>CEPJ01140803.1_pt1 | contig 15726 bp, 16 predicted proteins | sample 530561 | NCBI WGS metagenome assembly CEPJ01 (sample SAMEA2620404, study PRJEB7988) | marine metagenome | biome: marine biome (ENVO:00000447); feature: surface water layer (ENVO:00002042); material: "saline water (ENVO:00002010), including plankton (ENVO:xxxxxxxx)" | depth 5 m
TACGAACAATCCATCGTGCGCCCCACCCTGGCGGGTCTCAAGAGGGAGGGCGTGGATTTTCGGGGCACTCTCTACGTCGGTCTGATGCTCACTTCGGAGGGCGCCAAGGTCTTGGAGTTCAACGTTCGCTTCGGGGACCCCGAAACTCAGGTGATCCTGCCCCTGCTGGCGGACGACTTGGTGCCCCTGCTTCTGCAGTCGGCCCGGGGGGAGGACATGCCCGAAAAAGTCGCCTTCAAGAACGAAAGCTCCATGGTGGTGGTGCTCACCAGCGCCGGATACCCGGAAAGTTATCCCAAGGGTGAAACCATCCGCATTGCGGAGGAAATCCCTCGGGGGTCGGAGGTCATTCATGCGGGTACTCAAAAAAACCAAGCGGGGGAGATCGTAAGCGCCGGCGGGCGTGTGCTTGGGGCAGTGGGAACGGGAGAGACTCTCGCCCTGGCCAGGGAAAAAGCCTATGCCCTTTGCGGATTGATCGATTTCCCCTCCAAGTTCTTCCGAAATGACATCGGACACCGTGAATTTTCCCGTACTTCCTAGGTTTCTCCCTTGCCTTTTATCGGTTTGAGTTGGAGAAGAGTATTCTGTCGATGGGTCGGAAAAGCAGAGAAAAAAAGGAACGGAATCAGGAGAAACTGATCGTGTTTGTCTGCACCGCCAATGTCTGCCGAAGCCCGATGGCGGAAAAACTGTTCGAGCAAGCGTTGGAAGAGTCCTCGGTGCAAAAACGGATTCAGGTCTTTTCCGCGGGAATTTCCGCAATGGACGGAGACAAGGCTTCGGAAAATTCCATCGAGGCCTGCAGGGAAATCGGGATTGATCTGAAGGATCATCGGAGCTCCGCGCTCACCCGGGCCACTTTGCAAAACGCATCCGCGGTTTTTTGCATGACCGAATCGCACCGGGCCCTGATGCAAATGTATTTCGAACTACCCGAGAATGCTCCGGTTTTTCTTATGCGGGAATTCGTCGAGCAGGGTTCGAAGGAGCTTCCCGACCCCTTCGGGCAAAGCATGGAAGTCTACCGAGACTGCAGGGAAGATATGAGGGAAGCCTTGCCTTCGCTCGTAAACTGGGTTGAGAAAAACTTATGAATTTCTATAAATCTATCCAATGATATCCGAAAATACGCACACCTTGTCCCCTCCATCCCTCGATTCCCGAACGCTTGCCGAAATCGATCCGGCCATTCACCAAGCCATCGAAAGCGAAAAGTTGCGCCAGAATTCGCACATCGAATTGATCGCCTCGGAGAATTTCACCTTGCCAGCGATCATCGAAGCGACCGGCAGCGTCCTGACCAACAAGTACGCGGAGGGTTATCCGGGCAAACGCTATTATGGTGGTTGCGAGCATGCGGACGTTGCGGAAAGCCTCGCCATCGAGAGAGCCAAGTCCTTGTTTGGGGCGGAATACGCCAACGTACAACCCCACTCCGGAAGTCAGGCGAACACCGCCATCTACTTCGCCATGCTTCAGCCCGGAGACAAGATTCTGACCATGAGCCTGCAGGATGGTGGGCACTTGACCCACGGGCATCCCAAGAACTGCAGCGGTATGCTCTATGATGTCATCAACTACGGGGTTGACCCCGAAACCGGGTACATCGATTACGATTCCATCGAAGAATTGGCTTCCAGGGATAAGCCCAAGCTCATCACCGTGGGAGCTTCCGCATACCCCCGCGTCATCGACTTCGAAAGGATGGGTGCGATTGCCCGCGCCAACGACGCTCTCCTTCTCGCCGACATTGCTCACATCGCCGGATTGGTGGCAAGCGGAGTGCATCCCTCTCCCGTCCCTCACGCCGATTTCGTCACCACCACTACCCACAAGACCCTACGCGGTCCAAGGGGTGGCCTCATCCTTTGCAAGGAACAATACGGTAAGGCGATCGACTCCTCCGTTTTCCCCGGAAATCAGGGAGGTCCTTTGATGCATGTCATCGCGGCCAAGGCGGTTTGCTTTCAGGAAGCCGCCAAACCCGGCTTCCATGAGTACCAGAAGCAAGTCGTGGCCAACTCCAAGGCCTTGGCGCAAGCGCTTTCGGAGTACGGATTTCATTTGGTGAGCGGCGGTTCCGACAATCATCTGATGCTGATGGATCTCCGTCCGTCTCATCCGGAATTGACCGGTAAACAAGCTCAGATTGCCCTGGAAGGAGCGAACGTCACCTTGAACCGCAACACCGTCCCCGGAGAAACCCGCAGCCCCTTTCAGACCAGCGGGCTTAGAATCGGCACGCCGGCCGTCACCTCACGGGGCATGATGGAAGAGGAAATGAAAGTGATCGCATCCATCATACAAACCGTGATCAACTCACCGGAAAAAGAAGACGTGGTTCGAGAGGCAAAGGAAAAGGCGCTTGCCCTTTGCAGTCGATTCGGGTTACCCTATTGATTGTTTTTCACTTGATTCATTCTGGAATCTCAACTCATTAATTCCTCATAAAATATGAAAAAAGCCCATAGAAAAAAGGGTTTCACCCTTATCGAACTTCTTGTTGTCATTACCATTATTGGAATCCTCGCGGGTATCGCCTTCGTCGGTTTCGGTGACGTTTTCAGCACCGCTGGCAGAACCACGGCGCAAAAGAACCTCAAGACGGTTTATGAAGCCCTCGCGGCGAAGACCCGCTCCTTCCCCATGGAAGGCTCAAGTTCACTGGACGAGGCGTCCGTCGAAGGTTTCATCGTATGGTGGAGAAATAAAACCAATGATACCCGCCCCGAGCTTTGGTTCGTGGGAGAGGATGAAAAGGTTAAGGATTTGCAGGGTGACGAATCCGGGCCCGGAGTCCCTTCGAACATTTCGGACGAAGTTGAAATGGAAGGAGAACAGAAGGAAGCTCTCGGATACTGCGTGGCCTTGCCCGGCGAGGACGCCGAAACCAAAAACTTTCTGACCAGTTTGAAAAGCGGAGCCTTTCCACTCATTTGGTCGAGGGGGCTTGACGCCGGTGACGACAAATGGACAGCCGACGGCACTTGGGGAGGCGAAGGAGGACACGTTCTCTTTAGCGACGGAACCGTCAAGTGGTTTGATGACACCAAGGGAAGCAACGACGAAGGAGTCTTCCTAACCGCCATCAACAAGGAGGATGGAGCGGATAAGAAATCCGAGCCGACTTCCGACATCCAAGCCGCACTCCCCAAAGGTTGGTCGATTCATACTCCCGAATGATTTGCACTTAAGGTTCGAGATTACAAATCGTATCTTTTTTCCTTTCTAAAACTCCGTGGGCAAAGAAAAAGTCCGCGGAGTTTTGTTTTTTGGTCGTCAAGGACGGGCCAAGGTCCATGCGGATGGTTTGGACGAACCCATCTCCCTGGCTCGCGGGGCAAGCGGAACCGCTTTGCACGGGGATACCGTGGAATTGAGAGTTCTTCCACCCAAGAAAAAGAAATTCGATCGTAGGAAAGGTCGGGGGAAACCCGCCAAGGTCAGACACGAGGTAGGTAAGATCGTAAAACGGGAAACCCATGAATTTCTCGGATATCTTAAACGCGACTCTGGAAGAAACCTGGTACAGGCCGAAAATTCCAGACTTTTCATACCCTTTAAGATTCTCGGCGACGCCCGCAAGGGCCAGACCGGTGATAAGGTGGTCGCGCAATTCGTCCGCTGGGATCCTCCCGCGAGGATTCCGACATGCAAGATTCTACGCGTTCTGGGTCCGGGAGATGACCCCATAACCGATCATAAGGGAATCCTGGCCAAATACGGACTGAATTCCAACTTTCCCGCAAAAGTAATGAAGGAGGCGGAAGCCTGTCCTGAGAAAGTCGAAACCAGGGAAACCAACGGCAGAAAGGACTACCGAAAGGTTTTCACACTGACCATCGATCCCCTGGATGCGCGAGACTTTGACGATGCTCTGTCGCTTTTGAAAACCAAGGAGGGTGATTGGGAAGTCGGTGTTCACATTGCAGACGTATCGCATTACACACCCCTGGGTTCCTCCTTGGACCGGGAGGCAAGCAAACGCGGCAATTCGACCTACTTGGTCGGCGAAGTCGTTCCCATGCTACCCCATCGCCTGTCCAGCGGCATTTGCAGTCTGGTGGAAAACGAAGACCGCTTGGTGAAATCAGTCCTCTTTCGGTTCAAGGAGGACGGAACCCCCATTGGAGCGAAATTGGCGGAGTGCGTAATTCGAAGCGACAAGCGCCTGACCTACGAGCAAGCCATTCTCTTCCTCCGGGGAAAAAGCTTGGAGCAGATTAAAAGGGAGAAACCGCCCCCCAGCAGGTATTCGGGAAACCCCGGGAAGAGCCTATCCGAATTGCCGGACGAAACTCTCAAGGAGATCAACTTTGCCATTCAAAGACTTTGGTCGATCGCATCCAAGCTACGCCTAGCCCGGATGAAGGCCGGTTCCCTGGATCTCGAATCTCCCGACGTAAAGATCCTGGTGAATGCGAAAGGAGAACCGGACAGGATTCTGCAAATGGAGAATGACGAGAGTCATCAACTGATTGAGGAATTTATGCTCTTGGCCAACCAAACCGTGGCCAAGAAATTGAGACAAAGGAAAATTCCGGGAATTTTTCGGGTCCATCCCGAGCCCGATCCTGAAAATTTGGATGAACTGAGAAACTTTATGGCAATCTTTGGAATCTCCTGTGGAGAGCTCACCTCCAGAAAAGAGGTGAACAAAATGTTGCGAGCAATCAACAAGCATCCCTTGGCCCAAGTCTTGAGGATCAAATTTCTGCGAAGCATGAAGCAGGCTTGCTACCGTAAGACACCCGATGGCCATTACGGTCTGGCGATGAGGGATTACCTTCATTTCACTTCTCCCATTCGTCGGTATGCGGACCTTACGGTTCATCGGGCCATCGAACGGGAATTGGCCGGACAAAAGCCCAATCGCAAATCCGAACAAAATCTTGAGGGATTGGCCAAGCACCTTTCCGTCACGGAACGAAACAGCGTAGATGCGGAAAGAGAATCCGTCAAAGACAAGCTTTTGCTCTATTATAAGAAAGATCTCGGCAAACAACCGGCGGTCACCCATCGGGCGATCATTACCGAAATCGCCCGCAAGGGGTTTTTCATCGAACTTCCCGACACCCTTGCCCGTGGCTTCGTGCCAATCCGCACCTTGCCGAGAGAACTCGGATACCGAGTTGCGAGCAACGGAGCTTCGATCGTTGGAAGAAACCCGAAGAACCGTCTGAAGCTCGGACAAGAGGTCAAAGTCATCATTGACAAGGTTTTCATTTCCGACAAACAGTTGGACTTCCGCTTGGCCTGAAGGTTCTTGCCTTGAACGGCAGGTGGTACATTTTGCTATTCGATGAAATTTGATTTTCACAAGGAACTGGTTCGAATTTGGGGGTATGCGGTGGAACTTTACCGGGATGGCCATCAGGACGCCTGCCAATTTCCCATCGAGGAAGACGTTCCCTTTCTCGAATCCATTGGAATGAACCGGATGGACGTTTTTGATTTTGCCGAGGATTGGGTGCGAATGGGTGAGCCCGACCTGGCGGTTTTTTTGCTGATTCACGAACAGCGAAAGGACTATTTCTGGGAGACACAAAAGAAGGCACCCTCGACTCAAGTCCTTGATCCAACCTCTCTGCCCGCCAAAAACGAGTCCTTGCACGGGATTGTCTGGTTACCCAGAATCATACCCAAAGCCAGGGCCAAGCTTCGTGGAGAATTGGACCCGAACACCATGTATTGTTGTGGAGGTGACAGGAATTTCTTTCGGACCAACCAAATCCACCCGGCTGAATTTCTTCGAATCGTCAAAAGAGCGGGTGATGACGACCAATCGATTGCCCAATGGGTCTTGAACAGAAAAAATGAAACGGAATAACTTAAGATGAAATTTGAAAAATACCATGCCCTCGGTAACGACTACCTCGTTTATGATCCTAAAGATGGGAACGAAAGTTTTTCCGATCGGGATATCGTCCGGATTTGCCACCGAAACTTCGGTCTGGGCTCGGACGGCATTCTGGTCGGTCCCTTGCCCTCGCCCGATGCGGACTTTGGGCTCAAAATTCTCAATCCGGACGGATCCGAAGCCGAAAAAAGTGGCAATGGACTCAGGATTTTCGCAAGATACCTCCATGACTCGAAGAGAGTGACTGGCGAACCGTTCACGGTCGATACTCTGGGGGGAGTGGTATCCTGTGAGATTTCCGAAGGCGCCGAAACCATTACGGTGGATATGGGCCAAGTGACTTTTCGAAGTGATCAAATTCCCGTCAACGTCAATGGGGACGCTCGCGAGGTAGTCAATGAAAGCATCCAAGCGCTGGACGAAACCCATCTCTATTATGCGGCAAGCATAGGTAATCCTCACTGTGTGTTACCTGTCGAGCAAGTCACTAAGGATCTCGCCCTAAAGCTTGGCCCGGAACTCGAAAATCATCCTAATTTCCCCAATCGTACCAACGTACAATTCCTTCAGGTCTTGAACCGTAACCGAATCAAAATTGAAATTTGGGAACGGGGCGCCGGTTATACCCTGGCATCTGGCAGCAGTAGTTCGGCGGCAGGGGCCGTAGCAAGAAAAATGGGGGCTTGCGATGAGGAAATTACCGTGGAGATGCCTGGTGGCGAGATTCATTTGATCATTAATGATGACTATAAAGTCCGAATGTCAGGACCGGCCACACGGGTAGCCACCATGGAACTTGACTTGGAATGTCTGGGCTGAATCCTCAGCCCGGCTTACGGCTTACCCAAAACCTGCATTCATCCGAATACTCGTTCACCAGTTTCGACTCCGTTGCAATTTTGGAACGCAAGAGGTCCTTCTCAACGATAAAGCCAATCTGGGTAAGACTCCTTCGGATTTCGGAAATTTCCGGAACGTGCAAATAAAGCCTCCCCTTTGAGGTTTCTTCGAATCGATCTCCAAATTCAAGCAAGGTTTTGTCTTCGATGCCCTTGCGCCACTTCTTTCGCTCCTTGTGCCAAAATTTTTTCCATTTCGGCATGGAGCGGTCATGTGTGGTGAAGACGAATTTCCCACCGGGTTTCAAAACCCGAAAGACCTCCTTCATCGCTTGGTTCCGACCTTGGCTTCCGGGAATCTGCATTAAGCCATTGAAACCAAAGATAACTCCGTGAAAACTTTCGTCCTCGAGGTTCATGGCGGTGGCATCCTGCGTCTCAAAATGAATCCCCGACTTCCTCTGCCCATTCAGAAGCAGCGCCCGACGAATCATCTTCGGCGAAAAATCCGTTGCCCAAATTTTCTCGTAACCCAATGACCACAGGGAGAAAGCGATCCTTCCCACACCGCATCCCAATTCCAAAAGAGATTTCCGAAAATTGGGAAATGACTGTCGAAAGACCAATTCCTCGGATTTCCACAATCCAATCCTTTGGGTCGCCTCCTCGTAATGATCCAGAACCTCCTTACCCTGGTAGTAATCCAAGACCATCTCGCTGGAGACCTTGTCATTGATGACCTTCAAGCTCATTTCTACAAATCCTATCCGTTTTCCATGATTGAAGGCAAAACTAAGATGACGCTTGCCAAATTCGATTAAAAATGATTTTTTTAACCCTTTTTCCGCTTATGAAAGCCACAATACAAACCCAAGGAAGTCAATTCGTAGTTGAGAAAGGTGACAAACTGTCAGTCAACCGTTTTCCCAACACCAATGAAGGAGATCAGATCAAGATTGAGCAAGTGCTCATGGTTGTCGACTCCGGCAAACCCACTTTTGGTTCACCCACCATTGAGGGTGCGTCGGTTACGGCCAAAATCCTCGAGAACAAGAGAGATAAGAAGATCATTGTCTTCAAAAAGAAGAGAAGACAGGGATACAAAAGACGCCGTGGACATCGACAACATTTGTCGGTCATTGAAATCGAATCGATCGATCTCAAATAACCAACATTTTCAAGGAGGTAGCTAAAATGGCACACAAAAAAGGACAAGGAACTTCAAAAAACGGTCGGGACAGCAACAGTAAGCGCCTCGGAGTCAAGAAATTCGGAGGTGAAGCGGTTCTCGCCGGAAACATAATCTTGCGTCAGAGGGGCACGAAATACCACCCCGGAAACAACGTTGGCTTGGGCAAGGACTTCACCTTATTCGCCCTAACCCCCGGCAAAGTTGAATTCGACAAGGAGCATCGGCTCGTTAACGTCGTATCTGAGTAGTTCGCGACACGACCCATTTCATGGGTTGTGGTTTGGCTTTCCCAAGTTTTGATTGTAACACTAATCCTGATATTTGAGGATTATGGATCATTCGCCATTGGATAGTTCTGCAAATGAAGATGATTTGGTTTCCCTATCTTTCAGCGAAACCCGTGTTCTTGGTTCTCTCATTGAAAAGGAGCTCACCACTCCGGAATACTACCCAATGTCCCTCAACGGTCTTACCAACGCATGCAACCAAAAAAACAATCGAAATCCGAAGTCAGAGCTTGGCGAAGACGAAGTGGCCCAAGCGATCGAAGAACTCAGAATCAAGAAATTGGCTCACAGAGTGGATCTTGTCGGTTCCCGCGTACCTAAATTCCAACATAATGCGGAAAAGCAACTTGATCTGATCAAGCCTGAGAGAGCCATCTTAGCCGAATTGCTCAACAGAGGACCGCAAACGAGCGGAGAACTCAATTCTCGAGCCTCCCGTATGTTTTCCTTTGATGACCTCCGCGACGTGGAGGAAACCTTGACGGATATGTCCGAGCGATCTCCATCCTTGGTTGCTCTTATGGACCCGATTCCAGGTCGTAAGGAAAGAAGGTGGTTCCATAAGCTTGCTCCCGCCCCAAAAATCGAAGACTTGGAATCCACAAGCCCCGTCTTCATTCCCTCCGCGGACAAACGCCTCGATGAAGTGGGAGACATGATCGAGGAATTCAAGGAATTGAAGGAAGAGGTGGAAGCCTTGCGTTATCAGCTCCGTGAATTATCGGACAGCTACAAGGCTTTTCGAACGCAGTTCGAATAGTTGGTTTACACATCACCAAAAGCAGGATCAAAACTTACAACCGGGCTGTTCCCGAGGCCAAGGTAGACAGGAAATCCTCATATGCATTGGGAATGCCCGACCTAAGATCAATCGAAGCCCGCCAACCCAAGGAGTCCATCAGGGTAACGTCCAAACGTTTGACTGGAGTACCGTCCGGTTTACTAAGATCATGACTGATCGAACCTTTAAAGCCGACCGTATCCTTCACCATTCCGGCAAGTTCAAGAATCGTTTGATCCTTACCCGTTCCAAGGTTCACCCAATCGGGCGGGTCCTTGACCTTAAGAAGGAAAATCAGGCCAGCGGCCAAATCATCAACGTGTAAAAGTTCACGCCTCGGTTTTCCCGTTCCCCAAATTCGGACGTCGGACAAACCCGCTTCCTTCGCTTCGTGAAAACGCCGAAGTAAAGCGGGTAACACATGAGAGTTTTCGGGGTGATAATTATCTCCCGGACCGTACAGGTTCGTGGGCATCGCGCTGTGAAACAAAACCCCATATTGCTGACGATAGTGGCGGCACATTTCCAAACCGGCAATCTTGGCGAGCGCATAGGCTGAGTTCGTTTGCTCCAGGGCTCCGGTGAGCAAGGATTCCTCCTTGATGGGTTGCTCAGAATCTCTGGGGTAAATGCAGGAACTCCCAAGATTGAGAAAGCGCCGAACACCCACCCGCCAAGAAGCGTGAATCAAGTTTGCATTGATCATTAGGTTTTCCCTAATGAACTCCGCAGGATAGGAATTGTTGGCAAAAATACCCCCTACCCTTCCCGCTGCGTTAAGAACGATCTCAGGGCTTTCCCGCTCGAGAAAACTTTCCACCTCCGATTGGTTGCAGAGATCTACTTCCTTTCGTTCACAAACCAAAATATCCCAACCAAAGGAATCCTTTTTCAGTCCACGGACGATCGCGGAACCGACCATACCCTTGTGCCCGGTGACGAAAACCTTCATGAATCAGCCAAGATCGGCTTCAGCAAGAGTCTTTTCTCTTTCGGCCAACTTCATGTCTTCCCGAACCATTAAAGCGACCAACTCCTTAAAGGTAGTTTTGGGCTCCCAACCAAGTTGCTCTCTCGCCTTGGTCGGATCTCCAATCAGCAAATCGACTTCAGCCGGCCGTTCGTATTTTTTGTCAAAACCCACAAACTCCTCATAATCCATGTCCAGACAGGCAAACGTCTCTTCAAGAAACTCTCGGACCGTGTGAGTTTGATTGGTCGCGATGACGTAATCATCAGGCTTGTCCTGTTGAAGCATAAGCCACATTGCCTCAACGTATTCCTTGGCATATCCCCAATCCCTCTTGGAATCGAGATTCCCAAGGATCAGTTTTTTCTGCAAACCCAATTTGATCCGAGTGGCGGCTCTGGTGATCTTGCGAGTCACGAAGGTTTCTCCTCTTCTTGGAGATTCGTGATTGAAGAGAATGCCGCTGCTGGCGTGCATATCATACGATTCTCTATAATTAATCGTAAGCCAATGGGCGCAGACTTTGGCGCAAGCGTAAGGGGATCGAGGCCAAAAGGGAGTCGATTCAGTCTGAGGGACTGCCTGAACCTTACCGAACATCTCTGACGATGATGCCTGATAAAACCTTACTTTTTCGACCAAACCCGCTTCCCGGACGGCTTCAAGGATACGAACTGCGCCCAAGGCGGTGACGTCTCCGGTGTACTCTGGGATATCGAAGGAAACGCGAACATGACTCTGCGCGCCCAAATTATAAATTTCATCGGGCTGCAAGTCATAAAGCAATTTGACTAATTGCACCGCATCGGCCAAGTCACCGTAATGCAGATAAAGGTTTGTGTTGTCCACCAATGGATCTTTGTACAAATGCTCCAAGCGGGCGGTGTTGAAGCTCGAAGCCCGTCGAACGATGCCATGAACCTCATATCCCTTTTCAAGCAGCAATTCCGCAAGATATGAACCATCTTGACCTGTAATACCAGTAACTAAGGCTTTTTTCATTTTCCGAACAACTTAAGGAAATTTCTCGCTTTCGTAAAGAATCCATTGAGTAATCCTTCGCTCTCAACGTCATTGACACGGGCAAGACTAGGAATATTCTTATCTTTTTGCCCGGGGGATTAGCTCAGTTGGTTAGAGCGCATGCATGACACGCATGAGGTCGGCAGTTCGAATCTGCCATCTCCCACCATTTGCTGAATTTGCCCAAGAGTGAATCTTTCTATGTAAGACTGACTTTGATTGACTTCTTTGTTTCAGGTACCATTGATTTTCATCCCTAATGAATAAATTCTTACACGAAAACGTGTCCGTCTCCGCCAAAGCTAACGTTTACTTTGACGGAAAAGTCGTCAGTCACTCCATTACCCTTAGCGATGGTTCCCAAAAGACCCTCGGTTTGATTTATCCCGGCAGTTATCATTTCAACACCGCAAAAGCGGAGCGGATGGAAATCATAGCCGGTTCTTGCTCAGTCACTTTGGATCAATCCGGAAACACCACACCTTACAACGAAAACCAGGCCTTTGAGGTATCTGCCAACAGTGGGTTCAGCATTCAGGTCAGCGAAGGAATCTGCGAATACGTTTGCTCCTTCCTCGACGGATGAGCCAATAGAGCTCATACTGAAGACTACTCCAATTCCTCTATAATCCTGTTGATCCTGTTCGCCAAGGATGGATTCTGGGATACCAAATCCTGCGTTTCGCCCAAGTCTTCACTCAAGTCATAAAGAGCCAATTTCCCATCGGTCTGCAGAGCTTTCCATTTGCCCATTCGTACGGCTCGGAATCGACTCCATCTCCAAAACAGATAATCATGCTTGGCTTGCATCTCAGTCTTTCCCAGAAGCGTGGGAGCGAAAGACACACCGTCCAAGCCGTTGGGAGAATCGATTCCCGCCAATTCGCAGGCCGTGGGCAACCAGTCCCAAAAAGCGGAGGGATGATCGCTTTCACCGGGAAGAATGGTGTTAGGCCACCATGCGATCATTGGAACTCGAATACCTCCTTCGTGCAAAGAGCGCTTATAGCCCTTGAGAGGTCCGCTTGAATTGAAAAAGGAGACTTTGTGACCACCCTCATTATGAGGCCCGTTGTCGGAGGTAAAGATGACCAAAGTGTTCTCGGCGATTTCCAATTCAATCAAAAGATCCAGAATTCTACCCATATCCTGATCCATCAACGTGATCATGGCAGCGAAACCCTGTTCCGGTTCCGGCCAATCCATTTGATCATAAATACCATAGTCGGGAACTTCCTGCCCGTTCCCTTTGGCTTCGTTGTTGGTATGAGGAATGGTCCAGGTCAGGTTAAGATAAAAAGGCATTTCCCGGTTTCTTACTATGAACGCAAGCGCTTCTTCCGTAATCCGCGAATGGGCATAGGTGACTTTTTGGGAGGATACGTTGCGACGACCGCTGTTCAGGTTTCCAGGAAGTCTCTCCTTGCCTTCATTTCGATATAGAAATTCGGGGTAGTAATCATGAGCTTCGCTTTGATCCAAATAACCGTAAAAAAAATCGAATCCTTGTCGATTCGGATGACCCGTGGAACCCAGGTGCCCCAAAGCCCACTTTCCGACACCGCCTGTCTTGTATCCGGCTTTTTGGAGCAGGCTGGTTACGGTCACCGAACCTTCGGGCAAAATATGCATATTATTACCCGCAATGGCAGTATGACCCGAATGCTTTCCGGTCAAATAAACCAAGCGCGAAGGACGACACACGGTATGACCGGCGTAATGATCCGTGAAGAGTAATCCTTCACTGGCCATTCGATCAAATCTTGGCGTCTTGATCACTTTTTGCCCATAACACCCAAGGTCTCCATACCCTAGGTCATCACAGACGACGTAAATCAAGTTCGGTCTTTGATCCGAGCCAATAACTTGATTGAGAATTATCAGAAGCAGAAAAGTAGTTCTCACAAGTGCAGGGTTGTATTCATTACTTAAAGGTTATCAGTAAACTGCCCGCATTCGCCATGGCAGACAACCCCGTTGTTCACATATCCTAAAAAATCCACTTTCAAGACGAAATGGATGAATACCTTCGTAGTCCGTATTTTCCGGCAAGCGTGAATACCAGTTAGGTTCGACTTCATTGGAAGCTTTGGTTTTGCCTGATCTGGAATAAAAAGATATCCATCAACGGTAGTGAGGTTAAAAAATCAGAAGACCAAGTGGAAAACCAATGAGCCAGAGAAAGAAAAGTAAGATCGAGTGGATCATCATAATTAGCCTTACTCTGTTGTTCGCTTCCGTATGGTTGCTGGCTCATTGGAACCTTTCCCGCCAACCACCCTATCACAAGGGACCGGGAAGCCCCGGTTATCATGAGCCAACTGCCTCGCAAAAAAAGGGTGAGTGAAATTGTCTGCATTTCAGGGGTGTCCCGTGGGCTTGGGCGAGCCATGGCCGAAGAATTTGATCGGAAAGGTTGGCAAGTTGCCGGCTGTTCGCGTTCCGAGGAATCCCTGCAAAACCTTTCCATGGCTTTGGGCAATTCGCATTGTCTTGTTCAAACGGACGTTACCCAAGCTCAGCAAGTTGATGCTTTTGCCAAGGAAGTCCTTACGGAACTGGGAACTCCCAGGCTATTGGTCAATAATGCGGGCCTAATCAACCGGAATGCCAAGCTTCAAGACGTCTCTCCGGAAGAATTCAATCAAGTTCTCTCAGTCAACTTGGGAGGAATCCACCATATGATTCGTAGCTTTCTCCCTCACATGGAAGAAGCGGGTGAAGGCATCATCGCAAACTTCAGCTCCTATTGGGGACAATCGACCGCTCCAGAAGTGGCGCCCTACTGCGCCAGCAAATGGGCAGTGGAAGGGTTGACTCGTTCCTTGGCTCAAGAATTAGCCAAGGGATTGGCTACCGTGGCCTTCAACCCTGGAGTAATCGATACCCAAATGCTTCGGTCAACCTTTGGCGATGCGGCAGGCTCGTATGAAAAGCCCACGGAATGGGCTCAACGAGCGGTAAGCAAACTCGAACAAATATCCCTAGAGGATAACGGCCAAACACTCGTTGGATAAGGAAAGCCTATTCCTCTTCCGTTTCGATTTCTCCCGTGTTCTGAGGAGCCAACAAGCTGGACAAGTGATCGGGTAAGAATCCCAAGAGTTCGATATTATCCCAAGTTACGGTCTCTTCGACAAGTGACTCAATGGCATTGAAGTAATCGACCATTTGAGCATAGCTTGCCTGAGTGACTCTGGCTTTTGAATCAAAACCTATGGCAGCTTGTCCCAAACCGGAAATCTTAGTATTCGCTGGTAAAGCCACACCCCTCACCAATTCGAATTTCGCGCTTTCGGATCCAGCGGATGCGATCTGCGTAGTGGAATCGTAATTCGTCCCAACCAAAAGTTCAGTGCTTTCAGTGTTAAGAATGGCGTTGGTTTCGAGTTTTATCGAATCTCCGGCGTAGATCTTTGCGGATGCTGCTGTAATCTCACTGTTGATCGTAAGGTCATCGGATGCGCTGTTACCGGAAGCGGCAAGCAACAAAGACCCCTTTTGAGCATTGATGGGGGCGTTGATGGTGAGAGGGCTTTTTGCGATAATTGAAATTGTCCCAGTTGCCGATTCGTCGGTAAGGCTGACTCCATTCAATGAAGACATCGTCGAAATGCCGTATCCGCCTTCGTTCACGATTGAAATATCACCAGTCTGAGATTGAGCGGCAAAGTTTTCGACGCCTTGCGAGGTAACCGATATACCGGAGTCCGCTTTCAGCTGAAGGTTGGTAGCGGATACGCTTGATGCGGTAAGTGACCCGGATTCCTCGACATAGACATCTCCACCGGTAATCTTAAGATCAGCAAAGCTTGAGGAGGAATCATCTAGGGTCAAGGTAGCCGTACCGGCATTAATGGTGGTTGTGCCTCCAATGGTCAGCGTACCGCTATCGGATACGGCATTTCCGGAACTGTTGAAGGTTGCCGTTCCACTGATCGTGGATGCAGCCAATTCCATATCCGCGTTCTCGGTCACTGCAACGTTTTCTCCGGTAAGCGAAAGAGAGCCAAAGGTGGAAGACGCGTCATCCAAGGTGATGTTTTGTCCGCTCGCGCTAATGGTTGTGACACCACCGACGGTTAAGGTTCCAGCGTCTGTTACTTCTCCGCTTGAAGTGATGGACAGGCTTCCGGTTACGGAACTTGAACCCAATTGCGTGGCATCGGCCTCGGTTATCGCAACGTCTGCGCCTGTCAAGGTGAGTGAACCAAAGGTGGATGCGGTATCATCCAAGGTTATATTCTGTCCGTTTGCGCTAATGGTTGTGGCGCCGGCAATGGTCAATGCGCCACTATCCGTGACGGCGCCACCGGAGGTGATCGCCAAAGTTCCACTCACCGCACTTGTTCCCAACTCGGTGGCATCGGCTTCAATGACCGCAACGTCCGCACCCGTTAGGGAAAGAGAACCAAAGGTGGATGCGGTATCATCCAAGGTGATGCTCTGACCGCTTGCGCTTATGGAAGTGGCTCCGGTGATTGCCAGTGTGCCTCCATCGGTGACAGCGCCACCGCTTGTCACATTGAGGCTTGCTGCGGAAAGAGTTTCCAATTCCAAGGAAGTGGCATCCGTTATGGTTACGGCGCTTCCTGCGTCCGTATCAAAAGTTACCTTCCCATTAAATGCGTTGTTTGAATCACCTAAGGTAATCGCTGCATTCGTCCCGGCTGTGTTCGCAAAAGTCGAGTCACCCGTGACTTGCAATGCTCCGCTTTGGGTAATCGCTCCTCCACTGGTCAGAGTCAAGGCTCCAGTCGCAGTGATTCCG
>CEPJ01142785.1_pt1 | contig 15705 bp, 16 predicted proteins | sample 530561 | NCBI WGS metagenome assembly CEPJ01 (sample SAMEA2620404, study PRJEB7988) | marine metagenome | biome: marine biome (ENVO:00000447); feature: surface water layer (ENVO:00002042); material: "saline water (ENVO:00002010), including plankton (ENVO:xxxxxxxx)" | depth 5 m
ATATCCACCATTAGATTTTTCTTTTCTAAGCATATAACTTCTAATTGCTAGATTCCCCATCAAAACAGTTTCAGTCATTGGACCAGCATAGTCAAATGAAGATGTCAATTCTAAGTGCTCTTTGCTATTGAATCCTGCTTTACATGCATCAACCCACTTTCTTTGATGGCCATACTCAGGCTCAAGCATTTCTTCAACTTCAGGACCAAACTCAGTTTCTCCATCATATAAATATAGCTTAGGCATTAATGGCGAGCTGTCATTAATATTAGTAGAAATAATGCCTTTGTCTCCAATCATTAAGACTCCATTCAGACTGTCTTGACCTCCAATATCACTGTTCGCAGGAATAATATCTGGATGTGGAGGTCTGATGCCTCCATCTGTCCACGTCATAACAATTGGACTGTTACTTTTTTCTGTCCCATCAAAATTTAGAGTAATTAATGATGAAGGAGGACACCCTTCAGGGTGATAATCTGGATTCCACATTTTTGTAAATACACTTCCCACGCTGCATTCAGCACTTTTTGGGTATTTTAATCCAAGTGTTCTAAATGGAATATCAATTAAATGACATCCAACATCACCAAGAGCTCCAGTTCCATATTCCCACCAACCTCTCCAATTAAATGGATGAATATTTGGGGTATAATCTTTAAAACTAGCTGGGCCGAGCCATAAATTCCAATCTAAAGATTTTGGTTTGAGGCTACTATCTGACTCAGGCATTTTTACACCTTGTGGCCAAACTGGTCTATTTGTCCATACTTTAACCTCAGAGATTTTTCCAATTTTTCCAGAATCTACCCAATTTTGTACCATTTTAAGTAATGGATTAGATCCACCCTGGTTCCCCATCTGGGTTACAACTTTTTGTTTTCTTGCAAGATTTGTTAACATTCTTGCTTCTCTAATATTATGAGTTATCGGTTTTTGAACATAAACGTGTTTATCTCTTTCCATTGCATAAACAGCGGCTGGACCGTGAACATGGTCAGGTGTAGATATGGTAACCGCATCAATATCTTTATGATTATCTAGCATTTCTCTGTAATCGCTAAATAGTTTTGCTTTTGGGAATCTTTTTACAGATCTAGAAGCACTTCCAGAAAAATCAACATCACATAGAGCAGTGACTCTTTCTCTGCCATTAACTGAAGCATTGGCAATATCACTTATTCCTTTGCCGCCTGAACCAATCGCAGCTAAGTTTAATTGGTCACTTGGCGAAATAAATCCAGGACCACCTAGAACATTTCTAGGAACAATAAAAATACCTGCACCAAGCGCTGTAGATTTCTTTATAAAATTTCTTCTTGTTTTATTTGAACTCATGTTAGATAATTAGATTAATTAATATAAAAATAAAAAACAAATTTACTGTTAATAAAAGGTCAAAGCTTCATTAATCAATGATTCCATTGATATCAAATTTTGAAACAAAATCCCAAACTAAATCATTAGTATTCTTGCCATTGAAGGTAAGTCCTTTGCTCCAATAATGACCTCCTCCAGTTTCTTTATAGTGCTGAACGTATAATCCACCATTATCATCATAATAATTATATTGGGTAACAGGGCCATTGGAACTATCATTGATTTCTTCTGTTACTGTACAGGAATTAAAATATCTCCAATACTCTAAAACTTTAGGAATCGAAGTGCTTCCTCCTCCATCCCCATTATATGGAACTACGTAATCGTCTGTTCCGTGAATATTTATCATTCCGGTCGGAACAAGTGCATTACAGTCTTGATAACTATCATCAATCATAGTTCCAGCTACCGATCCAATAGCTGCAAATTTTTCTGAATTACAAGCTAAATAGTATGAAAAGAAGCCGCCATTTGAAAATCCAGCAGCATAAATTCTGTCAGAATTTACAGAATAATCCATTGAAATTTTTGTAATTAATTTCTCAACAAAGCCAATGTCATCTGCAGAGCTCTTGTTGTCAGCAGATGGGGCTGAAGAATTCCAATGAGGAAATCCACCCAGATCAGTGCCTTGTGGATAAACGACAATAAATTTGTCTCTTTCTGCTTGTGATCTCATGTCAGCACTATATAAAAAATCAGCAGCTCTGCCACCAAATCCATGAAAATTAAACATTAGTGGATGCTCATTATCTTCGTTATATGAATTAGGTATGTATATGATATAAGTCCTCTCAACTCCATCATGTGTTAGAGACTTTGTAATTAGTCCTCTTCCCTGTAGATCTTCTGAGGACATTTCAAATAGCTCTTCACATGAAATTAAAATGACTATAAAAAGAAACGATGATATATAAAATTTTAAATTATTTAATAATGATTTCATAGACTAATATCGTATAGATTACACCTTTAAAAAATCCTATCCAAGAAGCTTTAACTGGGCTATTGCGAACCCATTCATATTTTTTACTTAAATAGTTCCTTAACATATTTGAAACGAATATTTTACAAATTTACTAATAAATCAAAAAGATATAATTTTTGTTTTATATATCTGAGTTAATGAGAAACCATACTCTACATATTCACCAAATATAAATTCTAATTTTTAAATCCATCTTCCCAATCACCGTAAATTAAGTTAGGGAAAACTATAAACTTATCTCCAAACATTTTTGAAAGAGAATCAACACTTTGAATTCTTTCATTGTTAGATTTTTTGTAAAATACAGAATCAAAATCAGCTAAATTATCTCCTAAAAGCATGATGATTTCATAATCATTAAGTGTATTTCTTCGAGCAGTTTTATCACCTGTTTCATCTCTCAAAAGCATAAGAGTATCCTCATCAAAAGGATAACCAAGATTTATTAAGTTCTCTTTTGTTGGATTATAATTCTCAACCCTCCTATTAGATAAATAAACAATTTTTACATTTTTAGATTTTGCGTAATTGATAAATTCCAGAGATCCTGGAACTTTTGTAGCAATCTTTTTATTCACCCATCTAGACCAGGACTCTTGAGTGAAAACTTCTGAGGAATCTATTAACATTTCATTGTATGGCAGATTGTTAAGCACTGTTTCATCTAAGTCAATTACAATAGCTGGTCTTTTGTTAAGTTCAGAATTTAATTTTTCATCAAGTCTAAACTTTGCAACATTATAGGCTTGATAAGATAACGCAAAATATTCTGCTGAGTTTTTTTGCCAGTAAAGAGAATGTTCTTTTTTAGAAATTTCAATATTACTACATGAATATAAATACAGAAAAATGAATAAAAAACTAAATCTCATTATGTACTAAAATAATGAATATCAAAATATCTAAATTATGGAAATAGTTATATTTATTACATGAAAAACTTCATTTTGAAAAATCCATTTGTTCTAGGTGTAGTTTTTTTAGTAATAGGATTATTAGGCTATCAAGAATTAAAATCTTTTGTCTTTGGTTTTTCAACATTATCAATCGCATTGATACTCTTTATTATAGCTTTCTTTAAAAAAAATTAAAATGAAAAAAATAATTTTATTAATATCAATTGCTATTGCTATTTCGTGTAATTCACACAATGAAAATAATTCGTGGATTAGAATAAATTTTTTAGGTTATACACCAGAAAGCATCAAAAACGCAGTTTTTGTTTCTAAAAAATTTGATAAAATAGATTCTTTTGAAATATTTGATTTTTACTCAAATGATTTAGTATATCAGTCTGATTTAGTTGAAGAAAAAGGTTCTTATGGCCCATTTAATACTACATTTAGACTTAACTTTTCTTCGTTCAGATCGCCTGGAAAGTACTATATAAAAGTCAATAACATTAAGTCTGATGTTTTCAAAATTGATATAGGCGTTTATGATGGCACTGCAGATTATCTTTTGAAATACATGAGGCAGCAAAGGTGTGGTTTCAACCCGTACTTAAATAAAAAATGTCATTCAAATGATGGATTTATTGTTTACCACCCTACTAAAAGCCGACAATATATCGATGTAACAGGCGGTTGGCATGATGCTACTGATTACCTTCAATATACAACCACATCTGCAAATGCTATTTATCAAATGTCATTAGCTTTTGATGACAATCCAAATGCATTCGATGATCTTTATTCTGCTAGTGGATTACCAGGAATAAATAAAATTCCCGATGTTGTTGATGAAATTAAATTTGGAGTGGATTGGCTATTAAAAATGAATCCAAATACTGACGAGTATTATAATCAAATCGCGGATGATAGGGACCACATTGGATATAGATTACCATATAATGATAAAGTTATATATGATAGTTTGTTAAATGGCAGGCCCGTATATTTCATAAATGGTGAAAAGCAAGGACTAGGTAAATATAAAAACAGGTCAACAGGGAAAGCATCTACAGTAGCAAAGTTTGCATCATCTTATGCAAAAAGCAGTAAAATACTCAATAAATACTACCCCTCATTATCTAAAAAACTTAAGCTTAAGGCAATTGAGGCTTATAATTACGCCAAAAAATATCCTGGTGTAAGCCAAACAGCACCACATAAAGCACCTTACTATTATGAAGAAGATAATTGGATAGATGATATGGAATTAGCGGCAGCTTGCATTTATGAAATAACAAGAGAAATTCAATTTAAAAAAGATGCAATTTCATATGCTGAAAAAGAAAAAATATCACCCTGGATTGGTAAAGACACAATTAGACATTATCAATATTATCCTTTTGTGAATTCTGGGCATTATCAAGGAGCAAAACTTTTTGATTTGGAAAGTAAAAATAAAATTTCAGAATATTACAAAGAAGGACTAGAGATACTTTTTCAAAAAGGAAAAGATAATCCATTTTTATTTGGAATACCTTTTATATGGTGTTCAAATAATTATGTTGCTTCAACTATTACTCAATCAAAATATTATTATAAATTGACCGGTGATGAAAAGTATCAAGAAATGGAGGCCTCGTTAAGAGATTGGCTATTTGGATGTAATATTTGGGGTAAAAGTATGATAGTAGATTTACCCTCTAATAATAAATCCTCTCAAAAACCACATTCATCTTTAAATATTTTAAATGGTTTTCAAACTAGTGGGGGTTTAGTTGATGGACCTGTATATGGCTCAATATTTAATAGTCTAATAGGAATAGAATTATATGATGAAGATGAACTTAAAGATTTTCAATCAGATTTAGTCGTATATCACGATGACGCAGGAGATTATTCAACTAATGAGCCCACTATGGATGGAACTGCAAGTTTAATTTATTATCTATCATCATTGGAGTCAAGTGAACAATAAAAATATTAATATGAAAAAAATTTTATTACTTTTTTTACCTCTAATCGTTTTTAGTCAAGTAAAAACAAAAAAACAACTTGCACATACATATTCTATTGTAGCAATGGATGATAAAACCGGTGAAATGGCCGTAGGAGTTCAAAGCCACTGGTTCTCAGTTGGCACAATAGTTAGTTGGGGTCGATCTGGTGTTGGGGTTGTTGCTACTCAGTCTTTTGTAAATCCTGCATATGGTCCTGAAGGAATAAAACTGATGGAATCGGGTGTTTCAGCTGAAGATGCATTAATAAAACTAGTTTCTGAAGATGAATCAAGGGATTACAGGCAAGCAGCAATGCTAGATATTAATGGTTCAGTAAAAGCTTTTACAGGTGAAAAATGTATTGTAAATGCAGATCAATATGTAGGGAAAAACTTCTCAGTCCAAGCGAATATGATGCTAAATGACAAGGTAGTCCCTGCTATGAAAAAAGCCTTTGAAGAAAACTCAGAATTATCACTTGCTGAAAGAATTATAAAAGTTTTTGAAGCGGCTGAAGAATCTGGAGGAGATATTAGAGGAAAACAATCAGCTGCACTATTAGTTGTAGGTCCAGAAAAGACAAATAATGAATGGCAAGATAAAAAGATTGATTTAAGGGTAGATGATAGTGAAAATCCTGTCAAAGAAATTAAAAGACTATTAAAAGTTCATAGAGCATATGAACATATGAATAAAGGAGATTTAGCTATTGAACACGGAGATATGGAACAAGCACTTGTTGAATATGGAAGTGCTGAAGCATTATTCCCAGATAACCTTGAAATGAAATTTTGGAAAGCAGTTGCTCTACTAAATAATTCAAGATTAGATGAGGCTAAAGAAATTTTTAAATATGTAATTGAAAGAAATGGCAACTGGGAAAAATTATTGATAAGACTTCCAGGATCAAACCTTATTTCTCTAAGCCCTGAACAAGTAAAAACTCAAATTCTTAATTAGTTAAAATAACTTATTGGAATGATAATTGTTTCTGTGTTCAAAAAAAGTGTATGAATAAGATAACTTTATTAGCCATATTTTTTTCTATGACAATTTTCTCACAGAAATACGAAACACATTCTTATAAAACATTATTTGAAGAAGATAATTTTGAGATTAGAAATTACGATCCAGTGATGAAAGCAAGAGCTTATTCTAATACCGGAAACAATAATTTTATGAAACTTTTCAGGTATATTTCAGGTAATAATGAAAAAAATCAAAAAATACCAATGACAACACCGGTTTATATGAAAGATGATAATAAAGGTTCTATGATGGAGTTTGTATTACCATCAAATTTAAATGAGAATAATGCATCCCAACCACTATCACAAGATGTTGAGCTTTATATGGATCAAGGAGGTATTTATGCATCGGTTACTTATGGTGGGTATTCAAATAACTCGAAGAGAAATAAATATATATCTCAATTAAATAATAAGTTAGATAAAATGAATATTGAGAAAATAGGGGACTTTATTCATGTTTCATATGACAGTCCATATAAGTTTTACAATAGAAGAAATGAGGTAATTATTAAAGTAAGTTATTAGATTTGAGATTATTATTACCCTTTCTACTCTTTTTTATAGTTTCTTGTTCTGACAATAATAAGTATGAATATATTTTAAAAGAAGATAACTATAAACATAATTTCAAGTTAAATAAAGAGCAAAGTTTTGTCGATCTGGAAGAAGGATTTACTTTTTACAATGCCGCAAATCAAAACTCAGAAAAAATACCTATTGTCTTAATTCATGGTTTTTCTGTTCCTTCATATATATGGAACCCTACATATAAAATGCTAAAAGAAAAAGGATTTTATGTAATATCAATTGATTTATACGGAAGAGGAAATTCGAAAAATATTGATGGTGATTATACAGATGAATTATTTGCGAATCAAGTATTGCAACTTTTAAATCATCTTAATATAGATAAAGCTGATTTTGTTGGGTTATCTAATGGCGGGAGAGTTATATCAAAGATTGCTGATACTAAACCTGAAATTATTGGGCGTTTAATTTATGTTGCATCATCAAGCTTTATGAAAAAAACAAAAGCTTTAGTAACTGATGTCTCTGAAAAGGAAGTTCGTGAATTTATTGACAATAATTATTCAACTATTGCCAAGGGTCAATTACAAGATTTTAAATACCCTGAAAAATTTGAAGGATGGGATGATAAATATGAAGAATTATTAAGGTACAAGGGTTTTGCTAGAGCCTTAATATCAACTACAAAAAATCATTACACCATGGATGAGGTTCATAAGAATATTAATAACTTAAATATAACAGTATATACAATTTGGGGCGATAGTGATAAGGTCGTTGTTTATGATGAATTTTCAGAAAGATTAAATAAGCTACTACCGAACAGAAACGAGTATTTCATCAGTAATTCAGGTCATTTGCCTCATATGGAAAATCAAGATGAGTTTAATAAAGTTATTTTATCTATTTTAAATGATTAAATGAGCAAGCAATTACTTAAAAAAATATTTATTCTTTTTATTATCATTATTTCTTTTGATTCTCATACTCAAGAGAAAGAATTATTTGATTTAATTATCAAGGATGAAAATGCTACACCTGAACTTCTTCCAGAAAGAATCATTTTTACTCAAAAAATATTTTGGGGTGAAAACGGAATTTTAAGAAAAACTGGAATTGCTCCCCTCAACTTAGAGAACAGAGAAAAAGAATTGAAGCTTAGGAGATCTATGCTTAAAACTCACCAAATACTTGGGTATTTTACACTCGGGGCAATGGTTGCTCAAGGCTTTATTGGAGGTGAATTATATAGTGCTACAGGAGATAGGTACAATTCTTTATATAAGACTCATAAAAATATGTCTAAAGTTGTAAATGCTGGATATTTTACTGGAGCTGCTTTATCTCTTTTTTCTCCACCTCCATTAGTGAATAAAAAAACAAAAGGCTTTAGCTCAATTAAAGCCCACAGGTTTTTATCAAACATACATTTTTCAGCGATGGTTATAACAAATATTGTTTCTGATAGTAATAAAAAAGCTCACAAGGCAGCTGCATATACTGCTTTTGCGAGCTATGCAACTGCCGTAATTGTATTTAAATTTTAGTTATGAAGAAATTAATTTTTTTATTGTGCATTCAGCTTTCATTTTCACAAGGAACATTTATGTTAGACCAAGAAAAGTCAAAAATATCTTATGACGCAAAACATTTTCTTCATGCTTGGTCTGGTCAAAACAACTCTATTAAAGGTGTAATAATTATTGAAGGAGATGCAATTTCTAATCTAGCAGTTGCTGCTGAGATTGCTGATTTTGATAGCGGTAATTCAAATAGAGACGCACATTCGTTAGAAGTTTTAGAAGCTTTGAAGTTTCCAATGATAAAATACTATTCAGATAATATTAAAATAGATGATAAAGCCGGAATTATAAATGGCAAACTTGAATTTCACGGTGAAGAAAAAAATATAACAGTTAATTCAACCATAAGCGAAAATGATGAGGAAATAATTTTGAAAGGAACATTTGAAGTTAAACCTACAGAGTTTTTAATAAAGCTTCCTTCATTCATGCTCGCTGAAATTAAAGATCTGCTTACAATAAGTTTTGATCTATATTTTAAAAAGTAGTACTAATAGAAAATGATATTCCTTTAAATTCTGGAATATATTTACAAATTCCTCCATAGCAATTATACCCGCCTCTTTCTTTTCCAAAGCTAGTGGATAATCTAGTAGAATTTTTTGAGTATGAAATGCCCGTAGAATAATAGCTCGGTTTGCCTTCGACTTCATTCCCATAATTAACAATATTTGAATGATATACAGAAATATTATAATTCAAATTATATTCAATACCATAGCCAAACCAGTTTTTTTGATCATCATCATTGCTTAAATGTTGAATATCAAATTTTAAAGATTTCTTTTCACCAAGCTTAAGAGTATTGTCTAATACAATTATTTGAGAATTAACTTCTCCAGATTTCTCTTCTACAAATCTTTTGTTGTAGTATCTGCTAACAAATAATAAAGTTGCATTGTATTTATTGTTAAACTTTTTAGAGAGCTCAATGCTTTGCTCAGAAAAATACTTTTCATCAAAATCTAAAAAATTTGTGTTATAATTTTGATTATTATAGTCATAATTCCCACCTAAATTATACCACAATGAAGAGTTGAAAGATAGTTTAGTACCATACTTTCCACCAAGAGGAGAGCCTTTTTTAAAATTGTAAAATAAGTCTAACTGATATCCAATTTCTCCACTTTTCATTAGCTCGGGATCTTGAAAAGAAACATTGGGTTGTGCTACATAAACATTAATGTTTGTGAGCAAGTAATCGTGTTGCTTAGTTAGTGCAGGAAGATAGTTCAGAGTGGCCTCTAAATAATCTCCTCCAAATTCATTTCTGTCTGTAAAGAAACTCATATTTTCCATTCTTCTTAAATTAATATCCAGCCCAAATCCAGATTTAAAAAGACCAAAATTTACTAAATCTGCTTTTCCGTTTTTTATAAAATTTTCATTGACTGATCCAAACTGAACTAAACCATCTTTTGATTTAGAAACATGCTCATAATTAATATAAAATGATTCAGAAGTATAGTCAACTCTTGCTGAGATAGCACTAGTTAAATTATTGAAAGAGTATTCAATTTCAGGCTCAGATCTTCCGACATAACTTAGACCTAGATTGAAGCTTTTATAATTGTCTAAATTTTCAAACAACATAAGCTCAGAATCAAATCCATAAACAACTCCATCAGAATTTATCTTACCTTTTTTTTGTTTACCTGCTAATCCAGTAAGGTTGAATTTTTCAGTTGAGTAGGTTGTTCTAACCCCCCAAATTGAATTGTTTATTCCAAGTTGTCTGTCCTCCCATGTTCGAAAAATTAATCCACTTCCAAACTGATCATAAATAGATCCAATAGAAAATTTTAAATTATTTATATTATAATTAGCACTAAATGTTGAAATGAAAGTCCCGTTTAAATTTTCAGAAAAATTCTGTAATCTTCCATCAATTGCATATGATTCAATTTGAAGATCAAAATTCCATTTTTCGCCGACCAAATAGTCTAGTTTAAGATAATTGTTTGTTCTCAAGTCCTCATTAAAATCTTCATCTTCACTTTCTCCATAATAAACACCATTAGAAAAAAATGAACCATATAAATTATTTTTTTTCTGACTTGTAGAACTCCAGCAGTATAAAATCAAAAAAAATAGAATAAGCCTATTCATTATTTGATTGATATTCAATTATTGAGTATAATAAATCGACCTCTTCCCCAGGTGAGTAGCCAACCCTTCTGCTTATAATTTGTTTTCCTTTTGTTACAATAGTATGAGGAATCCCATCAATATTCAATGCTCTTTTAAAATCATGATTTTCATCAAGTAAAATTTTAAAATTCCAGTTTTTACCATTTACCATTGGTCTTACTCTCTTTTTTGTTCTTGAATCATCAGTTGAGATAGCTATGATTTCAACCCCATTTTCTATCCATTCATCGTAATTATCAGCAATAGCATCTAGCTCATTTATACATGGAATACACCAGGTCGCCCAAAAAGATAAAACATAGTATTTACCATCTTTAAGAACAAGGTCTATAGAAATGCTTTTTTTATTAAAATCTGCTATAGTAGTATTTGGTACTGACTTTTGAGAGAAGTTAAAATTTAAAACCAGAAGAAATAAAAAAGAAATTACTGCTTTTGTATTGAACATGCTTAAATTTAAACACATTTTAGTAAATTGACCTTTCAAATGAAAAAATTTGTTTACTTAATTGTTCTTCCATTGTTATTAGCTTGTAGCGGTGGTGGCTCAGGCGGTGATGATTCTCCACAACCTGACAAAGTAACTAGCCTACAGATTTATCTTTCTGAAACAACTACTATAGTAGGACAGTCGTTAATTTTCAGTGTTATTGACAATACTGGACAAACAAGAACTAGTGAAGCTAAATTTTTTGTAAATGACGTTGAAATTCAAGGCAGTAAATATACATTTAATGAAATAGGTAAATTCCTGGTTCATGCAACTTATCAAGGCATATCAAGCCAAAGAAAAGAAGTAACGGTTAACCCAGTTCCTATTGAATATAAGAAAAGAGTAATGGTTGAGGATTATACTGGGACATGGTGTGGCTGGTGTCCAAGGGTTTCTTACGCAATTGAACTTCTTGAAAAAGAAACCAATGATGCGGTGATAGTTGCAGCACATCAGGGAGACCCCATGCAATTTAGTCAGATAAGTGCTCTAATGAGTGCATTTAATGTAAATAGTTTTCCAACTGCAATTATTAATAGAGAGCAAAAATGGACATCCCCTCAACCAAACAATGTTGCTCAAGTTACTGCAAAGCTTGCCCAAAAAGCATACATAGGCTTAGCTATAAATCCAACAATTGATGGGAGAAACCTTTCTATAAACACAAAAATGAGTATTGGATATAATTACAGCGTTTTAAAATTAGGGGTTTATATTATTGAGGACGATTTGGAGTATAATCAACAGAATTATACATCCTATTACGATGATGTAGACTTATTAAGAGGCTTCAAACATCATAATGTTTTAAGAGCCTCTTTAACAAACATACTAGGCGATCAACTTCCCAATGATGAAGTAGGGCATGGCAAGGATTATGAAAAAATATTTAACTATTCAATTCCAGCACAATACAATAAAGAAAATATAAAGGTTGTAGTATTTGTGACAGAAGGTTCCTCAAAGGTTGTTTTAAATTCTAGAGTTGCTGAAATTGGAGAAAATCAAGATATAGAAAAGAAAGAATGAAAAAAGTTATTGACTTGCACGGAGTGAGTCATGAAAAAGCTTTGCTTATGGTTGAGGAATATCTTCTGATGAATTCATTTGGTAATGATTTAGAATTAGAACTTATCACTGGAAAATCACCAAAATTACAGAAGAAAATTATAGAAAACATTTTAACTAAATATGACTTTAATTACTATATTCCCAATCACAACACTGGGATGATGTACATTACAGACACTAAAATCAATTAAATTATGAAGAGATTATTATTTATTTTATCATTTGCTTTCTTAACAGTTAATGCCCAAGAAAATACAAATCCATTAAAAAGTGACAACCCCATAATTCAATCAATGATTGATGAAGCTGTAAATAATTCTCAGTTAGAGAATTTAGCTCACGAACTATTTGATGTAGTAGGTCCTAGACTGGTTGGAACACCTCAGATGCAAAATGCTCACGATTGGGCAGTTGCTAAATACGCATCATGGGGAATTGATGCATACAACCACGAATATGGTAAATGGAGAGGATGGGAAAGAGGAATTACTCACATTGATATGCTAGAACCGAGATTAAGAACATTAGCAGGAAGACAACTGGCATGGAATCCTTCAACAAAAAAGAAAGGCGTGATAGCTGAGGTAGTCACTGTCCCAGATATTAAAAGTAAAGAAGATTTTGAAGAGTGGCTCAAGACAATTAAAGGAAAATTTGTTTTAGTAAGCCAGTATCAACCTACAGGAAGACCAGATTCTAATTGGGAAGAATATGCTACTCCTGAGTCATTTGAAAAAATGAAGGCTGATAGAAGCGAAGCAAGTAGACAATGGTTTTCAAATCTAAGAAATACAGGATATGGATACAGAGATATTAATAAAGCATTTGAAGATGCTGGTGCTGTTGGATTAATTTCAAGTTACTGGTCAAGAGTACCAGGAGCTAATAAAGTTTTTAGTGCTAGAACTGAAAAGATACCAAATGTAGATGTTAATCTTGAAGACTATGGTGCGCTGTATAGGCTAGCAAAGAACGGCAAAAAACCAGTAGTAAAAATTGTTGCTACATCTACGGAACATGGAGTTGTTCCTACTTTTAATACTATAGCTCAAATTAAAGGCGTTGAAAAGCCAGATGAATATGTTATTTTATCTGCTCATTTTGATTCATGGGATGGAGGTCAAGGATCTACTGATAATGGTACTGGAACTCTTGTGATGTTAGAAGCTATGCGAATACTCAAGAAAATATATCCAAATCCAAAAAGAACAATTTTAGTTGGACATTGGGGTGGTGAAGAACAAGGATTGAACGGATCAAGAGCTTTTGTTGAAGATTATCCAACAATTGTTGAAAACACTCAAGCAGTTTTCAATCAAGACAATGGCACAGGTAGAGTTGTAAATTTAAGCGGTCAGGGTTTTTTATATTCATATGAATTTTTGACAGATTGGTTATCTGCTGTTCCAAGAGACATAACAAAGCATATTGAAACTGATTTTCCAGGTCTTCCTGGTGGCGGAGGTTCTGACTACGCATCTTTTGTAGCAGCTGGAGTTCCTGCATTTAGTTTAAGTTCTTTGAGCTGGGATTACGGAACCTTTACATGGCATACAAATCTAGACACCTATGATAAGGTAGTTTTTGATGATGTGAGAAGTAATGCAATTTTAACTGCAATACTTGCTTACAAAGCAAGCGAAGCGGCTGAGATGGTTTCTAGAGAGAAAAGAGTAATGCCGATTAATCCGAGAACTGGAAGAATAAGGGATTGGCCCTCAGTTAGAAAACCAAACAGAGACGGATCAAACGCTAAATAAAACGTTACTAAAAATTTAGGGTTATAAATCGGAACAGTAGGTATAAACCTACAACTGTCCAGACTATGACCCTATTTTTTTTATACCATTCTAACATAGATTTTACAATTTACGTTCTAATTTATGAATTATCTTTTTATGGTGATCGAAGTGAAATTTGAAAAAATGAAGAGTCATGTAAATATCCATTCTGCCTATAATAGCATGCCTAAGAATACCTTTGCTTAAGATTTCATCATTAAGAGTTTGGGTATATTCTAAAAAAGATTTTCTAGAATTAATCCAATCTTTTTTAAGTTCATCAATATCAAAATCTTCTGGAAAATTTTCAGTAACTATTGCAGGCCCTTTGTAGCTAACACCAAGTTTTAGAAAGGATTCAAGGATAAAAGATTTCATTCTTGAAAGTATATTTACATTAACAAGAGTTTCAGGATATGATGTTTTAGTTCTTATATATTTTTCGGTTACTTTTTCAGCTATAATTAAATGATAAATGTTTTCATTTATTGACCATTTCCCCTCAGTTACCTTTTGATTTAGCTGCTCATTATTAAATCTTGATAGTCTTTCAAACAGCTTTTCGAGTTTATTATTTAAAACCTGAAATTCTAACTCTACTTTATTCATAATGTTTGAATATAATCAATTAATACCTCTTCAATAATTTTGTGAGTTCCATTATATTCAATTAGCTCATAATCAAGATTGTAGGCGTTTAATATTTTAGTAAATTCCTTTTTATTTTCATCTGAAATAAATTCATCTCTTTTACCAACAATAAGTGTTGTTTTAAACTGATTCCATTTTCCTCTATTATTTTCAGATAAACAATCAATTGGAATATCAGCTCCCCACAAAGCAAGAGAATTTATTTTAATACTAGAATTCAAAATCCATCTACAAGCTGTTGCTCCACCCTGCGAAAACCCTAATACATGAACATTGATTGAATTCAAATTAATATTTTTTGTAGTTGACTGAAAAAGAGAATTTAAATAATTGTTATTATCATCAATATCATTTATTTTATCCTCTTTTGTTATCCAGCTTGCACCTACTCGATCATAGTTTTCGCCAATGTAAAACCTGCTTAATGCTTCTGGAGATATAATAACAGTTTGATTATTTTCAAGGCTTTTAAATTTTTTAATAAAGTATTGGCTTAACATTCCATAACCATGAAAAACAAACCATATAGTTTTGGTTTGCTCTGAAATTTTTCCCAGCTGAAAATATCTTGCTTTTTTAGAGATTGAAATATTTTTTTTCTCCATTTAAAAATCTAAATATATAAATAAATAGAAATTGTAATTTTGAAATTAAATTTTAATTATGATAAAAATAGAAGATGTAGAAAACGCCCAAAACCAGTGGGGCTCTGGAATTGTAAAGATAGGTCAGTTAAAAGACTCTCTTAAGGAATGCAGAATGTATACTTTAGATTTCATTAATAAAATGTACAATTTTGAAAATGGATCAGTACAATTCAAGCCCACTAAAGCAGCTGATAAACAATTCAGAAATGATATTCAGGGAGCACTTTCTTACTTTATAGGAGCTGATCCTGATTATAATGAAGATGGAGGTTTTGCATTAAATCCGTGGACTAAAGTTGAGTTTCAAAATAATTCAATTAAGATTTATGATGATATAGCTATTGCTATGGGGAATTATTTTTTTACTGATTTAAATGGTGGCAAAACCAAAGTTGAATATTCTTTTGTTTATAAAAAAAATGAATTAGGAGAGCTTAAAATTATACTACATCACTCTTCTCTACCATTTAAATAGAAAATTAGGATCAGGAAAATACTCTCCAACTTTTGG
>CEPJ01139991.1_pt1 | contig 15591 bp, 14 predicted proteins | sample 530561 | NCBI WGS metagenome assembly CEPJ01 (sample SAMEA2620404, study PRJEB7988) | marine metagenome | biome: marine biome (ENVO:00000447); feature: surface water layer (ENVO:00002042); material: "saline water (ENVO:00002010), including plankton (ENVO:xxxxxxxx)" | depth 5 m
GATAGTGCAACTATTACAAACATTGCAAACTCAGTTTTAACTGCGAAGGCAATTACAGGTACAAGTGCAAATATAGATTCTGCGACAATAGGTAATTTAGCAACAACACAAATAACTTTATCGCAAGTTACAGCAGATAGCGCCACAATTAATACAATTAATGCAGATAGTTCTGACATACGACAATTTAGTACAGAATTTATAAATGCAGATAGTGCCTTCATTGATTCGGCAACAATTGGTGGTATTGCTTTAGGTAATAATGATTTAGTCACAACAGGTAAACTTTATTATGCTAACGTTTTTAGCACAGAAGGAGATTTACCAGATGCTAGTTCACATCACGGTATGTTTGCTCATGTACATGCTACTGGTAAAGGTTACTTTGCTCATGCTGGTGCATGGCATCAATTATTAGATAAGTCTAGTGCGAATGATTCTGCAACAATTACAAATTTAGCAAGTACTCAATTAACTGTTGATAATGCAACTTTTGATAGTTCTGCTCACAATACAATACATGCAAGTGCAGTAACAATTGATTCTGCGACAATTATAAATTTAGCAAATACTCAGTTTACATCTTCACAGATTACATCTGATAGTGCAACGATTAATACTTTAAATGCAGACAGTTCTGATATCAGACAATTTTCAACTGAATTTATTAACTTTGATTCTGCTTTTGGTGATAGTGCGACAATAACAAATATTGCAAACTCTGTATTAACTGCTAAAGTAATTACAGGTGATTCCGCAACTGTTACAAATATAGCGAGTAGTCAATTAACAATTGACAATGCTTCATTTGATTCTGCGGCCGCTAACGTGCTTCATGCTGGCGACTTAACTGCAGATTCGGCAACACTTAAAAATGTAGCAGTCACAACTCAATTGACTGGTAAAGATGCTACTTTTGATTCTGCCGCAACAAATAAATTACACTCAGGCACAATTACAAGTGACTCTGCTACAGTAACAAATATAGCATCGACTAGTATCAATACCGATAATTTATTTGTAGATTCTGCGACAGTTACAAATTTAGCGAATACACAATTTACTGCGAGTCAGGCAACAATAGATTCTGCAGATATAGGTAACTTAAGAACTACAGGTGTATTACAAACAGATTCAGTAAATGCAACTCAACTAGAATTACTAACAGGTGTTACAAACGTACCTGCACATAAAGAAGGTAGACTTTTCTACGATGACAGTAATAAAACGATAGGTTTCTATAGTGACGTTAGTGGTTTAGTTCATGAAGTAGGTATTGAAGAACATCAAAGAGTTTATAACAATAGTGGTGCAACAATTACAAAAGGTAAACCAGTATACTTCTCTGGTAACTACACGGGTGGTGCAGTAGATGTACCAACAATAGCACTTGCAGATGCAACTGATACTGCAAAATACAATGCACAAGGTTTAACTGCAGTAGCAATACCAAATAATTCGTATGGATATATTCAGACTTCTGGTCAGTTATCAGGATTAGATACTTCTAGTTTAAGTGCTGGTCAAAAAGTCTTTGTTGGTCTAGGTTCTGGTTTATTATCAAATTCTACACCACTATATCCAAACTATCCAATATGTTTAGGTTGGTGTGTAAGTTCAAATGCTTCAACAGGTGTAATTTTACTTAACAGACAAGCACACACAATTGACTCATTAAGAGTCGTGACTTCAGGTCACATAGGAAGTAATTTACAGATTGACGGAAACTTAACAGTTCTAGGGTCAACAACCTCTGTATCGTCTGCAGACTTAACTGCTGGTACACCAATGTTCAGATTGAATGAAGGTAATGCAATCGGTGAGGCAGGTACAACATTCTCGGGTACAGGATTAGATGATGCCTTCTATTCAGGATTCTTTACTGGTACTGCAAATCAAAACTATTATGTTAGAATTGATGGTGTTGGTACAGGCGCAGGTGGCGTAGATACATTTGAAGTAGCATTTGGGGCAGATAGCACATTCTCTTCACCAGTGTTAACTAAGCAACCAATTACTGGTTCTGCTCAGATGATTCATTCAACTGATAATATTTCAATTAACTTTGCATCAACAACAGGTCACGATTCGGGTGCAAGATGGGCAGGTACTGCTGGACCAATTAATGTCGATACAGGTTTCTTCTCAAACAGAAACACTGGTTCTTCAGGTGTAGGATTTACTTATGTTGGTATTTACTACGATGTTTCAGATGATAAATGGAAACTAATAGACGAATACGATTCAAACCCAAGTGGTAGTATTAACGAAGCAGATGCTTCTTATAGTTTAGGTACATTAAAACTTGATACTCTAGAAGGTAATGTTACAGGTAATGTAACTGGTAATGTATCAGGAACTGCCGCTACTGTTACAGGTGCCGCACAGTCTAATATTACAAGTGTTGGTACTCTAACTGGGTTAACAATTGGTGGTGACTTAACTCTTGACTCTGCAGGCGCAGTAGTTTACGATAAGTCTGAAAAATCATTAACATTCGGTGATAAACATTTTATAAAATTTGGAACTGGTAATGATGCAAACATAAGACATGACGGAAACAATACTAAATTTACACACACGGGTGCGGGTGGATTATACATTGGTGCAGATACTTTCGCACTTCAAAATGGAACACATGACGAAAACTTTATTGTTATGTCAGACAATGGTTCTGTAGAATTATATGAAGATAATGTTAAAAGATTAGAAACAAGTGTCTATGGTGTTACAGTCACAGGTACTGTTAATGCAGATAGTTCTACATTAACTCACCTTACTGTAGACTCTGCAGATATTAGACAATTATCTGTAGACTTCATAAATGCAGACTCCGCTTTCATGGACTCTGCAACTATAACAAACATTGCGGCCACTAATATAAACGTAGATAACATAAACATTGGTGACTCTGCAACTATAACGAATATCGCAAACTCCGTACTAACTGCAAAAGCAATAACGGGAACAAGTGCAAATGTAGACTCGGCAACAATAGGTAATATCGCCGCAACTAATATAAACGTAGATAATATAAGTATTGGAGACTCTGCTACTATAACAAGTATTGCTTCTAATTCAGTAAACACAAATGCATTAATAGTAGATGACCTTACTATAAATGGTAATACCATATCCGATGGCAGTGGTGGTCTTACCATTGACTTAGACGGTGCTCTTACTCTGGACATGAATGGAAATATTAATTTAAATGACGATGGCACCGAATTTGGAACAATAAAGAATACTTCTGATGCATTTCAATTTGCTAATTCTATAATCGATAAAGATTTTGAATTTGTAGGTTTTGACGGTAGTTCTGCTACAACCGCATTAAGATTAGATATGTCAGAAGCGGGTAAGGCAATATTCAGTGGTGATATTGTCACAAGTAGTGGTACAATAAGAGCAGGTAATTTAAATGTAGACTCTGCAGACATAATTAAGATTGCAAGAGATAATCTATCTACTGCAAATTCGTCTGCATTAACTTACGATAGTGCTGGTGGTCAGTTTGGACTAAATGCAAATCATGTAATGGCACTAATACAAACAGTTGACTCAAATGGTAGTGGTCTAAATGCCGCAACATTAGATGGTCAAGAAGGCACACACTATAGAATCAATGTATACAATAACTCAGGAACTCTATTGAATTAATAGATAAATAGTAATATGGCAAAAATAAGTAACAGAAATGATTTTAGAGACTACGTACTACGTAGACTCGGATATCCAGTTATAGAAATAAATGTAGACGATGACCAAATCGAAGATAGAATTGATGATGGTTTACAGTTATTTCGTGAGTATGCCGCAGATGGTCAGTTAAGAGTTTTTCAACCTGTATTAATTACTCAAGCAATGGTTGATGCTAAAAGTATTGATTTAAACACCGCTTTGCCAGCAGTTGCAAATAGAATACTAGATGTTGTAAAAGTTTTTATGATAGGTGATTCAACATCAAATGTAAACTTCTTTGATATTAAATATCAAATGCGATTAAATGACCTCGCAGACTTGGCAACAGGTGTGGGTGATTTAGCATATTACGAACACATGCAACAATATCTTTCTATGATTGATTTAAAACTTACTGGTCAACCTCAAATACAATTTAGCAGACACAGTGGTACATTAAATATTGCGGGTGATTTACGTGATGGTGGTGATATAAAAGTTGGCGATTACATCATGCTTGAAATGTTTGTTGAAGAAGCAGAAAGTGTTGGTGGTGTTTACAATAATTTATTCATGAAAAATTATGTAACTGCGATATTGAAAAAACAATGGGGAGAAAATATAAGTAAATTTGAAGGTATGACACTCCCTGGTGGTGTGACGTTAAATGGTAGACAATTGATTGATGATGCTAAAGAAGAAATAGAAAGAGAAATAGAAAAACTAAGAAACGAGTATGACAATCCACCTAATTTCTTTGTAGGGTAGGTCATGGCAACAAACCAGTATTTTAAACAGAAAGTTCGTTCAGAACAAAATCTTTTTGAAGATTTAGTTATAGAATCTTTGCAGATGTTTGGACAAGATGTTTATTATTTACCTAGAGAAATAGTTAACAAAGATAAAATCTTTTTAGATGACGTTCCATCTAGATTCTCAGATGCATATAAAGTAGAAATGTATATTGAGAATACAGAAGGGTTTGAAGGTGAAGGAGATTTATTTACAAAGTTTGGCGTAGAGTTAAGAGACCAAGCAACATTTATTGTTTCAAGAAAAAGATGGGTGCAATTAGTTGGTAAACGATTAGAAGTAGCAAACTTTAGACCAAGAGAAGGTGATTTAATATATTTACCAATGTCCGAGTCTATGTTTGAGATACGTAGAGTTGAAACTGAAACACCATTTTATCAATTAAAAGATTTACCAACATTTAGATTACAATGTGAATTGTTTGAGTATAGTGGTGAAGATTTTGATACCGGCGTAGACACAATACAAGATGTTGAAACAGAAGGTTCTTTCAAATATAATTTATCACTTGATTCAGGTGGTGGTAGATTTATTCAAGGTGAAAAAGTCACACAAGTATTCGATACTTATAATATGATTGGAGAAGTTGCATTTGCATCTGACTCTGGTAATACTTTACATCTAATTCACAGTGGCGCAACTGATGGATTGTTTCATGAATGGACTACAACTAGAAGTATTATTGGTGACCAAAGTCAACACGTGGCAACACCGACTTCAATAAATCAAATCAATGATATATTGAGTGATAATCAGAATAAAACTTTTGACGATTTTGAGTCAGACTTTCTAGACTTTAGTGAAAGTAATCCATTTGGAGATATATCGTAATGTTTGGTACTCATTTTTATCACAAAAGAGTTCGAAGTGCGGTAAGTGTCTTTGGGTCGTTATTTAATAATCTTTATGTGCTTAGACAAAACTCTGCAGGTGAAACTATTTCACAAGTTAAAGTGCCACTATCATATGCGCCAAAAAGAAACTTTCTTGCTCGAATAGAACAAATGACAAATGGCGAACAAAACGAAAGACTCGTTGCAATTAAATTACCACGTATGTCTTTTGAAATAAATGGTATAGCATACGATGAAACAAGACAATTAAATAAGATGAATAACTTAAATAAAGTTCTTGCTGGTTCAACAATATCAAGACAAAAGTTATTTACTGCAACACCATACAACATTAATTTTGATTTAAATGTTTATGCTAAGTCTCAAGACGATGCACTACAAATAGTAGAACAAATATTTCCATTCTTTACGCCACAATATACTGTTTCAGTAAAACCTTTTAGTAATGTTGCATTGAGTGAAGACGTACCAATTACGTTGACAAGTGTTTCTTTTACAGATGACTTTGAAGGTTCAATAGAACAAAGACGAACAATTGTATATACACTAAGTTTTGAAATGAAAATAAACTTTCACGGACCACTTGGCACAAGTAAAATTATTCGTGAAGTTAGTAATAACTTGTTTATTATTGATAGTGCGGCAGATAGTGGTGATTACTACAAAACACAAAATATAACACCAACACCAGCAAATGTAAGTGCAGATAGTGATTATGGATTCAATACAGTAGATTCCGATAATATAAGTAATATATGATTTATGAAAAAAAGAACACTCTAAATAAAGAGGTTTGTAATGATATGATATCTTGGTATGAAAACAAGTTAATCACTGGTGAAGTTGGAATCAATTATGCGAATGTTTCTAATGAAATTAGAAAAGACGTATCTATTACTGCTTGTCATAAGTTTGAATCTTTTGAACCTTTTTATAATCAATTGAATTCTATTATTAAAAAACATATTAAAAGATGTTTTAAAAAGTGGCATATAGAAGAAGGAAATTATATTATTACTGGATATAAATTTCAAAAAAGTACGAAAGGTGGTGGTTTTACTAAATGGCATTCTGAATTAGATGTATTTAATCCAAAAACATCAAAAAGTGAAAATAGATTTGGTGTTTGGATGGTTTATTTAAATGATACTGATACAGGATATACAGATTTTATGCATCAAGAACTATCAATAAAACCAGAAACTGGTAAATTAGTTATTTGGCCTGCATATTTTACACATACACACCGTGCGAATCCAGATTTAAAAGAAGATAAATACATTATAACTGGGTGGTTGGAGATAGGACATGAAAGAGACAGATAATAAAAACGTAGATGCAGATTACGAATACAGTCGTAAAACTTACTATGAACTTATAGAAAAGAGTAAAGAAACTCTAGATTTAATGGCAGATGTTGCCAGAGAATCAGAACACCCACGTGCTTTTGAAGTATTTGGTAACATGGTAAAACAAATAGCAGATGTTAACGACAAGTTGATGGACGTTAATGCTAAATTAAAAAAAGTAAAAAATGAAGAGGATATTAAACAAATAGGACAAACGACTAATAATCTTTTTGTAGGCACAACTACAGAATTACAAAGATTAATACAAAAAGAGAATATTATAGATGTTGAACCAGAAGAATGATACTTATCTCGGTAACGTAAATGTTAAACGTGATGGTGTTCAACATGACTTTACTAAGAAAGAAATCAAAGAATACGTTAAATGTAGCAAAGACCCTGCATACTTCTGCGAAACGTATCTAAAAATTATTTCACTTGACAAAGGTCTTGTGCCTTTTAAACTATATCCATATCAACATCAAATGTTTTCTCATTTTGATAACAACAGGTTTTCTATTGTATTAGCATGTCGACAATCAGGTAAATCAATTAGTTCAGTCGCATATCTATTATGGTATGCATGTTTTCACCCAGAAAAAACAATCGCCATACTTGCAAACAAAGGTGCAGTAGCAAGAGAAATGTTAGCAAGAATAACTCTTATGTTAGAGAATCTACCTTTCTTTCTTCAACCAGGTACCAAAGCACTTAACAAAGGTTCACTAGAATTTAGTAACAACAGTCGTATTATCGCATCGGCAACTTCTGGTAGTTCGATTCGTGGTATGTCAGTCAACCTATTGTATCTTGATGAGTTTGCTTTTGTAGAACGTGCCAATGAGTTTTATACATCTACATATCCTGTTATTTCTGCTGGTACTGATACGAAAGTAATCGTGACTTCGACTGCAAATGGAATCGGTAATACGTTTCATAAACTATGGGAAGGTGCATGTCAAAATGTAAATGAGTTTGTACCATTTACTGTAAATTGGAATGATGTCCCTGGACGTGACGAGAAATGGAAAGAAATGACAATCGCAAATACGTCTGCTTTACAATTCGACCAAGAGTTTGGTAACACATTCTTTGGTACAGGTGATACTTTGATTAATGGTGAAACACTCATGGGTTTTCGTGCAAAGAATCCACGAAAGGTACGAGAGAATGGTGATTTATTAATTTATCGAGAACCTACTAAAGACCACCAATACATCATGACAGTAGATGTCTGCAAAGGAAGGGGACAGGATTATTCTACGTTTAACGTTATCGATATTAGCACTAGGCCCTTTAAACAAGTCGCTGTTTATCGCAATAATACTATTTCTCCTGTTTTGTTTCCTAATATTATATATAAGTACGCCAAATTCTATAATGACTGTTATGTTGTTATAGAATCAAATGACCAGGGTTCTGTAGTCTGCAATGGACTATATCAAGAACTAGAATATGAAAATATTCACATGGAATCTGCAGTCAAGGCAGATAGAATTGGTATTGAAATGACACGTAAAGTAAAACGTATTGGGTGTTCATCAATTAAAGATATTCTAGAGCATCGTAAACTCCAAATATACGATGAACAAACAATACTTGAAATATCTACATTTACTGCTCGAGGTCAATCTTACGAAGCAAGTGATGGTAATCACGATGATTTAATGATGAATCTAGTATTATTTGGTTACTTTGTTTCTGGTACGTATTTTAGAGACTTAACTGACATTGACTTGAAAAAAATAATGTTTGAAGATAGAATGAAAGAAATAGATGAAGATGTACCGCCTGTTGGATTCATAGATGATGGAACTCAGTTTGAACAAGAACTAGAAAGAAAAGAAGAAGCAGAACGTTGGTTTGAGCAACACAATGACCAAATCATACAAGAAGAGTGGTAGAAAACACCTTTTGTATAAATAAAAGCATATATTGAAATATAACCGTATTATGATAACTTATAATTAGACAAACGAATAGGATAGAATCATGGCATTATTTACACCTTCGGCATCGCCTGCGGTAACTGTAAAAGAAATCGACTTAACGGGAGTAGTCCCTAATGTTGCAACTAATACAGGTGCTTTTGTAGGTAATTTCGGTTGGGGACCAGTAGGAGAAACTACACTTGTTTCAAACGAAGCAGGACTAGTAGAAGTTTTTTCTGCACCAACAACTGACAATACGGTTGACTTTCACTCGGCCGCTTTCTTTTTAAAATACTCTAATGCACTACAAGTAGTACGTGAGACAGACTCAGATGCTAGAAACTCTCTAGCAGTTAACAATAAAACTGGTACTAATGCAGTAGCAACTAACCAAGCATTAAACAATTTAAATGCATTTGAGGCGGCAACTATCGACTCAAGTGATGGAGCATTTATCGGGAGATTCCCAGGAGCATTAGGTAACTCTTTATTAGTATCAATCTGTGGAAGTTCAGACTCAGACGGTAGTGGTGCTATTAATTTTAATGCATGGACATACAAATCACAATTTGATGCCGCACCAGGGACTTCTTCATTTGTAAGTGGTCTTGGTGGTAAAAACGATGAAATACACATAGCAGTTGTTGACGAAGATGGTGAGATATCAGGAACTGCTGGTACAGTTTTAGAAACATATCCTTTCTTATCAGTTGCCTCTAATGCAAAAGCAACTGATGGTACGTCTAATTATTACAAAGATGTTATCAAAGCACGTTCAGAATACATTTATGCTGGCGCATTTCATAGACATGGTGATTCAGATGGAATCAACGATTTCTCTGGTGCTTTATGGGATACTGCGGCAGTAAATGGTTCTCAAGACTTTGCTTCTGATGTAACTTTTGGAACAGGTCAAAACGAATGGTCATTTACTGGTGGTGTTAGTTCATCATCATTAGGTACAGATGACATATTAAGAGGTTTTGATAAGTTTGAAGATGTTGACAATATTGAAGTTGACTTCTTAATTGCACCAGAATCTATCGCAGATGCTAATGCAACTACAGTTGTAAATGACTTAGTTGCTACTGCATCATCATTAAGAAAAGATTGTGTAGCAGTTGCATCGCCTAGTAGAAATGCGGCAGTTACACTTGGTACAAATGCGGCAGTATTAGCATGTAATAACACATACACTAAATCATCTTATCTAGTACAAGATAATAATTATCTGAAAGTATTTGATAAGTATAACGACCAATTTATTAAGATTCCTGCGGCATCAAGTACTGCAGGTCTAATGGCGGCAACTGACTTAGTTGCGGCAAATTGGTTCTCACCTGCTGGACAAAGACGTGGTAGATATCTAGGTATTACAGATATTGAGCAAAGTCCAAACAAATCTGAAAGAGATACTCTTTACAAAGCAGGTATAAACCCAATAGCAAATATACCAGGTCAAGGTATCATGTTATTTGGTGATAAAACTAACGAATCTAGACCATCTGCATTTGATAGAATCAATGTCAGACGATTATTCTTAGGTATAGAAAGAGCAATTGCGATTGCTGGTAGAAACGTAATGTTTGAATTCAACGATGAATTTACTCGTGCTGAATTTGTAAACATTGTTGAACCTTTCTTAAGAGAAATTCAAGGTCGAAGAGGTATAACAGACTTTAGAGTTGTTTGTGATTCAACAAATAACACCGCGGCAGTTATAGATAGAAACGAGTTTGTTGCAAGTATATTCATTAAACCTGCAAGAAGCATTAACTTTGTGACTCTTAACTTTGTAGCAGTTAGAACTGGTGTAGAGTTTGAAGAAGTCGTAGGAACAGTTTAAGGAGATAAGTAATGGCAATAATGGGCGTAGATGATTTTAAATCCAAAATAAGAGGTGGTGGTGCTAGACCTAATCTCTTTAAAGCGACTATTAACTTCCCTGCATATGCAGAAGCAGACGTTGAATTGACTTCATTTTTATGTAAGGCCGCTCAATTACCTGCGGCAGTCATGAATGAGTTAATCGTACCTTTTAGAGGTCGTCAACTTAAAGTAGCGGGTGATAGAACGTTTGAATCTTGGACTGCGACAATAATTAACGATACTGATTTTAATGTCAGAAATGCTATGGAAAGATGGCAGAATGGTATTAATAATCACAAAGCAAATACTGGTTTGACAAATCCAGTTGATTATCAAGCAGATTTACTAGTAGAACAGTTAGACCGAGACGAATCGGTCATCAAGACTTATAATTTTAGAGGTGCATTCCCTATAAATATTAGTGCAATTGATTTAAATTACGAAACAGTAGACACTATTGAAGAGTTTACAGTTGAGTTTGCAATACAATATTGGGAAAGTAACACTACATCGTAGTCTTAAAACATATATAAATAAAGAGTAAGAATAAAAACTTGCTCTTTATTATGGGCGAATTGAATATAATGTGGAACATATATGGCAGAACAAGACAATAGTATTCTGAAACTTTTTGGTTTCGAACTAAAAAGAGCAGAAGATAAACAAAAAGAAGAGAAAAAGAAAAAACTTCAATCAGTGGTCACACCCACAGACCCTGATGGTGCTGGATACGTAACTGCAAGTGGGTCTCACTACGGCCAGTTCATTGACATGGACGGCAATCAAGCAAAAGATAATAGACAATTAGTACTTAAATATCGTGGTGTTGCAGTTCACCCAGAAGTCGATGCGGCGATAGAAGATATTGTTAATGAAGCAATCGTAGGGTCTGAAAACGAAGCACCAGTCGAATTAAATCTTGATAACGTAGATGCACCAGATAATATCAAGAAAACAATGATAGAAGAATTCAATAAAGTTATTAGTATGATGAAGTTTACTGAAATGGGCACAGATATCTTTAGGTCTTATTACATTGATGGTAGACTATATCATCACTTAATAGTCAACGAATCACAACCTAAACTTGGTATACAAGACATTCGAAACATTGATGCTACTAAAATAAGAAAAGTTAAGAATGTCAAATATAAGAAAGACCCTGCAACTGGTGCCAAGATTGTAGATAAAGTAGAAGAGTTTTACATCTTTCAAGAAAAGACTGGTAGTAATCAGGGTGTGAGATTATCGCCTGATTCAGTATCATATGTTACATCTGGTCTTATGGACCCAACAAAGAAAACTGTTGTATCTTATTTACACAAAGCATTAAAACCAATCAATCAGTTAAGAATGATGGAAGACTCTCTTGTAATCTATCGATTAGCAAGAGCGCCAGAAAGAAGAATATTCTACATCGATGTTGGTAATATGCCAAGAGGTAAATCAGAAGCATATATGAAAGATATTATGACTCGTTATCGAAACAAGTTAGTTTATGATGCAAGTACTGGTGAATTAAAAGATGACAGAAAGCATATGTCAATGCTTGAAGATTTCTGGTTACCTAGACGTGAAGGTGGTAGAGGAACAGAAATCACTACATTGCCAGGTGGTGAAAACTTAGGTCAAATAGATGATATTGTCTATTTTCAAAAAAGATTATATCGTTCATTAAACGTACCTCTTAGTAGGTTAGAACAAGAAGCACAGTTCAGTCTTGGTAGAAGTACTGAGATTAATCGTGACGAAGTTAAGTTTCAAAAGTTTATTGACAAGATAAGAAAAAGATTTTCAAAACTCTTTACTGAGATATTAAGAAAGCAACTAATCCTCAAAGGTATTATTACTGATGGAGATTGGAATCTTTGGAAGAACGACATTACTGTTGACTTCTTAAGAGATAATCACTTTGCAGAGTTGAAAGACTCAGAGATATTACAGAATAGGTTAAATACTATGGACCAAATATCTCAATATGTAGGTGAATATTTCTCACGTGAGTGGGTAATGAAAAACGTCATGCAAATGTCCGAAGAAGACATTGACGAAATGAAGGCGCAAGTAGAAGCAGAAAACTCTGCCGGTGGTGGTGATGAAGATGCAGATGCTGGCGGTGATGATAACTTTTAATCTAGGAGAATAGAATGGATTATATAAAAGACTTGTTTGCAAAAATTAAAGCATGGTTTATCGGTGTTGCTGACCAAGACGGTGATGGTGATGTAGATAAAGAAGATGCTAAGATTGTTGCTAAGAAGGCCAAAACTGCAGTAAAAAAGACTGCAACTAAGGCAAAAACTGCAGTTAAGAAAGCAACTGCTAAAAAGAAAACAACTAAGAAATAGGTACTAATAATGGAAGAAGTAGAAAACTTTGAATTAGAACAAGAAGTTGACGGTGCTGAACCAGAAGTTAATCAAGAAGTTCAAGAAGTCGAGTATTATGACCAAGATAATATGCCTTCTGCAGTTGATGATGCCGCAGAAGTTATGTCTAATCCTCAAGCAGACTTAATTGACCAGATACTGGATGGCGACTTAACTAATGCTGAAGGTTCTTTTAAAGATATTTTAGATACCAAACTAAATGATGCGATGGACAATAGAAAAGTAGAACTTGCTAATAGTGTCTATAATGGTATAGATGATATAGCAGAACCTACATATACTCCAGACGAAGAAGAACTAGAGATTAGTGCTGAAACTAGTGACGAGACTGAAATAGAAGCGCCTGGTGAAGAAATCTCAGACGAATCGACAGATAGTATAGAGCAATAAGTTTTAAAAAACCTCTTTTGTATAAATAATAAGACAAAAGAGGAAAACTTATTATGAAAACATTTTTTTCGCTTAGAGAAGCGGTGAAACCAAAAGGTAAAATCGTCTTCAAGAAAAAGATGAATCGTATAGACGTGGTGATTACCAAAGATACTGGTAGTCTGCCATTTGTCGCATATGTAGATGGTGATAAGTTAGATTCATATAAGAATCAAAAAGATGCCGAGAAGGCAATAAAAGCAACTATTAAGGAACTTACATGAAATTAATTACAGAATATACAGAAAGTAGTTTAGAATGTATTGTTGAAAAGAATGATGCTGGAGAGAAACAGTATAAGATTCAAGGGATATTTGCACAAACCGACAAGAAGAATAGAAATGGTCGAATATATCCTAAAGCAATCATGGAAAAAGCAGTTGCAAAATATGATAAAGAACAAATAAAAACTAACAGAGCGGTCGGTGAATTAAATCACCCAGAAGGACCAACTGTTAATTTAGATAAGGTTTCACACTTAATCAAAGAACTCAAATTTGAGGGAAATGATGTAGTAGGAAAGGCGCAAATACTTGATACGCCAAATGGTAAGATTGTAAAAGGTCTTCTTGATGGCGGTGTTCAACTAGGAGTGTCAACTCGTGGTATGGGTAGTCTTGAGAATAGAAACGGCGCTATGCAAGTCAGAGATGACTTCATTCTTAGCACAGTTGATATCGTGCAAGACCCATCGGCACCAGAAGCATTTGTTAATGGTATAATGGAAGGTGTTGAGTGGGTTTGGAATAACGGTGTTTTAAAACCTCAAGAAGTTGAAGAAATGGAGACAGAAATTAAAAATGCTCCCAGAAAAGTCGCTTATGAGACTTCTGTAAGAGAATTTAAAAATTTCCTCTCGTTAATTAAATCTCGAATATAATAGGGAGTCAATTATGACAGATGAAATCAGAAATGATGAAGTCGAGACTTCTACTGATGAAGTAGTTAACGAAATCGTGGAAGAAACTCTCGAAGAAGCGGAAGCAATGTCAAGTGTAAAGGCAAAAGGTAGTGCTAAGGATGCCAGTCCAGTAAGCGAACCTGAGTCTATTGCATCTGTAGATAAAGCGACCGATGCGGTAAAACCTAAACAGGCACCTGCGCCGAAAACAAAAGCAGGTATGATTAGTGCGATGACTGACAAAATGTTGAAAATGACTAAAGCAGACATGGAAAGCATGTACAACAGTTATCATAAAGACATGAAAAAGGAAGAAGTAGAAGAAATGGAAGGTGAAGCAATTGTTGAATCACCAGAAGTTGACACTATGGGCGAACTTAATGCACTAGTCGAATCCGAAGCAACTCTAAGTGATGAGTTCAAGGAAAAAACTGCAGTAATATTTGAAGCGGCAGTAAAATCTAAACTATCAGAAGAAATTGATAGATTAGAATCTCAATACAAAGAAGAGTTAGAAGAAGAATTATCTTCAACTAAATCTGAAATGGTTGAGAAAGTCGATTCATACCTTAACTATGTAGTTGAAAATTGGATGAAGGAAAATGAACTTCAAGTCGAAAACGGTCTTAGAACTGAAATCGCCGAAGGGTTTATGTCTAAGTTGAAAGATTTATTTAGTGAATCTTACATCGAAGTCCCTGAGTCTAAAGTTGACCTAGTTGACGAACTTGCTGAACAAGTAGAAGAACTTGAGTCTAAACTCAATGAAACTACTCAGAAAGTTATCGACCAAAGTGGTGAGTTAGAAGAAATGAAGAAAGAGGAAATTATCAGAGAATCTTCTTCTGACCTTGCTGACACACAAGTTGAGAAGTTGAAAACTCTAGTAAACGACCTTGACTTCGAAGATGCAGAGAAATTTGCAGAAAAAGTTAAAACTGTTAAAGAAGCACACTTCTCTAACGAACCAAGTGGTAGTGACGAAATCATATCCGAAGAAACTGAAGGAGAAAGTGACGAGTTAATCGAATCTAATTCTTCAATGGATAGATACGTTTCTACTTTACGTAAAACTCAACCTAAAAGTTAATTTAGGTTTAATATAGGAAATAACAATGGAAGTACAATCTTACGACCAATTGATTGAAAAATGGAAACCAGTCTTAGATGAAGAATCTGCTGGTGCCATTAAAGACAATCACAGACGTTCCGTAACTGCCGCACTTTTGGAAAACCAAGAGAAAGCAATTGCAGAACAGAATGAGACTATGTTATTTGAGGCCGCACCTGCTAACAATACTTCAAGTGTGTCCAATTTTGACCCAGTCTTAATCTCATTAGTTAGACGTGCTATGCCTAACTTAATCGCATACG
>CEPJ01036644.1_pt1 | contig 15484 bp, 20 predicted proteins | sample 530561 | NCBI WGS metagenome assembly CEPJ01 (sample SAMEA2620404, study PRJEB7988) | marine metagenome | biome: marine biome (ENVO:00000447); feature: surface water layer (ENVO:00002042); material: "saline water (ENVO:00002010), including plankton (ENVO:xxxxxxxx)" | depth 5 m
ATCAGCCTTGAAAATTTGCTGATATTTCATAATGTTCTGTTGTGTATCGTTCCAAATTTGCTCAACCATTTCTGGAGGAAGTTTGCGATTACGTTGTAAGTTTCTTTCTTGTGCCATTTTAAGATCAGTATTAACAAATATCATACCTACATCATATCCAATTGATCGTAGTTTGTTTGCATGTCGTTCTATTAAATTAGGGTCTTTTCCAGTACCATCGATTACTAATCCTAATCTGCCATCAATGTATTGTTGTTCTCTTGATTTAATTAATTTTTTTGCTTTAGCACGAATCTCTTGTCCTTGTGGAGATCCTATAACGTCTGGCTTTAGCTCAAGATCTTGTTGTGTCATAAGATATTCGTATACATCATCACTGTTAACAACTTTTAACCCTGTACCTCCTAGTAGTTTCTTTGCTACAAAACTTTTTCCACTACCTGGTCCGCCAGCAAGAAAAATTGCTTTGAATATATTAGGGTCATTGACGCCTTCATCAATGTCATCCTCATTTGCAATTTCTAATTCTTGTCCAGGACGTATAGTGTTAGTTCCTGCTTGTGCTGAGGGCTTTTTCTTTTTCAATTTAGGCTTATTAGGATCTTCCATATCAATATCAAACTTTTTCAAGTCAATCTTGACTGCACCGCCATCTAATTCTAAATTATCGCCTGCAACTCGTGTAACTTTTCCACCAATTTCAAACAAGTCATGTAATCTCATTTGCGTCCTGCCTTATTCAATGCTTGTACTCTTTTACTAACTGGATTAATGCGTTTTGTACGTTTAGTTTTCAATTTCATTCTAGCACCCAAACGAGCTTTTGTCATTTTCAACTTATGACGTTTTTTAACATCAGGAGCGGCAAAACATGCACCAGGACTGCTAACAGTCTTTCCTTTTAAACGACCAATAGTACAACGATACTTACGGACGACTTTGTTACCTCTACGGCCCCAAGCCATCTTTGTTTCATTAATTTGTGAATTTTCATCACTAAAGAGTTCTAATATAAGCATAGTACTACTATTTAGCAAAGTTTTAAATGATGTTTAATTTTAAATAACGATAATTAATTTATAGACTAAAAAGCCGCTGGTTGCTACTAAAGTACCAATAACGGCACTTCCCCAACCTATTATTTGCTTATTACGGTCTTCTCTGTCTTTGATTTGGGTTTCACGAATCTCGCTTAACACCGCTTCAATGCCGATCACACGACCTTCTAAGTTGTCTAATTTTTCTTCCAAACGGGAATACCTCGCCGCACACAATTCAACGTGTGCTTCTAATGATTCTTTTTCAATGTCTCGAGTTATACTCATTTGCTTCCTCAGGACCGCTATGGTCAATAGATTATTGGATGCCTTTTGATGTTGCCTTTGTTTGTTGCCTTAACTCGTTGCCTTTTGCTATTTGTATTTAGCAATTAAAATTTCTTCATTAAGTTGTGGTTTTATTAGGGACGACCGTATTTTTTGACTGCTACATTACTAGCCTGTCTTATACCTTCTTTGTCTCGCACTAGAGCATATCCAGCGGCCGCGGCGGCGGCAATACTACCCCATTTAACAAGTGGAGCATATGGACTTTTAGCATTTGGTGCGCCTTTTATACTGTTGATATAAGGTCTGTGCAAATCGCTACCTCTTGCATAATGATTCATCATAAATCCAAGTCTAGTTGCACCTAATTTTTGTTCTTGTGGTGTTGCACGTGGCCAATCAGATACAATACGTCTCATTGCTTTTAAGTTTGGATCTCTGATGCCTAATCCACGCTCTAAAGCCATAATAGTACGTCTATCTCTGTCAGTCACTTTGATGCCATTTTGTATATCACGCAACATTTTTCTAAGTTGTGCTTTTGGAATATTAATGACACCTTTTGTGTCCATTCTTTCTAATCCTGCAATCATATTGTGCAAATCACTTGCACCAGTTCTTACACCGTCAAATCCGCCAAACCTTACTGTATTCTGTGCATACTTACCTGCTACACCTGGATTAGTATAACGCATTGCTTGTAAAGATAAAACGTGTGCGTATATGTTGTGTGCAAGTTGTTCAGGATCTTTGTTTTTAAATGAAGTTGGACTTCTAAATAATTTTGCTTCAGTAATTTCATCTCTTAGAAAGTCAAATTTCTTTTTTCTTTCTAACGTATGTCCACCTTCCATTGTTGCCCATTCATTTGCAGTATATTTTTCTGACATGTTTATTTCCAATTCTTAGGAGTTGCAAAGTTTAATGCATTGAACTCCATACGATCATTTAGTTTCACTGCTCCGCCTTCTATTCCAAATGCTACAAAACCTTCATGATTTGTAACTTTATATCCTGTATCGCTTCTAACAAATGTACCAATATTATCAACAGCGTTTAACTTTTCAATAAGTTTCATTTTAGCGGTAATAATACGTTTGTATGTAGCAAGTACTAACAATAGTGTATTCTGATTATCTGCTAAAAACTTTTCTTGTTGTTTAATTTTTTCTATGCGTTTTTGTGCCGCAGGACTTTCAGCACCGCCTTTTAGTCCTTCAATTTCTTTATTCATTTTACCAGTATAATATTCCATGAATCGTTGTAGGAATGTCATTGGATCACCAACTTGTTCACCACTACGCACATTATTATTAATAAAAGGCTTGATATATTTTGCAAATTCAGCCTCCAATACTTGGTCCATTTTATTGCCTGCTTTTTGAGCAGTTGCTCTGCCTTGATCTATAATTGCTTTAATCGTTTGATAACCTTTTGGTGTAAGTGTTGCAACTCCACTAACATCTTTATATGTTGCATCATCAAACCAAACGTTTGCACTTGGCTTTAGTCCACGAATACTAAATCCAAAATTAGCACTCATTTCACCTAGTGACTCACCTGTGTATTCAGTATGGAAAATTATTCCAATTTGTGCCTTTGCAATACGTTGTCCTATTTTACTTTTCACTGGTACTGCATATGTAATCAACTGAGGTGTAAATGTATAACAAAGTTCCCCAGCAACTTCTTCTTCGCTTACATTGCCTGGGCCAAATAAAAAGTCACCTTGCACTACTGTGCCTATGCCTAACTCTGGTAATAACTTTAAAGCAATTGCTAATTTACTTGCTAAATTTTCACTGTGTCCATACCATTCTTTAATTTGCTCAGGTGTCTTAGCCGCTTTGTTTTCTGTTTTACCAAACACTGCTTTTGTGCCCACAAAGAACTTTCCATCTGCTGGATCAACACCACATACAATTGCCGGAGCACCATCCCATTTAATAGTTACTTTACCCTCTGGACTTCCACCTTTAAGCATACCTGCTACTGCATCTAAATAATTAAATGCTCGCTCAGCACCTTTGTATCCTTCGTTAAAAACTAAGTCTTCAATATGTTCCATGTGCAAGTTTTTATCACCAGCGGCTTCATTTAGTATTTGCCAACTGTGATGGTAACGTGTCCATAGTTGAGTAATTTCATTAATTATCATTGAGTCTTGCCTTCGTCCCGGGCTTTTTGTGTTAACGCACCTTGTACTTCTTTTGATGCAGGTTGTTGTTTTTCATCTACCCACATAGCACCTAACCATGTAAACTTACCTTGCTTTGTATCATATGTTGTGCCAGTTTTTGGTTTAGCGTTAACATCAACACCTTGCCCCTGTGGTCCTTTTTCAATAAACTTGCCAAATGTCTTATCTACTATTGCCATAATTTGTTTATCGGCTATTACTTTATCACCAATTTTTACTAACTTTTTAAATCCAGCAAATGGTGTTTTTGGCCTTAAATAATAATTTATACTTGCTAATGCAATCAAGGGCTTAGCCATTTGAGTAACATTTTGATCAGTAATTTTAATTTCTTTAGTTTTAATCATTTGTTCAATTGATTTGTCATATACATGCTGAAACCATTGACTAAATGCTTTTAATGGTTGTGCATCAAATGCTTCTGCATTTCTATCCATTACCTTTTCAAGATTGTTAACTGACTTGGTGTATATGCCTTTGGCTTTTACTGCCAAAGCGGCTTCTTCCTGACTTGCTTTATCATTTTTACCAAATAAATCAAAAAATTCATTTAATTTCATTACTTTAGTCTCTTTAATCCGTTAGTAAACTTGGTACTATCTTGTCTTTTAATTGCCAATAAAAGTTTTCTTTCCATGTCCTCTGCAATTTGATTGTCGTAACTATTACGAATCATATCTATCAAATTCGTGGCACTGGCAATTAAATGCTCTGCACGAGATTCGATTAAATGTACACGGTCTTTTTCTATTGCAATACTATCTAATTCTTCTAATAGTTTGCGAGTTCTGCGTTGCACTTTAAAAATCTCCATGAGTTGTATGTTATTTATGTAGAAAAATAGATTAATTTGGTTAAATAGTAACAGCGAAGAGGAGCGATTACATGGGAAAATTCAATAATAAAATTATGGCCGAGTTCAATCCACCACGTAAGTGGACACTTGGTAGAGATTTATCATATACTACATCAGACTTAACTGTAGATGACATCAAAGCACTAAAAGGTGTAGGTGTTAAAGTTCATAGAGAAACAAATAAAACAGAAACTATTACAGTACCAACAGGCTTTGTCACAGATTTAGCAAGTGTGCCAAGAGCTATGTGGTGGTTAATTGCACCCTTTGACGTTGCTAGAGCGGCCATTATACACGATTTATTGTATAAAACTATTAGACAATACCGCTGGAAAAAGAAAGATAAAGAAGATAAAGATCTTATTAAAGCGGCAAAGATTGCAAGTGACAAAGTATTCTTGTTAGGTATGAAAGATGCTGATCCTAAAATACCAGGATGGAAAAGTTACTTGTCTTGGAAAGCAGTTGATCTATTTGGCAACGGTAGTATTAAGCCAAACGAAAATAATATTTAATTAAAATACTTCTTTATGCTATATCCTTTTGCATCATAGCATTCAACGTATTTTGCACCATTACTTACTTTTACTTTACCACTTCCAACAACTATGTCGTGGTCCTTATGACCAAATGGTTTCTTAACAGTTACATCAATGTATTCACCGTTGTTTATTCCTAGTGTAATAAATGTAACATAACGTCCTTGTGGTCCTTTAAACACTCTACCATTTGCAATAAGTCCTACAAAATTTACTCTATCACCCCAAGTTTCTTGTACAAACATCTGTGGCATAAATTCAGGTTGTGTCCAATATCCATAACGTTTAAATTGTGTTTGTGGAGTTTCTGTAATACCATTAGGATATCCTAGTTCACGTAGATCCCAACCTGCATTTTTTGCTTCTGTTTTATGTACCCAACGTCTATAACTACCTTGACAATGTTTTAGTGCCGCTCTCCAAAACTCTTTAGGATTATTGGCTTTATGATATGCCAATGCCCAAATTAATCTTCCTAAGTTTACTGCATGAGCTCTACATAATCCAAAATTTCCTAGTCCATATAATTCATTTATAATTTCTTCTTTGTCTTCGCAGTCGCCCATTAGACTCATAAACTCCATTACACGTTCTTCGTCTTTTTTGGCAAAAGCACGGCGATACATATCTGCTTCATACATATCACATCCAACAAGTTTTGCTATCTTTTTTATAGCATCATCTTCGTATACAATAGTGTCTTCTAATCTTTGTTCTGTCCAGTCTTGGAAAAATGCCGCTTTTTGTCTACCAGTAGTTGCTACTGGTCTTATCAATGCCGTTGCAAACACACAATCACTTTTACTTGTTGGTCGTATTGCTTGAAATAATCTCCTCATAGCAGGTGATTCTGCTTGTGTTACTCCTATTACGTTTCCAGTACATAGTAATTTTTCTGTTAGTAAATCATGTTCTGGATATGCCTCTAACGGTGTATGTGGATCTATTTCTAGTAGTTGTGATAATCCTCTGTTTGCTAGTATGTCTATTTTTAAATGTTCTAAATCTTCAACTTCGCGTTTGTCCAGTAATATTTGTTTTTGTGCATTTATTAAACTTTTTGGCAGTTTGTGTTTTAGTATAACAACACCGCCACAGTGTTTTGATATTGATCTTTTTTTGCCTAATAATTTTCTTTCTATTCTCATTGCTTCTTCCTTGTCTATGTTTAAGTCTTCATACTTAAAGCCACGAGGAAGTCTACCAGACGCACCTAATCTACGAGCCGCTTCACGTTTTGCACTTTTTTCTTTGTACATTACATAGTTACTTAACCTGCCACTTTTGCCAGGCCATTTTGCAAATATTTTTTGCATAACATTATCTTGTTGCCAATGAGGGAAGTCAATATCTACATCAGGTAAATCATCTCTCAACGGATTTAAAAATCTTGCCAATGGTATTTTCCATTTTATAGGATCAACATCAGTAATGCCTAGCAGATAGCAGACTAAACTGCTACCAGCACTACCACGTGTCATATGTGTAATGTCTTCAGTTAACTTTAGTACGTCGCAAATTGTAATGAAATATTCTGTGAATCGAAGTTTAATAATAATTTCTAGTTCTTCGACTAGCCGAGTTTGGTACTCGGGTTTGGATGGTATTTGCCTTATAAATCTGCCTAGTATTTGTTCTATCTGAGCCTTTGCGTCTTTTGGTATCTTCATTGTTGCCTCGATTATGCCTAAGTTGCCTATCACACCTAAGTGTGCAAACATATTTAGTATTGCATAGTGTTCAATGAGAAATTTTTGACTCTAATTATTTGTACTTTTTAGTCCGGCAAGCATGTCTTTTAGTTTACTGCTTTGTACACTTGCAGTAATTTTTGCTTCATTGTCGTCTGTACTATTTGTATTGTCTGTGCTTTTTATCTGATTGTATATACTACTACTTTGTTTTTTAAACTGTTGATATTCTGCATCTTCAGCCAAGTCACGTATTCTTAAACTGTTGACATCAAACTCCAAGTCAACCTTTTGTCCTACACCACTACTACTTCTAGTTTTCATAAATTGTATTTGATATCTACCACGCTCACGCATTGCTCTACTTGTAAAAATACCAATAACATTATCAGCAGTATTAATTTTACTAATACCACCTGCAATATGCGAATGGTCAAATTCAATCTCTTCAACTGCCGCTCTATTCAACTGCGAAGCAGTTACCATTACTATATCAAACTCTTTGGCCAAGTTACGCAATTCTTCACTAACATACTTGTCTTTAATAAACTGGTCATTTGGACTTACTTTTGCACTTACTGGCATAAGCAAGTCTAAGTAATCAACACAAATATAATCTAGTTTTACATTAGTTTGTATTTGTAGTTCTTTCAAATATGCTCTTATATCATTGATGTTACTTTGTGCCGGCATATACTTAATTCTTAGACTACCAGACTTTTTACTAGTCATACCAAGTTTAAGTTCTACAGAGTCCATATCTTTAAATATATCTTTACTTGGAATATCTGTAACCATACTATCAATACGCATAGCACACAAACCTTCACTAAGTTCTAGTGTTAGATACACTCCATTAAGTCCTGCTAGTGCCCAGTTCACTGCCATATTTTGCATAAACAAACTTTTACCACTACCACTACCACCTGCAAATATATTCAACTCGCCTTTGTTGAATCCACCAAACAGTTTTCTATCCAATGCTGGCCAGCCTGTACTTATTTGTCCATTGCCATCTTTTAGTCCCATCAATCTAGCTCTTGGATCTTCCCAATATTCAATTCCAAGATCATTTGTTAAACTAATCTGTACTGCATCTTTGATTAATTTTTCTACTGGATCATATGTTCCTTTTTCTAACAAATCTGCCGCTTTAAGTATTGCACGTTCTAGTTCTTGCCGGCGTGTAAACTGCTCAAACTCTTGCATAAACCAGTCATAGTGCCCACTGTTAACATCTGTAACTGGCTTTAACTTAGTTTTTGCTACTACATTAACCTGTTCATATGTAGGCATAGTACTATGCTCAGCAGTATGCTTCTCAATAAACTTTGCCGCTTCTCTTAAACTTTTATCAAAATTTTCACTGTTAAAAATATTTTGCACACGAATAAAACTTTGTGCATCACTTAACATCATTTCAAGAAACAGTCTTTGTAAATCTGTATTATATTCAGTTGCCAAGTTTCTTCCTCATTAATTCTATTTTAATCTTACTATTTTGTTTACCTTGTATAATAGTCCATAACGTATATAGTTTACCATATCTATCAATTGCATCACTTACATCTTTAACTTCACTGTGCCAATCTGGAAAACTAACATTCCATCCATACTCAAGTGCAGAGTCAATTAATTTTTGCCCTGCTTCATCTCTGTCTGGAACAACTATAACATCTTTGTATAAGTTATCAATCACATCTGCTTGTGTTTCACTTACCATATTACTGTTTATGCCAACACCATCAATCTTAAGTGCGTCAAATGGACCTTCAACTACTATTACAAAGCGATTATCTTTTCTTTGATTCTCTGTGTTAAAAACATACCCTGGTTCCATTGCGTTAAAATACTTTGGACTTAAATCATCATCAACTGCTCTACCTGTAAAACCAATTGTTTTGTTTTTCCAATTAAACGGCACAATTAATCTTCTATTCATATTTGCCGCACGAGCAGGACTCCACATAAGTTTATCTAATTTATCTTCAAGTCCTCTAGAAATTGCATACTCAACTACTTTTGCAATTTCTTCATCTTTGCCTTGTGGGTTGTTTATCCACTGCATCAAAGTTGCACTATCTTCAGGTAACTTTCTTGTTTTAAAAGTAACTTCTTCTTTTACATCAGTTTCATCAAATGCATCATCTACCAACTCTTTGATACGAAGTGCTTCAATTGTAAGTCCTTTGATTGTGTGATCTTCAGCACCTAACCACTGAAATAACTTTCGCATTTTGTAGTTAAATGGACGTCCGGCTTTATAGTTTGCTTTGAAGCCACAGTTAAAACAATGATAACTAACACTTCCGTCTGCATTTGTAATCACACCACCACGCCCACGTTTATCAGGACGTTCTCCGTTGTGTTCGCAACACGGCCCACTAAAACTTATCCAACCACTTGGACTTGTTTTCTTTTTACTAGGCAGTATGCTAACAAGTGCTTCTTGTATAGTGTTAATCATACCTATATTGTAACATAAAATTATGGACGATACAAGACTTTTTCAATAGTACCCGCAGTTTTATCTGATTTAAATCTTACTGCCGTAAATACTCCACTAAATGTCTCATATTGAGAACCTGTTGCAGTGGTGTATGTCTTACTAGAAACATCAATCCAGTCATTATCATCTGTAGGTGGCGTAGTTTCTAGTGTTACTTGCACAGTAATAGTTCCTGTATACCCATTTAAGTAATATTGTGCAGTGTGTAATGCATTATTTTGATTCATATGTGGATAAGATAGTGCATAATCACTGATATCAAGTGTAGTTGATGCTGTCATTGTATCAAAGTTTAATATTTTACTTGGTGAAAAAGTTGCATACGGAGTATCTGATACTGTTAAATCTCCATCTGCATCAAAAGTAGGCCCACTGTATACCACAGTGCGAGCTCCACTTGATGTTTCTTCGTGTACACTGTAAATATATCTTCCGCCATTTGCATCTTTAAGTGTAGATTCTGTAAATGCAAAGTTTACAAAGCCTTTTTGTGTGGCTTGAGTCGGATCTGCTAGGGTACCGGTTACATCTTTGATAACTACTTTAGTAGAAGGGTCTATAATATTAAAGACAAAAGTTTTACCGGCTATATTAACCGCCTTTTGATCAACATCTAGTAGTCTTAATTGTATGGTATTATCAATACCACGATAAAGTTTTAAAGGACGAGCATACACAGTTCCACTCCTATTTGGTGTTGCAGTATTGGGCGAATAGATTACGCTCAGATACTGAGTTTTTAAATAACCGTTTAGTTTTTGCATTATGTTTTATGATCCACATTATATGTAAGTATTTATTTAAAAAGGGCAACATGGACGATCTGTTACAAAAACTAATACTTAAATTTCCGTTCATGAGCCATGTAAGATATGGAGATAGCGAGTATATAGGTATCGTTCAAAACCGAGATGCTCATTGTACTAGTTTTTACAATTATGAAAAGATTACTGATCCAGACCTTAAAAAATTATTTCTTGAATTAGGTGATGCTTGGTGGTGGGAATCTAATAGAATGATCCCAATTAATATCTTTCTAAAAGAAGAATGGGCACCTTTTCGTCCATATTTAACTACATTTGTCAGCAAAGATTGTAATATTGTTGCAGGACCAAACGTTAGTTTGAGTGATTTAAATAAAAAACGTACAAAAAGACGCAGTATACAACTAGTTAAAAAAGTAAATTAATCTCCAGCACCCGCCTTTTCACTTAAAAATTCTCTTTTATCTGGTACATCAGAATTAATTTCTCTATTATTTGCATCAGCATCTGGTAATGGATCTCTTTGATTTGTAATTACTGGCCATTTTTCTGACATATCAGTATTAATTTTCATCCAATAATCTAATTCAGTTCCTGCTAGAGCAGTATCTGGTACAATAGCACCAGCAGGACATTCAGGTTCACATACTCCACAATCAATACATTCATCTGGATTGATTGCTAAAAAGTTTTCTCCTTCATAAAAACAGTCAACTGGACAGACACTAACACAATCTGTATACTTACATTTAATACAATTGTCAGTAACTAAGTATGTCATTCATAGTATTCCTCACAAAGTAAATTAATGTGTACTGCCACTAGATGTGCATATGCCACTGCATGAGCTTTTTTAAAGTAATATCCACCATCTTTTGGCTTATTCCATACTGTTTGTGCTATTTCTTTCCATGGCTTATTTTGTAAGTGTGCTTTTGCTGGGCGAATAATACTCAACATCATTGCCATTCTTGGAATACTGTCAGGCTTCATGCTACAAATTAAATCATAGTAATTACCTATATGAATTACTTTTTCACAAAATTCTTTACTTCTCCATAAAAGTTCCCACAACGGTTCTTTATTTGATAGCTCATCTAAGTGTTGTGGACTTTTTACTTTTTGATATACTGCTACATTTAACAAATCAAGTTTAAAATATCCGCGATCTTCAGCAGTTTTATAATCAATTGTTGCCGTTCCTGATACTGGATCTGTTGGTATATCAATATAATAAACACCAGTATTGTGCTTTTTAATAACACCATGCTCATTCATCATAGCCGGAGTACCAGGTAATATTTTAAGCAGATTATCTCGACTTGCAAAGTCTAAATCAACATCAGGTAAATTACTCATAAGCCTGCTTCCTTTAAAGCACTTTTTACTATTTCAGTTTCGTTGTGATATTTTATAAAATTCTTTTGCCAAAAGTCTGGATCAATATATGGGTATATTAAGGCAAGTTGTTCTTCATTTACCTTGCTTAAAAAGTTTACTCCAGATTCGCAATTAAAAAGTACCCAACTACTAACACGACCATGTACAATGTCATGGCAAACTTTTGTTAACTTACCAGCAAAGAAGTAAGTATTAAGTTGCACTTCATGTTCATCTGCCCAAACTTCCATAGTTTTCAAACTGCGAGATACTGCATCTTGCCAACTTTCAACTCGTAAGTGTTCATCAATATACTTTTGATAATGCACATCATATGTCCATTGATCAAGTTTAATATTATTATCAATTACCCAGTCAATAAACTTAGACGTATTGATAGCACGAATATCCATAACATGCTTTCCAAATTTTACGAAAGCATTATAATATGGACTATTTGCAAAGTCTCCGTATGTCTTATTACTTGCTCGTGTTGATCCTTGTGTCTTTTCAAAGAATCTTACATAGGCTTGCATACCAACTTGTACATGTTTGTCTTTTTCTTGTTGCCACCTGCGTTTTTGCTCGCACACATGACTTGCTAAAGTTTTTTCTTTACTGAAACCACGATTACAATACTTGCAGACAAAAGGCTTTTCACTCACTTCGAAGCCCTCTACAGTCTCTCTGGCTATATCCATTAGTGTATTCATAGTAGTTCTTTAATTTGCTTATCATCATAGCCAAGATCTTCAAGATACTTTACAATTTCTTTTTTTGTATTTACTGCGGAAAGCATTTCAACCTCATCAGGTTTAGCATGAGGGTATAAACGTTTTATTGCTTTTTCAACTTTGTTCTTACTAACTTTCTTTTTACCGCCAGGTATCCATTCATGAAATGCAGTACCCATGCCTGGACTAGCAGTTGTCAGTAAAAGCCATTGCAGTTTTGGATGTTTTGCCAATTCAAAGAAATGTGTGTTAACACGTTTGTTTGTAGCAATAAGCCACCATTCTTGTAATGCTGATTCACCTCTGACACTACTTGCATAACGATTCAACAAAAATGCACTAAAAGCCTTTTTTTCTTCATCGCTAAGGTTGTCGTAAAACTTTTTGTCTTTACGATCCATTGCACCTAGTACTTTATTCAAAGGAAGTTTACTTGCCATTTTTACTTTCTAACATAATTTATAGTAACACATTTTTGTAGGTATTGCAAGTGTATTAAAAATACTCTGCAAATGCACATTCAAACATTGTTGCATCATCTATATTTTCAAAATTGATCCGGTACCAACGAATGTTGTCCTTGTCCCAGTATACGTCTATATTTACGCCTTCATTGACCATTTTACGGTCCGAGAAAAAAGTTATTACACTTTCAATTAACGGACGTTGAATCAGATTCCAATCGTCTTCACCGCCAGCATTTAGTCTAAGACTAAAGCATAAGTTGTCATTTTTTGTAATGTAACTACCAAACTTTACCAACGTCAACTATTTCCGATGTTCTACTGATTTCTTCCACAAAGTATGCACAACGTGGCTTCTCACCTTCTTCAAGGGGAACTGCTAATAAATGTCCTGGTTTTAACTTAGGAAAATACCATTTTACTTCTTGGTATACATCTACTATTTCAACTGGTGCAAACTCTGGTCTAAAATCACTGCGTGGATTATATAAAAATGCATTAAAGCCTCTGTCATTTAAACTTGTTAAAGGAATGACTTCTAAGTCTCCGTGATCTGGCTCACCAATAAGCATCATCCAATCACGTGGCATTCTTATAGTATTATTTCCAATTTTTAATACTAGGGCTGGAGCATTAAAACTTTGTAAGAAAATAAGAGGTATAAAGAAATAGTCAGGATCTTTTGGATTGCTATTATCTAATACTGCAAACCTCATATCATCAACTTCATCAGGAAGATCATTCATTACAAAGGTTTTATTCTCGAGCGTCAAAATCTGCATTAGTATACCTCTTTAATTTTATCAGCAATACCATATTCTACTGCTTCTTTTGCACTTAACCATTTATCTTCAGGTGGTAAAAGTATTTCACGGATTTTCTTTTCAGATAATCCTGTGCATTTTTTGTAGTGTGCTAACATACGTTCTGTGCTAAGTTCAAACTCTCTTACACGAGCAAACAGTTCATGTTCTTTACCACTGCTACCCCAACTATACTGATGTGATAAAATACTTGTGTTTGGTGTAAGAATACGTTTTCCTTTAGCACCTGCCATAAAAGTAAGTACGCCACAACTTGCAATCAATCCTAAGCCTACTGTTTTCACTGGTATAGCACTACCTTTCATTGTGTCAATGAGTGCAAATGCCGCATGAACACTGCCGCCTGGACTGTTAATAATTAGAGTAAGTTCTTTTGGCCGTTCTTGTGTTGGGGCTAAATTCTTTTCAATAATCCACTGTACAATAGGTTTTGTAGACTCATATGTAAAGTTATCAGCCATATAGTAGTATCCAGCATTCCACATAAGTTCGCCAGGCTGACGAGCAGGCGTAGATGCTTTTGCCACTGGTTTTTTGTTGTTCATTTTAATTCCAATCTGTTTTTTGTATTACAAACGGGTAGTTTGCTTCTTTGTAAAATTGTTTCCTTTTAGTTAGGTGTCTTTTTGCATACTTGCAAGTGCTTGTTATGTCCCAAATTTGGACATGATCTTTATCCTCTGCTTTACGAATACCCCTTCCAATACTTTGTATCACCCGAACAAAACTTTTGCCTGGCTCTAGTAGTACTAGATTAAATATTCGAGGTATGTTAATACCAACTGCGGCAACACCATATGTTGCTACAATAATTTTATTATCCACATCTGCTACTTCGTCATAGTGTTCTTTTCTATCCCCAGCCTTAGTTGCACCACTGATAAAGACTGCTTGATCTCCTAGCCTTCTTACTAGTGCTTTACCTGATTCAACACGGTCAACTAGGATCATTGTATTTCCTGATTCTCCTATTGTGCTAATCAAGTTGGCTAGATAATCTAAACGTTTGTCGTTTGTCAGTAAGTACTTTAGTTCGCTCTGATAGTTACTATAATCTCCATGGTCAATTAACTGTACTATATTTACTTCACAGTTTGCCAAAATACCCATGTCTTGCAATTCACTAGCACTTTTACGACCAATTACTGGCCCCAAACTTACCAATAAACTCATAAATTCAAACATCTCTTTTGGTATTGTGCCTGTTAGTCCCCAACGTATAGGTACTTGACTCATTACTCCTGTTAGTAACGTTTTAAGTGCATCTGCTTTTGCCATATGTACTTCGTCAACAATAACACATACTACATCTTCAAGAAACTCGCCTATTGTAATTGGTGCTTCTGCATTGCGAGTATTTTTAAGTAGTACATTCAAACTTTGCCAGGTACAAATAGTGTGTTGCTTACCAAACTCTTTTCTATCTCCATAGTATACACCAACGTCCAATCCTAAATTAACATAATCTTCTTCAGTTTGTGTTACTAGACTTTTGTTTGGAACAATTACAATACTTCGTCCATATGGTTCAACTAAATTGCTCAGTGCGGCTGTTATAAGTGTTTTACCAGCACCTGTTGCAATTTCTTGTAAACTTTGTGAATTGCTAATAAAGTTATTAATAATCTCAACTTGATAATCTCGTAATATCACTGGCTCGCCTGCAACTACATGACCTTTTGGCCATTTTTTGTCTGCAAATGTTTCAGCAGTAACTGGATCTAGTGCAAAGTCAGTTCTATATTCACGATGGTCATTGAGCTGGACATCGTATTTCATTTCTTCAAGCATAGGAATAATATCAGGAAGTAAGTTAATAAATGTACTACCTCCAAGTTGAAAGTATGAAACCTTGCCATCCCACCTGCCAAGTCTTACTGCTGGCAAATATCGTGCATAAGGAACTTCATATTTAAATTTGTTTGAAAGACGTTTACGAGCTTCTAAATCAAGCCCTTCAATTTTAACATTTACTTCATCTTTCACTACTAGTGTTGCAGTTTTCATTAGGTCTCAATTGAAAAGTTATAGTTTGTATAATAACAAATCCATGGCTTATTCTTATCTACTGCTTTTGATTGTACATTACGAAACTTAGTAAATCCTTGTGTACTAATTATAATGTCTGGTATCCAATTCTCTGTATTAGACTTTGGATGATTAAATCTACTTGCACTATCTAGTATAGCAAACTCTGT
>CEPJ01008522.1_pt1 | contig 15478 bp, 14 predicted proteins | sample 530561 | NCBI WGS metagenome assembly CEPJ01 (sample SAMEA2620404, study PRJEB7988) | marine metagenome | biome: marine biome (ENVO:00000447); feature: surface water layer (ENVO:00002042); material: "saline water (ENVO:00002010), including plankton (ENVO:xxxxxxxx)" | depth 5 m
AGTGACTGGAGACGAGTCGGGTGTCACCGGAATGAGGGTGAAGAGCAAATCGGGGGAAGTGGAGTCCATTTCCGTTTCTGGAATATTTATAGCGATAGGACACACCCCAAATACGACCATCTTTGCGAACCAGCTGGCAATGTCAGATGGCTATATTGAAATAAAGAGCGGGAGTGAAGGAAACGCCACCTCAACAAGCGTTGCGGGAGTTTTTGCCGCAGGTGACGTCGCTGATCATATCTACCGCCAAGCTATAACCAGCGCGGGTTTCGGGTGCATGGCGGCCCTGGATGCGGAGAAATATCTAGACAACAAACAAAATTAGAGTTGAGTTGATTTAAACAACTTTTTTACTCACCCGATCTTCATAAAGTCGAGACGAACCTCGTTCTTAACCAAAAGCCAAAGTTCTATTCTCTGATATCGAAAGTTTCTCGCTCGTCAAACAGATTGAATAAGACCTAGGTCACCACTATTGATCCAAGCAGCAAAATTCAGTCTTCGGTAGCACCACTAAAAATAACCTCGGCTTTGAGCAGGGCCTTTATATAACTTTGATCGAAATCAAGCGATTCTAGTATCGATATGGTGTCAGCCCCTATATCTGGTGCCCTTGAAGGCCTTTTCTTAGCTTCTTCTACTATTGATAAAGGGCTGTTTATTGTTTTGACATAGTCACCCTCTGCCTCACCCGTCTCAACAATAATGTCGTTTTCTTTCAACTGAGGATCTTCGAGCACCTGAGCCATGGTTTGTACGGGGCCAAAAGTAATGCCGGCCTCTTCTAGCGCTTCTGATATGGTTATCGAAGAATGCTTTATAAATTCTTTATTGAGTTCAGTTTGCAAATCCTCTCTGTTTCGCATCGCTAACCTAATCGTTAAGAATCGTTCATCCTCTAAAATATCAGGCCTACCAATGGCCTCACATAATTTAGGAAATTCGCGCTCCGTGTTAATGATCGCGAGCACAATATAATTTCCATCAGCACATTGATAACAAGCACTTAGAGGATTTATCCATCCGGTCTTTTGACGATATTCACCGATATCGTTTCCAGCAATCGCACCTTGGAGAGCCATCCCGTTGGACCAAACACCGTTTGCTACTAACGAGGTCGAGACGAAACAACCCACTCCCGTCTTTTCTCGGCGGTAGAGTCCGGTCATGATTGCTCCAAATAGCGCGGTCGAGGTCGCGTGGTCACCCATGCCAGGAGCAGGCGCCAAAGGTGTTTGCTCGGGGTCGCGGATGAACTCCATGAGGCCAGATCGCGCCCACCAAGCTGTCGTATCGAAAGCTCTGCGCTCGGCATCTTCACCCTTTAATCCGTAACCGCTGATATGTGCGAATATGATTCTTGGATTGATGGTCTTAACGGTTTCATATTCGAGCTCGTATTTCTTCAACTGTGTTGCTAAAAAATTTGACGTCAGTACATCAGCTTTTTCGAGAATCTTATGAACCAAGGCTCTGCCAGCGTCTTTGTTTAGGTCAACAGCCAAGCTCTTTTTATTGCGGGAGGTAAGTAACCAGTGGTACGGCACGGGATAACGGCCCACTAGACTTCTATACCCGTCTCCAGACGGCGGCTCAATTTTTATGACATTAGCGCCGTAATCAGCCAAGATCGTTGCAGCTCCGGGCCCCGCAAGAAAAGTCGCAGCGTCAACAACCGTAATATCCTCAAGCAAATACTCCACCCTTCCTCTCCCTTTCTCTCTAACTCAATTCACACGTCGTCTTCATGAGACGCACTCACGTAAAAATCGTCCCCATCGATTACGATTTCCATCTCTATCGGCCTACAACAAACAAAACAGTCCTCAATATATCGGTGCGTCCCCTGACTTGAATCTACGATTATCTCGATCGATTCGCCGCAATAAGGACAATAAACATCTGTCTGCTCGGTATGTAATTTCAATCGCTCTCTCTACTAATTTTGAAAATCGTGCTAGTGTCCAACGCTTTGCCGCAGGAGCACCCAAATTGGAAGATAAACCCTTTTGGTTTGACAGGGCAATCAATTACCCAAGTGAAAATTCAATCGTGGAGGTAGATGGGGCACCAATACACTTCACCACCTGGGGCGAAAAAGGCCTTCCTGGGGTAATTCTTATTCACGGGAGCAACGCTCATAAAGAATGGTGGCGATTTACAGCACCTTTTTTAGCAGAAAACTTTCGCATCGCCGCGTTGGACCTCTCAGGCAATGGAGACAGCGGTTGGCGTGAAAAATATACAAAGGAGAACTTCGCCAACGAGGTTTGGAAAGTCTGCGAAGCTGCCGAACTTGGAGAGAAGCCTTTCGTAGTAGGACATAGTTTCGGCGGTTTCGTTGCTCTCGAGACTGGTGACCTTTATGGCGATCTCTTGGGTGGAATACTATTTATGGACTTCACAGTGGCTCCGCCGGAAGAGTATGTCGAATGGGGTTTGCGCGTAGAGAGAGAGGGCGTAAAGCCCGGGAGAAAACTTAGGATATACGAAGATAGAGAGACAGCGATCGGTAGATTCCGATTTATTCCGGAGCAACCTGGCGTCCACCCCTTAGTCCTCAGACACATGGCTGAATTTGGACTAAAACAGGTTGAGGGTGGATGGACTTGGAAGTTTGACCCAACTCTTTTCGATTATCTGGAGATGGGGGCTGATCAGAATATCAAATTTCTAAACTTACCTTGTAGAGCGGCTCTAATGCTCGGAGAAAACAGTGAAGATGAAGGAGCTCTCTATGGGGACTATATGCTAAAGGCCACTAGCAACCTGCTCCCAACTATTACAATACCGGGGACCTATCATCATTTAATGTTCGATCAACCGTTGGCAGTGGCGATGAGTATGAAAATACTTCTTCTCGAGTGGAGGAGATTAAACTCCCTATCGCCCTAGCTGACCCCGTAAATTATCATGCATCTTCTTGTCCAGAGGATAAAACCAAGCTAGTGCGATAAGCGGCACCATTATCGCAGCTGGAGCGAGGGTGAACATCGTTTGTATGCCATTTAACGTTTCTAGAGTCTGCGGTTGATTCGCTACATAACCGACCACGCCCAACCCCAACGCTACTCCAGAACCACCGACTGCTTTCGCTATCTTTTGGAAAAGACTAGACATCGAATAGACGCTACCGTCGGCGCGAACACCCAACTTTTCTTCTGCATACTCAATCGTATCTGGCATCATCGCCCAGCCCATTACAGCAATAGGAGTACCACCCAGGGCTACCAAAATGCCCCACAGAAAAACCCATCCGACGGACGTCGGTTCTGTGAAATAGAAGCCGAAACTAGAAAGGATAGTAATCCCTGCACCAATAAAAAGAGCTCCATCTTTCCCGAACCTGCTGGCGATTGAGGGCACGACTGCAAGACCCACAATCATCAAACCTAACGTGCTCGCGAAAAAAAACGGGACCAAGTCCGGCTGTCCGACATTATATTTAAAATAGTAAAAAGCGAGTGATTGCCTAACCGTGAAACTGAACATACCACAGCAAAATATGCCTATAACGATCAATAGAGGAGGATTAGAAAAAACTGAAGAGACGCTTTGTTTCAACGTGATCTTCTGTCCCTCTCGCGGCAGCACTTCCTCCTCTGTCGTCCAGAACGAAATGAAGAGAACACCCGAGGCAATAAGCGCAAATATGGCCAGCAAGACTTGCCATCCGAGAGTTTGATCCTCACCAAACATGCCAACAAAAGGTTGAGCGCCGACCGAGACTATCCATCCTCCACCGAACGCACAGGCCATTCTTTGAGTGGACAGCTTCGTGCGAAAATCATAATCAGGAGATATCGAGGCCGTTAATGCCGAGTAGGGGATTGTGACTACGGTATAGATAACTCCGAATAAAACATACGTTACATATGCCCAAATAATTTTCCCATTCATATCAGTGTCTGGACTAGAAAAAGTCAAAACAGCAATGAAACCTAGCGGCAAAGTGCCAAACAATAACCAGGGTCTCATTCGACCCCACCGTGATTGCGTGCGCTCAGCCAATAAACCAATCAATGGATCTGTGAACGCATCAATCAGGCGAGCAACAAAGAAAATACCGGCAACAACGAACGGGGCTAGGCCAACTACATCGGTATAAAAAGCCATCAGCCAGGTCATCGTCGATATAAAGTAAAGATTTATACCAAAGTCTCCGACGGCGTAACCGAAGGCGCTTTTATCCGAGGTCAAGATATGGCGCCTTCTGCGCGAAACCTTTCTATCTCGCTATCTTCAAATCCAAACCCATATAAGATCTCCGACCCATTATCCCCGGGGTCAGGCGCCGAACGGTCAAACTGATCTGGATGAGGAAACAAGGACAAGTTGATCGGAGTTCTTATGAGACTAATTGAATCTTGAGTTTTAGCTGGAGCCGGTTTCGCCATTTTCAAATGCTTAACCTGCTCATCTTCGAACGCCTGACCAATATTGTTAATGGGCCCGCAAGGAACACCGGCCGAATTCAGCCTCTCGACCAATTCAGAAACAGAAAAATTTACAGTAACAGAGTTCATACCTCGTTTGACGTCATCTTTATATCTCATTCGATCTTTAACATTTAGATATCTCGAGTCTGCAAATAATTCGTTCGCGCCGAGGGCTTCACAAAACCTACCCCACATTCGATCACCGAACGCCGCGATATTGACGTGACCGTCCTTTGCTAAAAAGGTACCCATGGGGACTTGAGTGGGATGATCATTTCCCTGCTGTTCTGCGACTTCCCCGCTCATCGTATATCGAGCACCCTGAAAATCTAATTTACACAGCATGGACTCGAGAAGAGACGTGTGAACCCATTGACCCTCGCCAGTTCTTTCCCTGTGAAATAGTGCGAGCAGGATTCCTTGGCCTAAAAACATCCCAGCCGACGTATCCGATATTGCGACGCCAACCCTCATCGGTCCTCGACCGGGCTCTCCAGTCACAGACATCAAGCCGCTCATACCCTGAATAATTTGGTCTACCCCAGGTCGATTACTATAGGGACCATCTTGACCGAAACCAGAAATACTCGCATAGACTAGGCGCGGATTTATCTTCGATAAGGTTTCATAATCAACATTAAGACGATACTTCACATCGGCGCGAAAATTCTCAACGACCACATCAACCTCTTTGACCATCTTATGAAAAAGCATCTTTCCAGTTTCCATTTTTAAATTAATAGAAATAGAGCGCTTATTCCGATGTAAATTTTGTTCGTCAGGACCGCGACGCGCGCCTGTGACAGAATTTCCCGATGAGTCTTTTTGAGGAATCGGCTCAACTTTCACGACGTCCGCTCCCCAGTCCGATAGCAGTCTGACTGCTGTTGGACCCGCTCTCGCAATGGTCAAGTCCAAAACTCTCAATCCCTTCAAAGGCCCTTCCATCAATCAACCTCCCAATTCGAACGATTTGACCCTTTCCTTCGTTGAGCATACCGCTATCATTTGAAAAAAGCAGGAGCCCCAAATGCCAATAAGAATTGAGACAGAGATACCTCATAAAGCGGAAAAAGTCTGGGCAGTAGTCGGAACTCCCGATCGAATAGATTGGGTAAACGGAGTCGAGTCGTGTGTATATAGTGATGGAATACGCCGATTTAAAATGGATGGAGCCGGCGATCTCGCAGAGAGGATACTGCTAAAAGACGATGATTCTTTTCGACTCGAATATTCTGTTGTCGAATCGACTCCAAAATTAGCTGCACACAAGGCATCTATTCAGTTAATCCGAAACGAGAGTGGTACCACCTTCGTCTGGGAGACAGAGGTAGACCCTGCGGCGGTCGAACCATTCATTCAACAGGGGATGGAAACTTCCTTGGAACGTTTGAGAGAGGTCTTGGCTAAAGAAAACTAAGCCTGATAACCAAGCGAATTAGCGGAGCTTAAATTTGTCTCTTTACCCTGCATAGGATCACGGGGAATTAGTTGCGATGCGATCAACGACAAAAGAGCGAACATGGCACCAAAGTAGAAAACCAAGGCATGCGACCACAACCATACCAACCCTAATGCAGCCGGAATGACCACCGCAGCAATGTGATTGATAGTGAACGAGACACCGGCACTGCTAGCCATATCGGCGGGGTCAGCTATCTTCTGAAAATAGGTTTTTATACCTATAGCAAGCGCAAAGAACATATGGTCAATGACATAAAGGCATGCCGCAAGCGTCGCATTATCGACCAAACCGTAGGCCACGAATACGAAAATAAGTCCGGTATATTCCAATGTAAGAGCTCGCCTCTCGCCAATGCGGCCTATCAACTGACCGATCTTTTCTGCAAAAAGCCAATTGAAGGCGTAGTTGACCAGGAAGAGCAAAGTGACTTCAGACACGGAATAACCGAACTTCTCAACCATCAGGAAAGCCGCGAATACAACAAATATTTGACGCCTTGCTCCCGACAAAAAAGTGAGTAAATAGTAGAGCCAATAACGTTTCCGCAATACTATCGATTTGTTCTGCTGTGACTTTTCTTCAAAGCTTGGGAAGTACATTCCCATAAATATTGCCAAGCCTAGGCAGATACCTCCTGAAACTAAAAAGTTTATTAAGAAAGACGCCTGGAAAAACTCGATAAAAAACCACAGTAGTGAATAGACGGTTAAAGACGTTACCGAACCAATTGCTATAAGACGCCCGAGGATTTGAGGAGCCTCTTCTTTCTTCAACCACTGCAAACTAAGAGATTGCTTCACAGCCTCAAAATAATGGAACCCTATACTCATTATTACCGTCGTAAAATAGAGCCCATACTCCGTTGGGAAAAATCCTGTCATCGCCACTCCCAGCCCCAGAAGAGCGAGCGATAGAACTGCAAACGTTTGTTCGCGCAAAATTAGTAGAACGAACACTGTAGTGAAAGCCAAAAAACCTGGCACCTCTCTAAGGCTTTGTAGAATTCCAATTTCTACACCAGTGAAATTTGCGGCCTCTACAACAAAGTTATTTAACTGCGCCGACCAAGCGTTGAACGCGATCGGCATTGTTATCGACATCAGGATTAGCAATCCTATCGGTGATTTTCGCCGAACCTCGGAAAGTACGCTGGCTTTAATCTCGATCACCTAAGACTTGAAATAGGAAAGACCCGGTCGCGATTGTTTTTTCGTCTTGATCAATCACTCTCCCCGCGAAGGTCATAAGCTTGGCACTTTGTGTTTGGAGTTCCGCAACGGCCAAAAGACGGTCCCCTACCTTGGTCCCCTTTGTATAGTTTATATTTCCGTTTATTGTTACTGCGAGCTTGTTAAGAGATGCACTCGCATAAGCACAGGCGCTGTCCATAATCGCGTAAGCGACGCTGCCATGCGTGTACCCTGCAGCGTTTATCCAGTCTGACAAGACATTCATTTCTATCTCGCATTTGCCGTCTGACGCTTTCTTAACAGAGAAACCGTATTTACTCCGAACTGAACCGTCCCCTTCCATCACCTTGGCGGCTGCAGGGTGAATCATGTCTAAGCTCGTTCCGGTTTTACTAATCAGGAAGCCCGAGCACTCTTTTGGCGATTATGTTCAGTTGCACTTCCGAGGTGCCGCCCTCAATCGAATTTGCCTTCGACCTCAACCAGGCTCTCGTGGTACCCAGTTCATCATCGGTGAAGTCGTCACCCGACCAACCCAGAGACTGCGTACCAAGAATATCTAGCAGCAGCTCATACTTACCTTTATTCTGTTCCGTTCCATAGTATTTAAACATCGAAGAAAGCGCTCCGGGCGAAGCTCCTGTTTTCGATTCGTCCACACTTCTCTGCATCGTCAAGGAAAATGCCTTGTCATTAATTCGATGGGCTAAGACATTGTCTCGAACACTAGCGTTGTCGATTTTCCCATCTGCGGTTTTCCCGAGGTACTTCAGAGCATATTCCTCTATTGAGGTCGTTTTTTGACCGCCTCCAATGCCACCGATCGAGGATCTTTCATGCTGTAAGAGCCTCTTGCCAACCGTCCAGCCTTTGTTCAGCTCATGGACTAAGTTACGTTTTGGGACTCTAACATTGTCGAAAAATGTTTCGCAGAATGGCGAATAACCGCTTATTAATTTTATCGGCTTTACAGTTATGCCTGGCGTTTCCATATCAAAAAGAACAAATGAGATACCATCATGCTTTGGTGCATCAAAATCCGTTCTCACTAAGCAGAACATCCAGTCTGCCTGGTCAGCCCCAGAGGTCCAAATCTTCTGCCCATTAATGATGAAATCGTCCCCATCCTCCACGGCTGAGGTTCGCAAACTCGCGAGATCGGATCCTGAACCGGGCTCGCTATAACCCTGACACCACCAGATGTCGCCTCGAGCAATTTTCGGCAGGTGCTCTTTTTTTTGTTCTTCGGTCCCGTAGTCTAATAACGCTGGCCCAATCATGCTCAATCCCATTCCAACGAGCGGTGGACGCGCATTAATCTCCCTCATCTCTTGTTGGAAGACGCCTACCTCCTCTTTACTTAAGCCGCCTCCACCGTATTCCTTCGGCCAAGCGGGAACCGTGTAGCCCTTTTCAGCACAACGCTCCAACCACAATTTCGTATCCGGATTTTTGTACTCGGCTCTTCTGCCTCCACCAGGGTACTCATCAGCCGCCATAGGGGTCTGTATTGACTTTGGGCAGTTATCTTGAAGCCAACCTCGAATTTCCTCTCGAAAAGCATTCAGTTCCGTCATGATTACCTCTCTAACATGTCGCTTAATTATAGGCTCGCGAGCTTTCCTACTGAAGCTTTTTAGAACTCCCTAAGGAGCCTTATGCCTCTGTCATCATTCCCACTCGTGGCATTCTTTCTGAACGTTACACTACTTTCTTCAGCACTGGCATCCCATGAACCACCTCGATAAGCGTGTGATGAACAATTGTCCTCATCTACCGGGATCGCTCCGTCTCTCTGAGATTCTCTGTACTTCGGCAACCCGCATTCGGCCACCCACTCTGAGACGTTTCCTAATATATCAAAGACACCAAAATCATTAGGGCGATATTTTCCCCGATATCGAGCCCGGATTTGTCCGTCATCACAATCCAGAGTTTCCCAACTTCGATATATTTCTTTAGCGCTTAGATCGGCCGTATTTGCGTAGGAACACAACAAGCTACCATCTGCACCAAAGAAATAAGGATCATCGGATCCCGCTCGTGCTACATATTCCCACTCGGCTTCGGTAGGTAACCGATATTTAAAACCAGTTTGGCCGGACAACCACAAGGCGTATCCTTCCGCTTCCTTGTGGGAGACATGCGCCATCGGGCTATCTAAATTCAAAGTGCCATTATCGATCAGCCTCTTCAGTTTTTTTGACAAGGATAAATTCTGGGAATCCACATACTGAGAGAATTCTCGTATGCTGACCTCATAAACGGACACCGCGAATGGCTCGGTTAATTCCACAAATTTCGTCCCAATATCGGAAGATCCATCTCTATCTCCCATCACAAAGGATCCTGGCGGAATCACAACCATCTGGGGGGCATTCTCTCCAATTCCTTTAATCACGTCCGAGAATAACGCGCCCTCTTCTCGCTCTAACCTCTCCAGCGTAAAAGAAACCTTCGCCCCAGTGGAAGGAAGTTGGACTCTCTTGGTTTCACTTTGAAAATTAAGACTTCGGGCTTTGAGGTCAATCGCCCCAGTTGGCAGTTTTATTGGCTCTTCATAGGGACGCCGAACCAACTTAGGACCAGAGAGGTATGTTAGCTCAACCGACGAACCCGCGGGCTCCGTTAGGACTGTTAGCACCCCGTATGCACGTTTGAGCTTAAAACTCTTTCTATTGTCACCGTAGGAAACAGTAAACCTCTCGTTCTTCGTTTCATAACCTGACCTGCTTATTTGAAGCGAGTACTCCCCCATGGGCATCCTCAAGCCAGGCTTGTATACGAAATCAGTACCAAGAAACTCTATCTTAGAACCCCGCGGTGACGCCTCAATGAAAACACTTCCATGAGGATCCATGTTGAGCGTAAGGGTTACGGTCTGTTCCTCGCCATCTTTCAATTCAAGCGTTTTTCTTGCCACTCTGCGCTCAGATTTACCCATAACGACTTTATGCGAACCAGAATCGAGCTCTGTGATAAAAGGAGTGACTTCTTTAATTCGCTTTCCGTTGATCTCGACCCACGCGCCTGGCGGATTCGACAGTAGCTCGACCCTACCAACGCCCGGTTGGAGCTCGACTTCTTCCGTAATCTTGTCACCAGATTTTATCGTTAAGCTTGACTCGAACTTTTTAAAAGTCGAATGAAGAACCTCGAGCTTGTAATCTCCTGGTTCCACGGCGTGATCTTTCAGCGGCGTTTGACCGATTAGCTGCTCATTTAAAAAAACTTTTGCACCAGGGGGGATAGACTCAACAGATATGGTTGATCGAAAGAAAATCACATATCCAACAATAAGAATCGAAATACTCGATAGTGCTGCTAGTATTTTGACTTTAGTTGCCATGGGTCGAGACCAACTTTTGATATTTAACGCTATTGAACACCTAATCCTATCACGGTGATGCGAAGCATATTCCGCCCAAATCGATACAGAGATTCATCGAGCATCATTGACGCTCTGAAGGAGAGGAAGGTCACTATCGTCGGGCTCTCTTCTAATCCAGAAAAAGCGAGTTATCAGGTGGCGACATTTATGATGAGACAGGGCTATGAGATCGTTCCAGTGAACCCGGGAGAGAGTGAGATCCTCGGTAAAAAAAGTTACTCGAATCTGAAAGAGGCTAATGAAAGCGAGGGGCCAATCAAACTGGTAAACGTATTTAGACAACCACAACATCTGATTCCAGTCGTCTTGGATTCAATTGAAATCGGGTCCGAGTTTTTGTGGTTCCAATTAGGAGTGATCAACGAGGAAGCCATCAGCCTGGCAAGAGAAGCGGGCATAAGATGTATTGTAGATAAATGCCTGAAAATAGAGTTCGGTAAGAATTAAGATCGCTCAGATTCTGGAACCGCCAGCCTAATAGCCGCGTCGCAAAAAGCTTCCACCGCCTCTTTCATGTCTCGCCTGCGGACTTCTCCCGAGCTTTCACTAAAGCAAAAGCTTAAACGAAGTTGATTCATGCCGGCACCTGGATTTCTTGACCTGGCGTCTTCAGGATAGAAATCATACATAGGTATAACCACAATACCGTGTTCGCTCACAAGTTGTTCTATCAATCTATCGTCCGTCACCACGGGTGCTGCCACTTTGCTCCTCAGGAAGGTGAATACAGAGAAAAACCCACCGTCCGGGGTAGTCCAATCGAAATACTCCTTATATCTACCCAGTCTATCTTCCAGCGTTTGCAGCAGGATAGAACGATTGTCGCGATAGACGGTAAGTTTTGCTTCGGCAAGTTCCCACATACTCTCACGAACAGAATAGCCTCCTCCCTCGCTTTCCTCATGCAGCAATGCTTCGAAACCACGCAGCGCAGCAGGATTTTGAAAGAGCAGATCAGAACTCGATTCAGTGAGCGCTAGAGTAGAAAGATCGACGGTTTCTCCCGCTTCAATCTCCAGGACGGCGTCGCTGTAAAGATAACCGACTCGAGGACCGGGAAATCCAATCTTGGAGCCCGTAAAGAGATGGATTGTCTGCTCTGGCGCAATTCCAAGGAATGTAACTGCACGATTTTCAGGTTCTGCATAATTTATGTAAAGGTATGGAGCGTCCTCGAGCACCAGCACTTGTTCATCTTTTAATACCTCAATGATTTCCTCGCGTCGTCTTTGAGAAAAAGAGAACCCGGCGGGATTGTGTCCATCCGGCACCGTATAGTAAAAAGGAACGAAATGACCGTCAGATCGGGCTTTTCGAATCTGACTTCTCATTAAGTCGGGAATGGCTCCCTCAGAGTCCATCTCTACGCTATATATCGTTGCGTGTTGGCAAAGCGAAGCTCTCGCGGTAAAACCGGCATAGGTTGGAGCATCTGTGATATAGGCAATTGATTCTCCGCTTCTTTCGAAGAGCGAACAAGCCAGACTAATGCCACCTGAGGCACCTACCGTTGGAATGAGCTTCTCAGGATCAATCTTGATGCCCCAATCTCGACCATAAACTTCAGCAAAAGTCTGCCTTGAAGACAACGGACCCAGGGTATCCGTATACGAATAGGACTCACGCAAAAACTCGGGCAACGTCTCCGGATCATTGAGCCCCTCCCTTTCCCTCAAAAAAGCAAAATAACCCTCCTGATGCTTGAGGAAGCCGCGAGGATCTGTGACTTCAGGGTGGGGATAACCGGCTCCCAAATGGTGGACCTTAAGCCCTTTCGATTGGGCAATGGCGCGCAAACCAGGTAGCGACGCAGCCATTTTCCTGGTTACAGAAACCCCCTGCTTTCTCACTGCAGGCGCGACAAGATTTGCCATTTATTTCTGCCCTAGAATTTTCAAATAGTTCTCCAATCGTCTCATATCAATCAATCCAGATTCTATACCAGCTCGAACCGCACAATCGGGCTCACTCTGGTGACGGCAATCACTGAATCGACATTCCTGAGCAAGCTCCTCAATATCCTTGAATAAGCCTTTGGCGGAGTACGCTGTTTCGACAACCTGCACTTCCCTTATGCCAGGATTGTCTATTACGACACCGCCAAAGGGTAACACATGCGCTGATCGCGCAGTGGTGGTATGTCTTCCCTTTCCGTCAAAAGATCTCGTCGACTTAGTGGCTTGCTTATCATGACCTAACAAGGTGTTAACAAGCGATGACTTCCCCACTCCCGAGGAGCCTAATAGGGCTACCGTTTTTCCACGTCCAAAATAACCAAGCAAGCGTTGGCACGACACTGAATCAAGAGCATTCACAAAATGAATATCCACTTCATAAAACGCGCTTTTTAACTTGCTCTCTATAGGCTTGGTATCGTCTTCCAAATCGGATTTTGTCAACACCAGAACGGGCAGTGTTCCAGCTCCTGTTGAAAGAGCAACATATCGCTCTAGGCGTTGGATATTGAAATCCTCGAGACAGGAGGTAACGATAAAACAAGTATCTACATTAGCCGCCATCAACTGATTCGCCTTAGCTGGATCGGGACTACCTCGCTGCAGAATATTGCGGCGAGGAAGCAAGCTAAACGCACTTTTATTTTTTGAATCAATACTCAACCAATCTCCTACGATCGGCCGCTCTGAACTGGATTTATTTAACCAGAACCCAGCCAATGGAATTCTCGACTCATTTTTCCCCTGACCTGGCGCAACGTCGATCTCAGTTTTATGAATCCCGGTTACTCTCTTGATACCACTGCCAACGCTTAGATTCATTTCAATCATGAGCGCGTCTTGAGATTTATTCCATCCAAGATCCAATAACTCATCACTAATCATTAGCAACCTATTTTCATTACTCTGGGGGAGGCAGATTTGGCCTTCGAATTAGGAAATGCTGCTGGTTTTCCGCCATCGTTATAAGCGAGTGTTTGTCAGGGAAAAGAGCCAACCTCTCTAACTGTATTCGTGTGACATTCATTAGCCCAAATTCTTTCTGTTCATGGAGCTTGAGTGCCTCTTGAGGTGTTATCCAAATACTCTCCACGGTTTCCATTTCATCATGACGACCCCTTTGTTCCTCAGGAGCTGAGGCAATAAAAAAACGAGTATCAAATCTTCTTGGTCGCCCTAGTGGCGTAACAAACCGGTTATAGAAATGGACTCGGTCAACCGCGAGTTTGAGATTCTCGGTCTGACAAATCTCCAATAAGGACAATTTGTGACGATGCAGGGGCTCTCTGTACTCTTGAAAACGGGTGTAATCCTTGTCCGATGCGAGAGAAACCATCTCCCCTGCACTATCGTAAGCGAGAATGAGACCGGCCTCCTCGAAAGTTTCTCTGAGCGCGGCAATCCAAAAGCCACGCCACTCATAACCAAGAGCCTCTACTTGAGGAGCTTGCTCCTGGGAGGGACCTACGCGATATCGGTCATACTTATGGAGATGATCATCTCCATCGACTCTTCCACCAGGAAAGACGAACATGCCAGATGCGAAAGCTGCCTGGCTAGTGCGCTTCAACATAAATATTTGAAAACTCGGCTCAGACTCCCTGACCAAAATTACCGTAGCAGCGGGCCGTATAGGTTGTACTGGATTAGACATAATTTCTCACGACACCATTATATATTAGTTCAACACGTGTAATCCTGAGATTCTGATGGGTGACGGCTAAACCCACTTGAGTTAAGTTCTCTACAACGGCCAGAGGAGAGGGACATGCAGGGCGAAAAAGACTATTGGCAAGCTAATCTTAAGTTGGTCGCAAAATTATTAACCATCTGGTTCCTCGTTTCTTTCGGTTTCGGAATCATTCTTGTCGATCAGCTCAATCAGATCCCTTTCTTCGGTTTCAAACTAGGGTTTTGGTGGGCTCAGCAGGGCTCCATATACGTTTTCATTGGGCTGATCTTCTATTACGTTCGAAAAATGAAACAGATTGACAAGACCTTTGAAGTCTCGGACGACGAAGAGGAATAGTATGGACGCACAAAACCTTACTTATCTTTTTGTTTTCCTTTCGTTCTCACTGTACATCGGCATAGCGATCTGGTCCAAGGCGGGGTCTACCAGTGAGTTCTATGTAGCGTCTGGTGGAGTGCACCCTATTGCAAATGGGATGGCAACGGCGGCGGATTGGATGAGCGCTGCATCATTCATATCTATGGCCGGCATAATCGCATTCATGGGGTATGACGGCACCGTATATTTAATGGGCTGGACCGGCGGCTACGTCATTCTGGCGCTTCTCCTGGCACCTTATTTACGAAAATTTGGTCAGTTTACTGTCCCCGACTTTTTCGGTTCACGCTATTATTCGACGAGCGCGAGAGTAGTCGCAGTAATTTGCCTCATCGTAATCTCTTTTACCTATGTTGCTGGTCAAATGCGTGGCGTCGGCATCGTCTTTTCTCAATTTTTAAACATTCCGATTTTTTGGGGCGTCATCGTCGGAATGAGTATTGTATTCATGTATGCGGTACTGGGGGGTATGAAGGGAATAACTTATACGCAGGTGGCTCAATACTGCGTACTGATTTTCGCTTATCTTGTCCCTGCTATCTTCATTTCACTAATGATTACCGGTATTCCGATTCCCCAACTAGGTTTGGGTGCTGAGGTGAATGATGGAACGGGGCTGTCAGTGCTTCAAAAGTTGGATAACACACTTATCGAACTTGGGTTTTCCGCTTACACGGAGGGCGTGAAAAGCAAAATAGACGTCTTTGCGATCACAATGGCACTTATGATCGGTACAGCAGGACTGCCTCACGTGATCGTGAGATTTTTTACGGTCCCGAAGGTCTCTGACGCCAGAAAGTCAGCCGGCTACGCCTTACTGTTTATTGCACTGCTTTATACAACAGCTCCAGCTGTAGGCGCGTTCGCGAGGTTGAACTTCGTCGAGACAATCCACAACACCAGCTATACTCAAGTAGCTGATTGGTTCAAGAGCTGGGAAAGCATCGGCCTTATCGGTTGGAAAGAT
>CEPJ01142997.1_pt1 | contig 15431 bp, 18 predicted proteins | sample 530561 | NCBI WGS metagenome assembly CEPJ01 (sample SAMEA2620404, study PRJEB7988) | marine metagenome | biome: marine biome (ENVO:00000447); feature: surface water layer (ENVO:00002042); material: "saline water (ENVO:00002010), including plankton (ENVO:xxxxxxxx)" | depth 5 m
ATAAACATGATAAACATGATAAACATGGTAAACATGGTAAACATAGTAAACACGATAAGCATAATGAAACTAAAGAAGGTTTTATGGATTTAATGGCTATGGATGTATCAAGTAAATTGAATATAATTATAGTTCTTCTTGGATTGCTTTTAGCTATGAAAATTCATACTTGTATGAAAAAATAAATCTATAACAATAATTAAAGATAGAGTATTATAGTACTGTTATTATAATAAATCTATATGGTAGAAACAATTTCATTTCTTGCTAAATTAAATTTTAGATGTCCCTACTGTGATATGAAATATTTTAGTACGACACATTTATACAAAAATTGTTTGAACAATAAGAAAATCAAAGTATGCAAGTTATGTAATGAACAAATAGATCCAGATAATTCAAGTGATTTAGTTGATTATTACAGTTTTAATGAAGCAATTGAAACAGTTTTTCCGCGTCACCTGCACGAGTATAATTTTGGTGCATTAGAGAGAGATAAATTTATTGAGCAAGTAAAATTAATCAATCCTTACTATAAAAATGGTAGCCACTATCTTTACCCAGACCACGTATTACGAAATCATTATTTCACCTATATTCCAAAAAGACTTTCTAAAAGAAATAAGTATGGTGAATGGAAAGTTAAACATTATAAAATTAGACGCAATATAATTGCTAAAATGATATCAAAAAGTATACCAGAAGTATTGGCAAAGTTTATACTTGATTATTTACAAAATGAGGAACTAAGTATTATTTTCAATAATTTACTGCAAAATATGAGATAATAATGTAATAATATAGTATATGGAATCTGTTATTTATTTATTAGCATTTGTTGTAAGTATTATTGTTTTATTTAAATCCGGATTGAAAGAAGTAGCTTGGGCTTTAATTGTAATGCCAATTGTAGTTATATTACTTATTATGCTTGTTGTATGGCAAATAAAATCTGCAATAAGCAATTCTCAAAAAACTTATGGGGATGTTCTTAAAGAAAAGGCATTTAAAGCTGAAAAAGATTCAATACAATCAGATGCAGATGCAAAAATATCAGAAATAGAAAAAAAAGAAGTACTTGGTAAAAATTTAGATGATGATACAGATGAAACTGACAGTAATAAAAACGATGCCATTACTTCATCTGGTTCTGTAATTAGAAATGATAGCGGATGCTTTATGGCGGGACAAAATAAAGATGCTCCCGGTGATCATGTAGGTAACAAGTCATGTAGAGAAAATGATTTATTTATTAATGAAAGATGTAAGAGTAAATGCGGTGTAAAAACAGAAGTTGGAATGAATATTTGTTGTAATGAAACATGCTGTGAAAATCAGAATATTTTACCTAATAAAAATGAAAAAAAACAATATTTTAGGGAAGATGCTGACCTTGAAGATGTATATGACCAAATAAGAGATGATACTGATGAAAAAAGCAAAGTTAAAACTGAACAATACTACAATTATGATCCAAGTGAACCCAATGAACTTAGTTATAAAAATTTTGTTTAATATATATATTAAAATTTTAATATAAATATTAATTAGATTCTAAATATCCATGTATAATAGGTGTAATTTTTGTTCTTTTAATAATAAGATGCCTTTCATTTTTGTCATTATTTTTGAATAAATTAATTATATTCTGGGTGCATGTATCAATTAATCTTTCGCCATTCATAGAATATAATAAATCACCTGATTGGAGTATATGTGAAACTATACTATGTTCTCTAAACGAACTGACGATGTATTCGTCGTTATCAGTTTTTTCAAGAATTATACCTAATATACCTTTTGGTAAAAGTATATCTATATATTCAAATTTAGCAGTTGTTTCTATATCTGAATCGGTTTCAAAATCATAACTTTCCAACACAGAATCCATTATAATATATATTTTTATATTCTTTAGATACATTTTTATCATAACATTTATTCTAAATATCTTTTCATTTTAAACTTATGAAATAATTTATATTCTGGATTATAGACAGCCCGTCTATAAATGCGTTGAATTTTTATAGCTTTAATAGTATTTATTCTCAATTTATTTATCCATCTCTTTCTTGCAACAATCATATTGTTATGCGTTAAATAAATCGGTTTTATTTCTTTTAAAAATTGATAAAAGAGGGAAGGACCAAGTGAATTATTTTCACATAGTTTGTTGAAATTCCAATTTTTAGTTCTATATTTACATATAAATTCTTCTGTAATTGATGGATTAGAGGACATTTTATACCAATTCCATTCGATATCCAAATTAGCTTCAATTATATCTGGAGTTATATTTTTATTTTGTGATAATCCGGAAATATCCCAAGGATATTCTTTATAAGTACAGTATATTGTCCAGGTAACCGATGGATGCCGACTTATAATTTTCCATAAGTTACGGCTGATATTGTTATGTTTTGTAATGAAGTCATTAAGTTCAAACCATTTCAATGTGTCAAATGACTCTATACAATCTATTGGATTATTGCACATAAATTCAGCAGTATCATTACCATAGTATTTTTTTATCAACTGTATGTATGTATTAAAATGAATAGCAGAATTCTTTCCTAAATTATAGATATTCCAATTTTTTTCAGTCAAAGTACCCAGTATATATTTTTCACTGAAATTATTATTTCTTGATATGACTTGATAATCCCAATTTAAATAAGGATATCTTTCAATGTGTTCTGGTTTTAAAGCACGATTCATTGATAGTAATGCACTTAATGTTGGTTTACTAAGAGAAGTTAATTTTATATAATCATCAATGTTTATGTTAGAATTTGTGGCGAAAAAGACGTCATAATTTCTAAATTTGTCTTTTTTTAATTTATTAATATCAAGATAAATTATACTATATAAGCACTGCCAAAAAAATTCCTTATTATGGACTAAATTATGTTGACTAACTAAATTATGTTGACTAATTTTGTTGATAAAGTTCCAGTAATTACTCGACCATTCATTACATAAATATTTATAGGAATATCTTGCTTTCATTTCTTTATAAATGTTAAAATCTGTCATTTATCATTATAAATTTTCCATAAATTTCAATCAAATTATTATGAGTTATAAATTTCATGTAATTTTTTCTGTGCTAATTTATATTGTGGATCACAAGTACATTTTCTCCATATTCTCTGTATCTGTAATGCCTTAATCCATTTTAATCTATATTTATGTATCCAAATTTCTTTTCCTAAATTTATATCAATAGGAGATATATAGTTACATTTGATTTTAAGGTCTGTATTTTCGAAGAGTTGATTTAGTGTAATATTTGAATTTTTAAGAATAGAATTAATATTCCAAGGTTTGTCACTAAATCTTTGTATTATATCCAAAGTTACAGTGGGATTCTTAGATATCTCTGACCAGCACCATTCTATATCATCGTTATCTAACAAAACAGAAAAATCAAGATTGGGGTTTTTTGATAATGAATAAATTAAGGTTGTTTTGCTAATATATGAATTTGTCACATTAACATAATAATTTTTAAACAGAAATACAAGGTCTTTGAAGGGTATATGTAATGATTTAAATATATAGTCCCAATTATAGTTTTTTTTTATATGTTTTATAACGAAATTAATGGTGAGGTCTTTTCTTTCTGAAATTTTGTACCAAGACCAAGTTTTGTAGTGATATTTGTCTATAAAATCCAGTGTAATATTTGTATTTAATGATAAATGTCCCCAATCCCAGCTTTGGTTAATATGTTTTTCAATAAAATTTTCATTTAAATTAATTGCAGGATTATGAGTTATCACACGCCAATTCCAAGGTTTAAATGAATAATTATCTATAAGTGATGTATCAATAAATTTTCTTGATGATATTGTATTCCAATTCCATTTTTGATGTATATTTTTAATGAAAAAATCGCGTGTTATATTTGGATTCAAGCTAACATAAGACCACTGCCAATCAATTTCTGGATGATTGTCTATATTTGTTGTATAGATAGCAGCACTAGAAGATAAATGTATAGTTGCACAGGTGTAATCATAGTAAGTATCCTTATTTAATAACCCGCGCTTTTTAAAATTATTCAGTATATTCTCGGCATATGCAATATTCAAGTCATGATACTTCATTAGTTATATAAATAATTTATCTTTAATTAATTAGAATTAACTTTATTACCTGTAATATCGTAAAAAAATAAGTCTTAATAATTCGATGTCCTTCCACTGTTGAATTGTCTATGTCAACAATCATTTTACACTTATAGTTAAATAATAACCATGATACTTGAACTGATAGTAAAACTGATAAACTATTATAAATTACATATTTATTGTTAGAAAAAAGTGATAAAATACATAATATTCTTAATATTTCATGATTAATTTTAATAATCGTATTACGTGATGTTGGCATTTTATTAGTATTGCTCCTCATAAAGAGAAATATAGAAAAATTAATAATATGAATTACCAAAAATATTTTAATAATGTTAGACGTTGGTAAAATTAATGTAATTATTGCAATTAAATAACTTAAAATTATTGAAAAATACCATATTTTCATACACCAATCAGATTTAAAATGAGTATTCATTATTATTATATATATATATAAATATGAATTACTCTATACTTAAAAAATTATGCATGACTCCATCACCATCTGGATATGAGAAAAAAATAGTAGATTACATATGTTCTAACAAATACAAGCATTTTATATCCAATAAATCAAAGGTCAATTCATGTACATTTGAATCGAAAACAAATCATAGTAAAACTATATTGGTTGATGCACACATTGATCAAGTTCATCTTAGAATAATAAGATTTCACGATGATGGATTCGCTGTAGTTCAAACTATCGGTTTAAGACACGATGTTGTATTGGGTACTATTGTTACTGATATAAGTGGTAAATATTCTGGCGTAATTTGTACTATGCCGCCACATATCCGTCTTGAAACAAAAGACGAAATAAAAAATCATCCAAGATATTATGTAGATTTTGGAATGAACAAAAAACAAATTCAAAAAATATTTTCAGTTGGAGAACCGCTAATGTATAAACAACACTATACTGAACTTGCATCTAATAATTTATCCAGTACAGGACTTGATAACAAAACGTCTGTGTTTATATTGCTTGAATTGTTAAAATACTTTGATAAAAATATTAAAGAATTAAAGCATAATTTAATAATCCATTTTTCTTCGAGAGAGGAAGTTGGTTTAGGTAGTTTTGCTGAAACCGATAAAAAAAATATTGATACTATAATTGTAGTAGATACACCTTTGGCAACTGATATACCTAATATACCAGTTAATATAACCGGTATGAACCGATTAGATGGTGGTCCAATTATATCACGCAATTTGAACGATAATGTTATTATTGGTGATAAATTTATGCAATTAGCTAAAAAACATAAAATTAAGTATCAAACTAATTTTTCCTACGGAAGTGGAGGTACTAATGCTTATCACTACACGAAATTCAATAATTCATATGTTCAAGATATAGGAACGCCAGTAAGAAATATGCATAGTCCTGTTGAAGTTGTAAACAAAAAATCCATTGAAAATACATTTAAAATTCTTAAATTGTATCTTAAATCTTAATCAAATTAGTTTTTATTATTTTAATATAAAAATAAATATTAAAATATTAATCTTCCTTTTTACTTGTTTTGGAACGCGTTTGTACACCTTCATATTCCTCTGTAAGTTCTGTTGATAGCCTTTCAATTTTTTTATTATTAGTTTCTTTATCTTTAACACTTTCTTCCTCTTCGTTATTCCTGGTTTCTACGATATCTTTATCTTCGTTAGCATCATCTTTTTCATATGCAGATGTCTCAACAGATCCGCTATTAATTTCTTCTAACTGCTCCTCATCTTGTTTATCAGATTGCTCTTTAACTGGTTTATCTGAGTGAATAGTACTACTTTGTGATTCTGAATTACTATCCTGAATACAATAGTTATATTGCTTTATTATATCACTTGTCGAAAATTTTTTTATGTAATTAATAATTATATCTATAATCTGTTGCATTTTTTCCTCTAATTTGTAATTTTTTTCATAAAATATGTATGCATAAAAAGGTGATAAATAAAGATTGTGATATTTTAGTTCTACTATTTGTTTATAACTTTTATCAGTTAATTTATGATACCCAACTGTTAAAAATAATACACTTAGTACATAATTTATTAGACTGATTACTTTGTAATATGGTAAAATAAAACTTAATATTAATGATAGAAATCGTATTGAAAGTAAAAATTTTGTCATTGAACGACCAAGCCATGAGTTAATATTGTAATAAACCCCACAATATAAAAATAGAATAACATCTGGTATATTTTTAATAAATACACAATTATTTAATGTTATATTGTCTAATAACATGAAGTTTGAAGTTAAAAACATAACTACAGCCATGGGAACATATTCAGCATATTTTTCATGATTGTAATAATTATTAAATGTTTTATACATTGTTGTTAATTTTTTAATACCACATACCCCAACACTAGAATTATCATTTAGCATTTCACTCAAAAAATTATCACCACTCATTAATAATTAATAATATTTTATCTTTAATATCAGATATATTTACTTAAAATCCTTGTATTTAGAATATTTAATGACCGAGTACTATGATATTTTGGGCGTTAACAGGGACGCTGATGATAAAGAACTCAAAAAAGCATATAGAAAATTGGCTCTTAAATGGCATCCTGATAAACATACCGTAAATAAAAGTACAGCTGAAGCGGAATTCAAGAAAATAAGTGAAGCATATAGTGTTTTGAGTGATAAAAATAAAAGAGACATATATGACCAATATGGAAAGGAAGGTTTAGATAATATCAGTGGAGGTTTTAATCCAGAGGATATATTTAAAAAATTCTTTGGGGGCATGGGAGATATAGGAGGCATGGGTGGTCTTGGAGAAACAATGGGAGGCGGATTTGCAGGAGCATTTGGTGGTTCTATGTTTGGTAATATGTCTGAAATGTTTCAACAAAATAAAACTAAAGGTCCGAATAAAAAAAGTGAAATTAACATATCTATTTCTGATATGATGAACGGTATCAGTAAAATATTTAACGTATCTCATAAAATACATTGTTTAAAGTGTAATGGTACAGGTCTTAAGAAAGGCTGTATGCCAAAAACTTGTTCTAAATGTCAAGGTTCAGGTATATGCAATATAATGAGACAAATAGGACCTATGCAAATAAATCAGCAAGTAAGATGTGATAATTGTAATGGAAAGGGAGTTATCATATTGGAATCAGATAAATGTGAAGTTTGTGCTGGTACAAAATTAATTAGTACAACAGAAAAGGTCACAATTAATATTCCTAAAGGTGCAAAACAAGGAGATAATATTGTTATTAAAAATATGGCGGATGCAGATGAAGATAAACCAGAAATAGGTGATTTAATCCTTATATTTAGAGAGAAAAATTCAAAGTATGAATCCAGAATTGGTAATAACTTAGTGGTTAAACAATCTATTTTTTTATCAGAAGCATTAACTGGATTAAATAGAGTATATCATCATCCTAATAAAAATAAAATTAATATTAAATATAATGATATAATTACACCTGATTCTAAATTTATAATTAAAAATCTTGGTTTTTATGACAAAAATACGAATAAAACCGGTGATTTAATATTTAATTTCAATATTATTTTTCCAGAAAAAGAAGAAATAGATCCTAAACGATGCGAAATTATAAAAAGAATATTTCCTATGAGAAAACCAGACGTAATAGATAATTTAGAAATTTATAATCTCCAAAAAACAGATGAAGACATATCTGTCAACAAGTTAGTAGATGATGAATTTTCTACTAATGAGGAAGAGCATTCCCAACAATGTGTACAACAATAATAATATTACTTAAATAAGAATATTTTTTATTTAAAGAATAAATTTGATATAATGTTTTCCTTACAATACAGAATATATAATGAACTCTTCTGTAAGTCTTGAAAATTCTGAAATTAATAATGCATTAAAACAGCTATATAATAGCAAACTTAAAGAAATATTTGCTGAAATTTCATGTGAATATAGTATTTCCATTGATAAACTATATGAAAAATATTTAATTGAAAATCTTGAAACAGATTCAGTTAATCTAAACACAAACAAAAAGAAAAAAAGGAAAAAAAATAAAACACTTGAACCAGATCAGTTGTGCATGGCGAGAAAAGCTGATGGTGAGCAGTGTACTCGGCGAAGAAAGGATTGTAGTGAATTTTGTGGTAAGCACTCGGGTAATCTAAAGTATGGGCGCATTGATGATGATACAAAGCATCCTTCTGAAAGTTTTATCCAATGTAAGCCTATTACTATCGATAATGTCGACTACCTTATAGATAGTAATAAAGTTGTATATAGCTATAATATTGAAAATCCTGAAATTATAGGTGGACTTAATAAGGAGGGTAAATTGATTAAACTAAATGAAAGTAAAGTTAATACAGAGACGTATGCTAATATTTAATCTTCATCCGATAAATCAAATTCTATTTCCGACTCCGACTCTGATTCTGAATCTGAACCATAATCTGATTCACTTTGAGGGGTGTAAACATTAACTTCAATTTCTAATTGTTCTCTTATAATGTTAAACAGTTTATCAAATTCATCAGTATATTTAGTCATAATATTATCCGGAATTAAAGAAACAAAGCGCTCTATACATTCCCTTATAGTAGGTCTTTTAAGTGGATGTAAACTTACCATACTAACTATAAGTTGATGTAATTTTGTTTTTAAAGTTTCGTCTGATAGCTGTATCCTACTACGTTTGAAAATCTCACTAAATGACTGACCTAAACTAAAAACATCCAATTTAGTTTGAATTGCGTGTCCACTAATATCAAAGGCATCGTTATCAAATGTTTTTTTTATAAATACATCTATCAAAAATTCAAATAGACTTTTGAATTGAGATTGCTTGTATTCTTGATCTAAATGTAGACTATAATCGCTGTATAGTTTAAAAAGTTTAGCAGTCTCTTTCATTATGATAACTACAGATTCTTCTTGTGATTTATCAATTAATAAATTTTCAATTTCATTGCGCATGCCATTATTTTCAGAAGATGAAAGAATTTTTAGGTCTCTTGGCCAGTAAACATAATCGGTTGAAGCCCAATCCCAATCAAAATCAAGCATTCCAGACTTATCTAATATAGATTTTTTATATTTTGTTGATAATCCGTAATCAATAAATTTAGCAAGTTCGCCCTTAAGCATTGTAATGTTAGCTGGTTTTATATCTCTATGAACACAATCATTTTTATTCAATAAACCTATACCAACAAGTAAATTTAAAAGATGAAGTATTAATTTATCATTATCCGGTATATATTCATTCAACAAATTTTTATGTGTAATTATTTTATGCATATCCAGTCCTGCATAGGGTTGAATAATATTAAATAAATCGTCCTTTTCATAACTGCCATTTGCAACCATAGGACATGAATCAAATTCTTCATTTAGGAATTCTTCTTTAAGATCACAAATATTTAGAGGTATAATAAAAAAATTTTTATACGAATCTATAAGATGTATATTTAATTTAATAATATTGTAATACTCTTCATATGAAGCACTTTTAGGTATTATTTTTGATATGAGATTTTCGTCTCTTATATCATTTATATTACATTTATAATTTGGACCAAAAACACAGCCGTATGTACCAGAACCTAATAATTTACCACCGTATTGCTTAATAAAATGACTTAATTCTTCTTTTACATTCATATGTTATTATATGAATAGAATTTAATTATTGTAATTTTTAGGTATTAAATTTTTTAGCATATTCTGTTATAGTGTCAGCAAGATTATCGGTTTTTGCCTTACGAGTACCTTCTGCAATAATTTCCATATTAATTTCAGATTTTGTTTTTTTATAGCTGGAATCGCTAATTATCTGAAATTGAGTTAGTAGCAGATAAAAATATATATCTATTAAAACAATAAAATAAACTAATTTATGGTTAAGATATACTGCAATAAAAAATAACATCGAAATAATAATTAATGAACTGACATGTAGCTCTTTTTTCCCAGTAAAATGTTTTAATAATAACATCATTAATATACATTTATATTTTTTCAATAATTGCAAAATACGTATCAAGTGTAGATAGATCTTTTTTACTAAGGTCAAATTCAATATTTTTACTAATTATATTGAGCTTAATCTTACCTCTACCCGTAAGTTTAGATATTATTTCTTTTCCATTCGCTCTTCTGATATTATATCCATTACCTTCTGATTCAATAGATAAATTATGTATAAGTAATTGAGTTAAAATAATTCTAAGATGATCTTTTTTTTTATCATCTACAATTTCAAGCAATTCTTCAATGTCTTCCCTTGTTTCTTTATCAATTTCTTGAAAGAAACTCAAAGTATAATCAATTTCTTCTTGAACTTTATCAATAAGATTTTTAATATATGCTTCTGTTGTTATATATTCGCTATGAATAGTGTCTAATGATTTTTTAATATTTGTCTGTTCTAACAATAATGTTGCCTTTGCTTTGGACATTAATGATAATATTTCAGGCAATTTACTTATAATTTCGACCACTGAACTTATTTTATCATTAAGTACTGAACGGGGAATCACCGATTTGCTATTACATATAAGTTTTGAAATACGCTTCATAACATTAATTCCTAAGACAATTAAATCAATTGAAAATCCTATATCTATGAGATAAAGAATAAACATATTATCATTAAATTGTTCTATTTCCATATTTTTCTTTCCAATAACTTTGCTTGAAAATGATATAAATATTCCAAATGGCATATTTGTACGTATCATATCCTTTTTGAATTTTTCTATTTCTTTAGTTTGAACTACAGACGTATAATTTTTCGATTCGATAATGATATTTGCACTATCTTCTGAAATCAATTGAATATCTGATTCGTGGGCCGCACCCGATGTTCTTATAACTTCGTCATTAGGAAAATAAATTTCTAATCCTTCTTGAATGAAATTCTCACCAATATCGCCTCTACTTGCAGATGTTTTCATTTTACCAGTCATTTTTTCAACAAGTTCAATCATTCTTTCATGATTTGTATCAATTGTTTTTGATGTTTTTCTTTCAATTTCAGAAATGCGTTCATTAATACTTGACGTATTTTGAATAACATGACTGCAAAGATTATCTATGGCTTGTTCATTGTGCTTACTATAAAGCTCAATAAATTTATTGGTTTGTTCACTATTCTGTGTTAATGTAATTTGATTCATAACATTATAGCCAATATTCAATAATTTATTAAGATGTTGATTTATATCAATATCTGATTGTAAATTGTCAATCCAAGGATTAAGTTTTAGATCAAGTTCGAGATGCATGAATAATATATATTATTCAAAAATCTTTATATCAAATTTAATATTTTCTAACTTACAAATATCCAACCCAATTGTTTGTTAAAATCACTGTAATGTAAATATTCCTATTACAGGCAGATGGTCACTATTTTCTCCTCTTAGACTTGATATTTGATTTGATGCTTCTCTTTGAATATCGATAATGTGAGAACTCACTAAATCAATATCGTTTGTTTTGAATATGTAATCGATTTTAGACCCTGATTCTTTACCATTTTTGCCATGAAATTCTGTATAGGTATTTCCAGTTATATTGTCTACATATTTATCTGATGCAAGTATATCTTCATAAGAATTATCTTTCACAAGTTGAATGGGTGAACTTGTTGGTACATTGTTAAGGTCACCACATATAATTGCATTAGTAGGATTACCGATCCAATCAATCACAGATTGCAGTTGTTCTTTTTGTTCTTCTTCATCTTTTTGTATTTTTTGGTCATACAATGACTTAAGATGAACTCCTACAATTTTGTAAGTATTAGAAGAAGTTTTAAGTGTTACACCAAGCGCTCGGTTAAGTCTAAAATTTGGTATATTACATACACTACAAGACTCAGTCAATGATTCTTTGATTAATAATCCAACTCCTTGGTTTCCTTGCTCATTTCCATTACTATAATTACAGTCATACTTAATGCCAAACATTTGATTTATTTGGTCTGATATGTATTGTACCGCCTGTAAACTTCCCATTTCTTGAAGAAAACAAATATCTGGGGTTAAAAATCCTATATTTTTGCTTATCAAGTTGAGATGTTCTTTTTGTGCTTCTGGTGTATTTGGTATTGGATGTCCACATGAATCACTGTGAATATCATTTGGTAAATTTAAGAATCCCCATTCAACATTATAGCTCATTAATCTCAATGTGGATGAACAATCTTTATCTAAACTCAATGTACTCGCATTTCCTCCCATTTATACTTAATTCAGATAACTTATCTTTAGGTTACATTTTAGAAACTAAACTAAAATCATTAATAATATTAATTCTCTTCTTAGTGTGAAAATATTTGTCATAATATTTGGAAAACTCTTCCAAATTATCAATAGGAATCCATATTCCTCTGATTTTAGTTTCTTGTTCATAGTTGTGAATAAAATCCTCTATATCCTGACTACTTTTGTCTGAATTAAATCCAGTTTCATTGACACGGATTGCAATTTTATGGTTACCGTCTTCAATAAAAAAAATACCAATTATACCAGTTGTGGTAAGATATTTATCATATGCTATTTTATCTATATATCCTGGAATAATTGCATCCCAGTAACAATTATCATGTGGATTCATATAATCAATAAATTCTCCATGATTATTTAATCCGTATTCATTAAATTTAAGTTTGGGTCTGTTTTCGATTACAATGCGAAATACTTCATTATTTAACTTCTTAATAAACTTATTATCACATACAATATCCATTTTTTATATATATAAATATTATTTAACTAAAGACAACGGGCGAGCAATTGACCTTAAATACTTTATACTTTTTTTAATTAGAACGGATGCTTCTCTATTCAAATTAAGAGATTGAATAGTGCTAATATCTTGAAATTGTACAGCATTAATTTCATTTGTATCAACAGGATTAATATTTTTAAGCTCTGCTTCATCAGTAGTAAATACGTAATATTTAGAATTATTTACATTAACGGTTTTATGTTCAGAAATATTGATAACCAGACCGGTTTCTTCGTATAATTCACGCTTTGCACATTCATAAGTAGTTTCGTTATTTTCTACGTGTCCTTTTGGATAACCCCATTTTTGACACTGTGGATAGGGATGATAATTATTTTTAACAATGAGTATGCGTGTGAAATCTGTATTGAACAACATAATACCCGCTTTAGGAGGATATTTAAGAATATTATCACCAACTTGTACATAAAGAATGTTATCAACGTAATATCTTTTTTTTTGTTCTCTTAATGATAGACCCCGTGATTTATGAAGCATACTATTTTTCCACCTACAAGGGCCGCTATTGTTGGAATTGACACACTGATAATTGATAACCATGTTTTGATTTGAGTTAAACATTTATCTCAAATCAAATTTATGTATTGAAATTATGAATTTTTATGATTTAATTCTTTATAAAATTCTTTCTCTATGTCTTGAATAATTATTCTTGCTTTATGCACAGATTCTAACTTTCCATCAATTACATAATAACTATTAAGATTTTTAGTAATTTTATTAATATTTACTCGATGGTCACTGGCTATATTTGATATTATTTTTTCATTTTTAGAAAAAAATTCAAAAGTTTCTTTAAATAAATATACCCTAATGTGAGTTGTCATTATACTATAAGTCCATTTTTTATATTTAATTAGTTTTAAGTTTACAAATGTCAGCTTCGGAACGCGACTTTAAAATTTTGCTTCTCTTTATTGTTTTTTTGTCTTTATGTTGCTGAAACCGTACATGATAGTTACCAACTGTTTTATTACAATAATAAATTGAATTAATTAACATTAATTTACATCCAATTATTGTCCAAATATAAACTCTTAACGTAATATTTCCATGATATAAATTTAGTATTATATACCAATCACATAACATCATGAAAGGCATACGAATTAATAAGTTAAGCCACCTATTAATACTTTTTTCTGTTAACTTACTAATTAATTTATATTTACATAAAACTAATAAAAAATAATCAATTCCTCCTGGTAATCCACACATTATAAAATTAATTGCTGCTACAGAAATTCCTGTAGGTACCATAAGTGAGGCGGCGCCTGTTAGAAAAACAGTAACTACGTGATGTATTTTTGTTTCAACATCTAAATCATCTGCTAAGTAATGGTAAATATGAAAGCCTATAATAACGCAAGCACTTTTTACACTATAATAGTCGTAAATCAGTAAATTTGAAAATGGATTAAGTATAAAAGTTATAAAATTATGATAAGTGATGCAGACAATATAAGTATTTAGTAAGACATGCATCATAAAATATACAACATCCTTTCTAATAAATTTATTCATTATGTAATCACTACAAAATCCAATAAATATAGTGCTGCACATACTTGTTAAAACAAGATTTAAAATTAATTCCATTATCTACTAATATTGTTAAATTTTTATATAGTTTATTACATAAATTTGATTTAATTACAATTTTATGAATAATACAAAATGTATACATTAAGAATAATCAATCAAGATTACAGTAGTTATAAGTTAGTTAATGATGTACAAATTGAGCTTGAATATTCCCAACCAGAGTTAATTTTTGGAATGTTTGATGGGGATGCTGTTGATATTGTTGATGGTAAAATAACTAAAATACAAGATAATTCTCCACCCTACATTGTTGGTGAATTAGAACTTTTTTCAAAATATTCATTCAAACCTAATAAAAAAAATACGCCATGTTACATGTTTAGACCTCTTGATAAAAAATACCCTAAATTTTTAGTTAATAGTACTCTGAAGCGAAACTCTACTAAAAATGTTTTAGTAACGATACAAATACAAAAATGGGAAAATAATTCCAAATTCCCTCGGGGTATAATTGTTAAAAATCTGGGACAAATTAATGATAAGAAAGCTATTCAAGAAAGTTTACTTCTAAAAAGGTTTTTAGCAGTTAAATCTCTAAAATGTAGTTTTAAAGATATTCCCCTTCAATTTGAAAAGATGTGTAAAGATTGTTCTGATAGGGAAATATTAAGTGGAAATATAATATCAATTGATCCCGATGGGTGTAGAGATATTGATGACGCATTTTCAATAAAGCCAAAAAACGGTGATATAATTGTAGATATACATATATCGGATGTATATTATTTACTGACAAAACTTAATATATTTGACAATGTTGAAAACGTAACATCTATATATCTTGATTCATACATTAAGGGCATGCTGCCAGATTTAATATCGAGTAACATAGGTTCACTCCTCGAAAAAAATAAGCGATTTATGCTATCAATTG
>CEPJ01011524.1_pt1 | contig 15411 bp, 14 predicted proteins | sample 530561 | NCBI WGS metagenome assembly CEPJ01 (sample SAMEA2620404, study PRJEB7988) | marine metagenome | biome: marine biome (ENVO:00000447); feature: surface water layer (ENVO:00002042); material: "saline water (ENVO:00002010), including plankton (ENVO:xxxxxxxx)" | depth 5 m
CCCACTGCATAACAGTTTTTAGGGGAGGAAATCGGAGCATCAAGGATAGCATCTTTTATTTGTCCAGTAGGATCAAGATCGTCAAGGGTCAAGTACAATGCATCAAGTTCAGGAGTGTTCGAAAGAGCATTCAATGTATCGTCATCAAAAACATTATTTGATATTGTTTTTAGATCATAATAATGTTCACCTTTAACAAGTGCTGCTTTTCCAGATATGTTGGCTATTTTGAATGCCATTTATTCTCCTATGTTAGATTTTTGATTATAGGCAATTCTAATTTTTTTATAAGCTTTATATTGATTTAAATTATGGAAAGAAAAATATATATAACTAAAACCGGAGAGGAGTTTTCTTACTTAGCAAGCGATATAAAAAAAGGATCTAGGAATTTTGTTTTTTTCCATGCAACTGGTTTTAATGCTGAAACATATAAAATTTTGTTTAATAAAATCAAAATTCATTTTGATAATGAGATAAATATCTATGCTATTGACCAAAGAGGTCATGGTATGACAAATGCTAAATCTGAACCTGATAACTTGAAATCATGGGATATATTTGTTGATGATGGAAAAGAATTTATTGAAAGCATAGAAGGGGAGGTTATTTGTTCAGGACATTCTATGGGATCAATCATTGCTGCAAAATTAGCTTCTCTCAATCCTTCAAAGGTTTCTCACTTATTTATGATTGAGCCTGTTCTTTATGGGCCATTAGAATCCTTAAAATTCAGAATTAAATCTTTTCTACGAATAAATAGAGAACTCATGATAGCCGAAGGTGCAGCAAAGAGAAGATCTCATTTTCCATCTATTGATGCTGCAGTTAGCTCTTACACTGGTAGAGGTGCCTTCACTACTTGGTCATCGGAATGGATTCAAAATTATCTTGAAGGTGGAACTAAGAATATTGAATCAGGAATTGAATTATCATGCACCCCAGCATGGGAAGCTGCAACTTTTCGTTCTTCTTCGATGGATACATGGAAATATCTGAAAAAAATTAAAATGAATGTAAGGGTAGTTTATGGATCTAAAGGGTCAACTTTTTCACAACAGGCTAGAGAATCTCTTTTTAGTTTAGGTGAAAATTGGCGAGGAAAGTATTACGATGAAGCTACTCATTTTTTGCCCATGGAATTCACAGACAATGTAATAGATGATTTAGAATCATATTTGGTAAATGATTAAAGATTCTGAATAAAATCCCTTAAAGCAGTTCCTATTTCTTCTGAAGAGTCTTCTTGGATAAAATGACTACCTTGCACAGTTACTTCTTTTTGATTTTTCCAACTTCTAGCGAATTCTCTCTGATCACCAACAAGTATTGAACCTGGATCTGCATTTACAAAAAGTTTAGGTATTTCGGAAACTTTATGAAATTCCGCATTTTTTCTAACTTCTTCAACTACAGCAGCCGGTTCACCATCAAGAGGAATTTGTCTTGGCCAAGTTAGTGTAGGCCTTCGATCTTCTCCTTCATTTAAAAAAGGTCTTATATATTCTGATTTTTCTTCGTCGGTATAACCTGTTGCTGAGTCAGCTAATAAAATCCTCTCTACAAAAAAATTCTTTTGCAGGACGAGTTCTTCTCCTGCTTCAGATCTAAATAAACTAAATATATTTTTTGCATTTTCTGGCCATTGTTCCCAAGTCAGAGGCATTACAATAGCTTCCATGTAGGTTATGGACTTAATCCTTTCAGGATTTTCTCGAGCAAATTGAAAACCCATAGCTGAACCCCAATCATGAATTATTAGATTTATAGAATTACCCAAATCTAACTGATCTAGTAGTTCTGTAAGATAACCATATTGTCCATGATATTGATAACCTTCATTATCCTCACCATCTAATTTTTCTGAGTCACCCATTCCTATTAAGTCAGGTATAACTATTCGACCTAAATCTTCTACATGAGGTGCAATATTTCTCCACAGAAATGATGAAGTAGGGTTGCCATGTAGGAAAAGAAAGACATCCCCATTACCTTCATCAATGAAAGCCATTTTTTTATTATTTATTTCTATATATTTTTTTGTATATTTCATAATGTTTTCTCTAAATCAGGCAAGACAAATGAATTAAATTCCTTTTCATACAATTCAGCAAATTTAATTGTCGTTTTGTCCATGTATGCACCTCCTATCGCTTGCAATCCAATCGGGAGATTATTAGATGATAGTCCAGTTGGAAATACAGTACTTGGAAGATGAGCATTGACAGCCAAGCCAGGCCAAAAGATTTGTTGAAAATATCTTTGTTCATGGTTATCAACTGTTATAGTCCTTTCAGATATTTTTTTATGATTGTGTTCTATCGCTGTTGTCGCCAATTGCGGACAAATCAATAAATCCCAATCCTCAAAGAATTCATACCAAGAAATTTTTATTTGTTCTCTCCTATAATTTTGTCTAATCCAGTTTCTGTGTGATAAAACAGTTCCTTTTGCAAGGATAGCTTCTACTGAGTCATCATTGGGTTCTAAATTAGCAGCTAGTTGTTCGATATGAGCGAATTCTTCATCAGACATACCCGACTGCATAACTGATTGAAGTAATAGTTGATAATTTATTTCAGCCTTGAGAATGTCGTGCTGTGGTCTTGCTGTGAAAGAGACTGTCGCACCCACAGAAGATAGTTTTTCTCCTATTTCAGTGCAGCGTCTCGATATCTCTGTTGAAACAGGTGCTAGTTCGTCATCATTCCAGATAGCTATTTTGAAATCTTTGAGGGATGTTTTTTCGCATTCTTGTAGGTTCAGTCTCCATCCTTTAGCTTCTCTATCAGTAGGGCCTGCCATAATATTTAATGCTATCTCTAAATCCTTAGCGCTTTTGGCAAGCGGACCACATACAGAAAGATCTGGTTCAGGAACATTGGGTATTAATTCATGGCCGGAGGAGGGAACTATTCCATGACTTGGCTTGTGTCCAAAAACCCCACAATAATGAGCAGGATTCCTGATAGATCCACCAATGTCGGATCCAGCCTCAAGCGATGAAAATCCTGCTGCTAGTGCAGCAGCGCTTCCACCGGAGGATCCCCCTGGAGTTCTTTTTAAATCCCATGGGTTTCCTGTAACACCGTAAATATCATTGTAACTTTGAAAATCTGCTAAATTTAAAGGAACATTTGTTTTGCCGATAAAATGTGCACCAGCTTTCTTAAATCTCTGAACAGCTAAACTATCTTTTTTAGCAATATTATTTTTAAAATCTGGTATCCCCCAGTTGGTACTTTCACCTTTTATGTTATAGGACTCTTTTATGGTCATTGGTACACCATGAAGAGGCCCTTTGATTTTATTTTGAGAGATATCCTTATCAGCGCTTTTAGCGGCCTCAATAGCCTCTTCGAATGTTTTTACAACAACAGCATTAATTTTATGATCGTATTTTTCTATACGCTCAATAAATGTTTCTGTCACTTCAAGAGAACTTATCTCTTTTTCCTGAATTTTTTTTGCTAATACGTGTGCAGGTAAATGATATATTTCCAAGTTTAATTGTCCCCCGGTTTCCAGTCTTCGTAGCGCTCTTGCAATCTTTGCATGCCTGAAATCCACCTATCTCTATCATTTCCTTTTCTTGAGACGTATTCCAAGACTTCAGTATGAGGAGTTACGAGAAATCTTTCATTTTCTATTGCATCTAAAACATCAGCAGCCGCTTCACTAGCTTCAATCATTCCATCAACCCCAGCAACTCCAGCACCTTGAGCTGTCATTGCAGTTCTTACAGCTTGAGGACATAGACAAGAAACTCCTATTCCTTTATTGCCATATGTAATTTTTATCCATTCAGCAAAACTTACAGCTGCAGCTTTCGTTACAGAATAACCTGCAGAACCTATCTGCGTCAGAAGGCCAGCAGCGGATGAGGTATTCATCAGATATCCTTCTCCTCTTTCTAGCATTTGAGGTAAAACATGTTTAGCCGCGAAAATATGCGATTGCACATTTATTTCCCAAATATTTTGCCAGTCTGCAGTTTCTACTTCAAAAAAACCATGCACACCGCCTATACCTGCGTTTGAACAAAATATATCAATTCCACCAGAAAGTTCATTTGCTTTGTCTATTACATTGATAATATCTTTTTCTACTCCAACATTTGCCTGAACTGCCAACCCATTAACATCTTGAGCTGTTTCCTTAGCACCCTCAAGATTCATATCTACGCATACAATTGATTTCGCTTCAGCATCTTTGAAAGCTTCACATAAAGCCTTGCCTATACCGCTTGCAGCTCCAGTAACTACTACTCTTTTGTCTTTAACTTCCATTAGCCAAGCCCCAATTCCTTAATCGCCTCTTCTCGCATTTGCTTTTTAGCGATTTTACCAGCTGCAACTTTGGGTAGTTCATCAGCCTGAAACCAGGTGTATTCAGGAATTTTAAACTTAGCAATTTTTGCTGCTAGGAATGCAGACAAATCTTCCTCTGATAATTCTGCTCCAGGATTAAGGGAAATTCGAGTTGCTAATTTTTCTCCTAGTCTTTCATCTGGAACGCCAAATACGGATGCCTCTCTTACTGAAGGATGTTCATAGATCGCCGCCTCTATTTCAAGACAAGCAATATTTTCACCACCTCTGATCACGATATCTTTTATTCTGTCCTTTATATAGAGAAAACCATCTTCATCAATGATTCCCACGTCACCACTTCTAAACCATCCCTCACTATCAAGGACTTCATTAGTTGCTTCTTCATTTTTTAAATAACATCTGAAATTACAGGTAGACTTAATGGCAACTTCTCCTAATTCATTTGGACCAAGTTCATTTCCATCTTCATCTACAATCTTAATTAAATTAAGAAATGGAGTGGGATATCCAGCAGTACTTGGTCGATCGTAAAGTGTCGTTCCACTTGCATTGGTTGCATGAGCATTAGTTTCTGTGAGACCGTAACCTACTGTAGCTACTTTATCTGGGTGTTCTTTTTCTTGAGCTTTGATCTGTTCTGGAGGTCTTGCTGCTCCTCCTGATCCAAGACCTTTCAAGCTTGATATATCTATATCTGGATTTTCCTTATGAGCTTGAAGCACTTCCGCTGACATTGTGGGCACGCCAGTCATGTCAGTAACTTTATGCTTTTCAATGAGCCTCAAAGCTTCTAATGCATCCCATTTATACATGAATACAATTTTTCTTGCTGTAACCAGTGACAATAAAAATACAGCGTGCGATCCAGTGACATGAAATAAAGGGACGGCAGCAATCGTACATGGATTGTCACCCGCTATTGGTGATGCCAAAGGTTCTCCATCAACTTCAATTTGGGTTGCCAGTTGTCCCATCAGAGCCCATGTGATAGGTGCAGACACAACTGCTCGATGCGTAGAAACAACTCCCTTTGGATATCCTGTACTTCCGGAAGTGTACATAATACTTGCATCTTCTTCTGGGTCGATTTCAACATCTGGAAAAGTTTCTGCTGGAGAAACAATATCTTCAAAATTAGATGCATTAGTAAACTTAGAAGCATCACACCTAACAGCAATTCTAGGAATATCTTCAACAAAACCTTGGAGGCGTTGTAATCTTTCTTCATCCCCAATAAAAACAGACGACTCGCTGTGTGTTAATCCATAATCTAATTCTTCTCCTTGCCACCAAGAATTCAATGGAACAGCCACAGCTCCGATAGAAGTAACGGCAATATATGAATTAATCCACTCTGGATAATTTCTCATTGAAAACGCAACTTTATCTCCTTTCTTTATTCCATATTTATCCATCAAAGTATGAGCTAATCCCGCTGAATTATTTAAAACTTCTTGATAGGTGTACGATTCATCCTCATATGCTAAAAAGTCCCATTCACCGTGAATAAGTGGAAATTGAAAATAATCTCTGAGCGTTTGGGGAAGATTTGCAAAAACATGATATTTATTTCCTCTAATAGTCTCTTCTTTTAATTCAAATAGACCTTCTTTGGTAAATTCTTTTGCAAGTTTTTCTCGGTTCTCTCTTTTAACGAAATCTTTTATATCCATAATTTTATTTTCCTGTAAATTTTGGTTCCCTTTTTTCTATATAGTGACTAACTCCTTCTTTGAAATCTTCTGAATCAAAACTTTCAAGCATCGCTGTCATAGAACTTTTCAAATTCTCCTCAATAGTCTCTTTTTGCGCATTATAAATTTGCTCTTTCATTATCCTTATCGATCTTGGAGAGACTGATTTAGCCAATTCTTTTGCATAAGTCATTACTTCATTTTCAAACTCTTCATCTTTAAATGTTTTATTAACTATACCCATTTCAGTAGCTTCATTAGCAGAAATTCTTCTTGCAGAGAACAACACATCATTAGCCCTTGCAATACCAACAAGACGAGGAAGAATCCAACCCACACCCCATTCTGCAATTAGACCTCTCTTTGAAAAAGCACTAGTAAAGATAGCACTCTCTTTAGCAAACCTTATATCGCAATATAAGGCCATAATAAACCCAACACCTGCAGCAGGACCGTTAATTGCTGCAATTACTGGTTTTGGAAGTGTTGGAAAATAACTAAACCCTCCATCAAATCCCTCCACATTATTTTTTGCATAGTCTCTTTCTTCTGGACTGATTTCTTCTCTTGATTTTCCTTGGCTAGTATCAGCCAATCCATCCATATCAGCTCCAGCACAAAATCCTCTTCCAGCACCTGTAAGGACAATAACTTTTACCTCGTCATCTTTACAGGCATCATCCATACGTTCTCTTAAACCAGCCCTAATTTCTGCTGTAACAGAATTTAATTTATCTGGTCTGTTGAGGGTTACTACAGCTACTCCATCCTCTTTTTTTAATAAAACAGCATCATTCATTTTCACTCCTTAAGCAGTAGACCCACCATCAATAACTAGTGTATGTCCATTAACGAATGTTCCAGCATCAGAAGCTAGAAATACAGCAGCTCCTCCAATCTCATCTGGTTCACCAATTCTTCTGAGTGGACATGAAGCGGTCGATTGTTTCAAGATTTCCGGATTTTCCCACAGCGCCCTTGCAAAATCAGTTTTAAATAGGCCTGGTGCAATTGCATTTGTTCTTACATTATGTGGTCCAAATTCTGCTGCAAGGTTTTTAACAAGCATTATGTCTGCAGCTTTAGATATATTGTAGGTACCAATGACAGTGCTTGATTTAAGACCACCGATAGATGAAACAATAATAATACTGCCATCTTTTCTTTCAGTCATTTCAGGTATGACCATTTGGCAAAGAAGATGATTACTTTTTATATTATTGTTCATCACTTTGTCAAAAGCTTCCTCAGGTATATCCATCATGGAACCAAAAAATGGATTTGAAGCGGCATTGCAAACCAAGATGTCTATCTTGCCTAACTGTGCTCTAGTTTCATCAACTAGCATTTGCAAAGCAGTTTTGTCTGAAATATTGCAAGGAACAACTATTGCTCCTCCCTCACTATCCTTACAAGCTTCATTTATTTCATCAGCCACCACCTGACAAGCATCAGCTTTTCGACTAGAAACTACAACTTGCGCTCCATGAAGAGCCATTTGCATAGCAATTGATTTACCAATTCCTTTCGAGGAACCAGTAATAATTGCTGTTTTTCCTGTTAAGTCAAACATATATTCTCCCTATTGTTATACAGCAGTCTACTCTAGATTTTGACTAGAAAAAATACTTAAAAGAACTAAATTTATACAGTTTTGTTAACATTTATAAATGATTAGAAAATCAATTTATACGATTTTTATATCCTTAGCCCTATATGCTAGTTTTGTCTATCTTGTTGCAATAGGAACATTGGGTAGTTACGAGGGTCCAGGTAAAATTTCAACTTCAGAAATCCCCGAGGAGATAACCCTCAAAAGAACAAAGGAGCAAGTTGAAGCAATATCAAACTTGGGTATAACAAATGAAAAATTGATTCTTTTCGGTGATTTGCATGTTCATACAACTTATTCTTCTGATGCGTTCTTGATGAGTTTACCTCTGTTGGCAGGTGAGGGAACTCATCCTCCTGCAGATGCTTGCGATTTTGCAAGATTTTGTTCATCCCTAGACTTTTGGTCAAACACTGATCATGCAGAGGATTTAACTCCTCAAGACTGGCAAGAAATTAAGGACACAGTGAGACAATGTAATAATGTCAGCGGCAAGGGCTTGCAAGACACCATAGCATTTTTGGGTTGGGAATGGACACAGGAAGGTGGTTTTGATGAACCTCATTTTGGCCATAAGAACATCATCCTTAAAGACCTTGATGATGACAAAATTCCTGCGAGGCCAATAGCTTCGCCTCAAGTTGGCTTTGCCAACATGCCATTTGATGCAAGAGTTGGTTTATCTGCATTAAGAGCTTTTGATGGAAGAATTCAAGATTTAATGACTTATGCGCGAGACGGAGTTGTCAGGCCTTGTGAATCAGATTTGTCAGTTAGAGAGCTATCATTTGATTGCAAAGAGTATGCCAGAGATCCTGGAGAATTATTTGATAAATTAAATGATTGGGGACATGAAGCAATAGTTATTCCCCATGGTACTGCATGGGGAAGCTATACCCCTCCTGAAAGTGATTGGAAATTACAATTGAGTGAAAATTATCATGATCCAAATTACCAGTCGTTAATTGAAATATATTCTGGTCATGGAAATACTGAGCCCTACAAAAGATGGAGGAGTGTCCTTTATGATGAGAATGGAGATGCTATATGTCCAAAACCGACTGAAAATTATCTTCCGGGGTGTTGGCAAGCAGGAATAATTATTGAGAAAAGATGTCTAGAGGAAGGTGAATCTTCAAGAGAGTGTAATAAACGAGCCAAAGAAGCTAGAAAAAATTATGCAGATGCTGGGATATATGGCCAAGCAACAGTTTCCAAAGAAGATCCAAAAGAATGGTTGGACTCAAATCAATGCCAAGATTGTTTTTTGCCAGCGTTTAATTTAAGACCAAAAGGCAGTGCTCAGTATATCCTTGCTCTGCGTAATTTTGACCCAAAGGATACGACTGAAAGATTTAAATTTGGATTTATTGGATCAAGCGATACTCATTCTGCTCGTCCTGGAAATGGATATAAAGACATAAATAGAATTGATTTTACCGACGCTGCAGGACCAACAGAATCAGCTGGATTTATCTTTGGTTTCAATGAAGGGGAGGGTATTTATGGAAAATCTACCTCTAAAGATTTTAAAGGTCGTCCCCCACCCGGTCCTATAGAAGTTGACAGGATAATGTCATATTTTTATACAGGTGGCTTGATAGCAACTCATTCAGACGAAAGAACTAGAGAGTCTATTTGGCGATCAATTAAAAATAAGGAAGTTTATGCAACTAGCGGACCGCGAATACTATTGTGGTTCGATCTTATAAATGGAAATGAGGGTTCGTTACCAATGGGTTCGGAGACTCAATTGGAAGATAACCCTAGATTTATTGTGAGAGCCTTGGGATCTTTTGAACAAAAGCCAGGATGCCCAGATTATGCCGTCAGTGCTTTGGGAAAAGAAAGAATTGAACTACTTTGTAAGAATGAATGTTACAACCCAAGCAACATAAGAAGAGAGATAGAGAGGATAGAAGTGATAAAAATTCTTCCTCAAAAATTTGAAAATGAAAATCTCGATAACCTAATCATTGATCCCTGGAAGGTCTTTAATTGCGATGGAACAGAGGAATGTGTAATCACTTTTTCTGATTATAATTTTAGTAAAGATAAAAGAGATGCACTGTATTACGTAAGAGCCATAGAAAAAGAATCTAAAGCTGTAAATGCAAATAACTTGAGATGTGAATTGGATCAATTTGGAAATTGTATAGAGGTTAATATTTGTTATGGAAGTCCTTTACAAACTCCTAGAGAAGAGGATTGTTTAGCAAATACTCAAGAAAGGGCTTGGTCCTCACCAATATTTGTTGATTACAAAAAATATTGATGAGGATTGAACTTATTTGCCTTTCCAGTTAGGAGCACGCTTTTCAGCAAATGCTACCGGACCTTCAATGAAGTCCTCGCTCGTGAATAAATCATGTACAGCAGTGTATTGTCCCTTCATCGAGTTCTCCAAATTTGCTTCGTTTAAGCTTTCATAAGCAACTTGTTTTGTTGCTCTAATTGACATTGGTGAACAAGCTTCTATTTGTTTTGCCCAGTCTCTCGCTCTATCCATTAAATCAGCCTGTGACTCAACAACTTCATTTACGATACCGAGCTCCTTCGCCTCTGCAGCTTCCACATGTCTACCGGTGAGCATCATTCCCATAGCATTTTTCATTCCTATCTGTCTGGGTAATCTTTGCATACCACCAGCTAGAGCAGCTAATCCAACTTTTGGTTCCGGCAAAGCAAACCTTGCATTAGAGGAAGCAATAATGAGATCACACGCCAGAGCAATCTCCATTCCTCCACCCATAGCAACACCATTGACGGCAGCAATTATTGGCTTATTTAAATTAAATCTGCTGGTGAGTCCTGCAAATCCGGTTTCAGGCATACCGGATCTATCGCCACCAGAAGCTTGGTATTTAAGGTCATTACCCGCTGAAAATGCTCTATCTCCAGCTCCTGTAATAATTCCTACCCATAGATCTTCATTATTTGTAAATTCACTCCAGACTTCATCAAATTCTCTGTGTGAAGGTGGATGCAGTGAATTCATTACATCAGGTCTGTTTATGGTCACTTCTAAGATATGACCGTTTATCTCTGTGGTTAGAAACTCATAATCAGTTTTCATTAAATTCTCCTTAAATTTTTGATAAAGAATATCAGGCATTCGATGATGAGTCATGCTTTATAGGTTAAGATTCAACCCAATGAGTATTCTAAAAATTGGAATTTTATTGACTGATCACGTTCTTGAAGATCTTCAAAAAAAGCATGACGACCAAGACAATTTTTATAGAAGAATATTCAATGAAACAGACCAAGAAGTTAGTTTAGAGATATATGATGTAACCCAATTCATTTACCCTAAATCTCTTGATGAATGTGATGGATACATCATTACAGGCAGTAAGCTCAGCGTTTATGATGATGAGAGGTGGATAAGAGTTTTAGAGAAGTTCATTGTTGATCTGTTTTTAAATAAAAAACTATTACTTGGAGTATGTTTTGGGCATCAACTGATTGCAAAAGCATTGGGAGGGGAAGTTAAAAAAGCAGATATTGGATGGGTGTTAGGCGTACAAAGTTACGAATTTAAAACCAATTACCCTTGGCTTGAACATATGAATGAAGATGTTCAGTTAATTCACTCCCATCAGGATCAAGTGATGCGTTTACCTGAAGGGGCAACACTAGTGGCTTCTAATAATTATGTTCCTAACTCAATGTACTATATAGAAGATCATGTTATGTGTATGCAAGGACATCCAGAGTTTACTAATGCTTATGCTTACGATGTGCTATGCAAAAGACGTGATGTTTTGGGTGAAGATAAATTTAAACAGGCTGAATTTAGTTTGCTTAATGAAAAAACACATTATTTAGAGGTTACGAACTGGTGGTTAGAATTTTTTAAATCTAAGAATCAATTTCAATAGTTATTCTTTCCATTCTTCTGAGTTGAGGCCAATAATCGTTCACCGGTTTATGAAGTACAGATCTGTTGTCCCAAAAAGCTATTGAGTTGTTTTCCCAAGAGAATTTGTATTGATATTTTTCTTGATGAATGTGATCCAATAAAAAGTTCAATATATTGCCTTCATCATCACCTTTAATATTTGAGGTGAATAGTTTATTTACATAAATTATTTTTCTACCCGTAAAAGGGTGTTCTTTGATAACTGGGTGCAATATTGGGGGATTTTCTAGAAGAGCGTCTGCTAGTCTTTCTCGGCCACCTTCTTCTTCCAGACTTTCTTTGAAACCAAACTCAAAGCTATGAACAGCTTGCATTTCTTCAAGTCTATCTTTCCACTCTCTAGATAAATCATCATAAGCTGCAGATAAACTAGAAAACATAGTATCACCTCCACTTTTAGGGATTATTTTTCCAACCAAGATGCTACCTAAGGGGGGATTTTTTTTGAAAGTCATATCCGTATGCCACTCTTCAATTTTTGAAGGGTTATCACGATCATTTTCTAGAATAGTAATTTCTGGATATCCCTCAACAGTCGGATAAGCTGGGTGTGTTTGAAGTTCTCCAAAAAGCAAGGCTAGTTTTTTATGGTTTTCATGGCTTATATTTTGATCTCTAAAAAATAAAACTTCATTTTCACAAAGTGCACTATGAAGACTGCGAAATACTTCCTCCTTTATTGGTCCAGACAGATCAATGTTTTCTACAAAGGCTCCGAGTGCCGCCCCTGTTTTTTTAACTAAAAGCTTTTCCATTATCTTTACTTACAAAAATACACTCAACATAGATTGAAGTTATAATTATGATCAAAAATTAGGTAATTATGAAGAAAGGAATAACATTTGGAGCCTTTGATTTATTTCATGCTGGGCATGTATTAATGCTCCAAGAAGCCAAAACTGTCTGTGATTATCTTATCGTTTGTATTCAAACTGACCCGAGTATTGATAGAAAATCTAAAAATACTCCGGTTCAATCTTTAATTGAAAGAGAAATACAAGTGACGGCATGTAAATATGTTGATGAAGTTCTAGTCTACGATACTGAAGCCGATCTTCTGAAGATTCTCGAGGAAACAGATTGGGATGTACGAATTTTAGGCGACGAATACAAAGATAAAGAATTTACAGGAAGAGACCAATATCTCGATAAATGCTATTTCAATAAACGACCTCACACTTTCTCAAGCTCAGAATTAAGGGAAAGAGTAGCTTACAAAGAGAATAAAAAAAATTAGATTTGTTTTAACATGATATTTACCATTTTGTCACAAAGTGACAATATAATGGACAGATGGGCCATAGAATCCTAATAGTTGAAGACGAGCTCGATCTAAGATCTACATTAGAATTTAAGTTTAAGTCAGAGGGATATACTGTAAATGCAGTCTCCACAGGTAAAGATGCTATGGATTCCATAGCTCGAACAAAACCTGACCTTATTCTATTGGATTTAATGCTCCCAGATATGTCTGGCCTTGATATTTGCAAAAAGGTAAGAAACAGCTCTGATTCATTTGATGTGTCAATAATTATGCTAACTGCAAAAGGTGAAGAAGTAGACAGAGTATTAGGTTTCGAACTTGGAGCTGATGACTATGTTGTAAAACCCTTTAGCGTTCGTGAATTAGCTCTTAGAGTATCCACCGTATTAAAACGAAAAGAAAAACAAGAGGAAACAAGCAAGATTTCACTTGGTGATATAGAAATAAATCTGTCGACCTATCGCGTATTTATTAGTGAAACTGAAATTCAATTAACAGCCAAAGAGTTTTTGTTATTCAAACATTTAGTTCAAAAGAACGGAAGAATACAGCCAAGAGAAGTTTTGTTGGAAGAGGTGTGGGGCTACAATTCTTCAGTTACCACAAGAACAGTAGATACACATGTTAAAAGATTACGAAGCAAAATAGGCGACATCGGCACAAAAATAGAAACTGTTCGCGGGGTAGGGTATAGATTCAATTATGTTGTCTAAAATTTTACGTCTCTTTGCAAAAGATAAACAAATAGAATCTAGCGATGTTGTTCGGAGTCCATTTTTAACCACAAAAGAGTTACCTCAAATTTTAGACAAGGCCGGAGTCGGCCTTATTGTTTTAGATTCCAATGACTGTATTTTCCAAATTAATTCAATCGCTTCTCTGGACTTAAATATTCCTAAAGAATATGAAGGGAGTAAATTGGTTGAGGTTTTCAATAACGGAGAGATTTATAATTTGATAAAAAGTGTGAAACTTGACTCATCAGCAGAAGAAGAAATCTTTGGTGTTGAACCAGGTAATAAAAGTTTCTTAGTTAATGCCACCTTCGACAGCGACTCATCTGAAACAACACTTGTCTTCATCGATATTACCCGTATAAAGAAATTAGAGAATATTAGAAAAGACTTTATTGCTAATTTATCTCACGAATTAAGAACTCCCGTAGCAGTTATAAGGGCTAATTCAGAATCCCTAGTTGATGGGGCTTTAGATGATAAAGAGATTGCTCAAAAGTTCTCCAATGCAATATTAAAAAACTCAGAAAAGCTATCATATCTTTTGGAAGATATCTTGAATCTATCAACTATAGAATCAGGTGAATACAATCTTGAGCTTGCAGAAAATGACGTTTTAGATATTTTTACAAATTCAATTAACTCTGTTTTATCAAATAATCCTGATGTAAAGATTATTAATAATATTTCATCAGATGTAGAGGTAATTTGTGATATTAAGGCATTGTCTCAAGTTATTGATAATCTTATAGAAAATTCAGTTAAGTATGGAATTTCTGAAGAATCTAATGAAATCATTATTAATATGAAAGACCAAGGCTCTAAAGTAAGGTTTGAAATTGAAGATCGCGGACAAGGAATACCCGCAGATCAAAGAGAAAGAGTATTTGAGAGATTCTTTAGAATTCAAAATAACAATACTTCTTTGAAGGAGGGAACCGGATTAGGTCTATCTATAGTCAAGAATTTAGTAAATCTTATGGGTGGTTCTGTAGGTAACGAAAAAGCCTATCCCGCGGGTACAATTTTCTGGTTCACACTGAACAAAAAAAACTAATTTTTTTCCAAACCTGTTCCTGTTACGAAACAAAAACGTAACATTTCATATTTAAAGTACACAATAAATATTGGAGAAAAAATATGAAATTTAAAATTCTTTCTTTGCTCTTACTTGTTCCCGTTCTTTATCTGCAATCTGAGGAACCAACTGTGTACGGAAAACTTTGGATATCAGTTGAATCTCAAGATACAGCTTCTGGTACTGAAGTGGATATGGTAAGCAACGCTTCTAGATTAGGTGTTAAAGGAAGTATGGATTTTGGAGAAGGAATAGAAGCTATTTATCAAGCTGAATACGAAGTTGATCCTGTAGATGGAACTGCAGACGAATCTAAAGATAGAACTTTTAAACAAAGAAATAGTTTTGTGGGTTTAAAAGGATCTATGGGTACTATTTTCCTTGGTAAGCACGATACAGCCACAAAAAAATCACAAAAGAAAATAGATCTTTTTAATGACCTTGCAGGTGATATTAAAAATATATTGCAAGGGGAGAACAGGATGAGCGACCTCATAGGATATACAACTCCAGAGATTAACGGCTTTTCTGCAACATTTAATGCAATAAAAGGCACAGAAGGGCTCGGTGATGACAGCATAGGTGACTCAACTTCAACCTCTTTCAGTTACGACTCAGAAAATTTTTATATTGCCTTGGCCTTCGATTCTGAACTTAAGGGCTACGACTCAACAAGATTGACACTTCAAATTCCATTCAACCGAAGTAAATTAGGAATTATGTTGCAGGATAGTGAAAAATTATCTACAGGAGTAGAAGAAGACGGTTAT
>CEPJ01083130.1_pt1 | contig 15377 bp, 12 predicted proteins | sample 530561 | NCBI WGS metagenome assembly CEPJ01 (sample SAMEA2620404, study PRJEB7988) | marine metagenome | biome: marine biome (ENVO:00000447); feature: surface water layer (ENVO:00002042); material: "saline water (ENVO:00002010), including plankton (ENVO:xxxxxxxx)" | depth 5 m
CTACAGCTCCTGTTCAAGAATCTTCTACAGCTCCTGTTGAGAAGATAGTTCAACCAGAAATTGAGGTACAAGAAACAGAATCTCAAAGTAGTTCTAGAACTAAAGAAATTTCGAACGAAGTAAAAGAAGTACAGTTTGTTACTAAAGTTAAAGAGGCTGAAGCTTTAGACACAACTGAGGCTACTTCAAATTCTGTTACAACAGTACAGGAGGTTCTCGGTGATATGATGGGAGATGCTCCTGCTTGTCCAGATTGCGGACATATAACAATAAGAAATGGATCGTGTTATAAATGTCTAAATTGTGGAAATTCTTTGGGTTGTAGCTAAATCAGCTTTTTAATAAATTAACAATTTTTTCTACAATCATTTTTTGTTGACTTAATGTTACGTGACTTCCAATAGGTATATAAAAACCCTTTTGTCCAATTTCTTCGGATATAGGACAATTGTAAGATTCACTACTCATTTTTAAAAAAGCTGGCTGTTTGTGTAAAGGGTAGAAAAAAGGTCTTGTTTCAATGCCATCATCAAACAAGTTTGACATTATTTTGTTGCGATCAAATTTAATTTTTGGAACTATCCCATATACCCAGTAATGATTCACAACACCATTTAGTTGAGCTAGTGGTATTTGCAATAAGTCCATGTGTTTTGAAAACAAATCGTTATAAATTTTTGCTTTTTTGATTTTCATACTTATGACTTTTTCAATGCTTTTAATACTTGAATTACCAAACGCGGCTTGCAAACCACTTAATCTATAATTCCAATAAAAATTTTCATGTTTGAATCTGTCTGAATTGTCAAAATCTAAATTTCTAATTTGTTTAATTTTGTTAAATATTTCATCATCATCTGTCAATAATGCACCTCCCTCTCCACTAGTAACATGCTTGTTAGCGTAAAAACTTAAGGTAGAAATCAAACCAAATGTACCACATTTTTTTCCATTTATTGTTTGTCCATGTGCTTCAGCCGAATCTTCTATTAGTAGAAGATTGTTTTCATTACAATATCTCTGAATATTCTCCGCTTCAGCAACCAATCCATATGTATGCACCATAACTATTGCTTTTGTTTTGTTTGTTTTTACTTTTTTTATATCATCAAGAGTCATATTCCAAGAAAGCTCGTTGACGTCACAAAAAACTGGTTTAGCTCCCGAGCGAACTACAGCAGATAAACAAGAAATAATGGTAAACGATGGAATGATAACTTCATCATCACTCTTTAAATTCAAACTTTGAAGAGCAACATCTAGTGCTGTACTGCCATTAGTTACTGTTGCAACATAAGTTCTATCAAAATAATTTGAAAGAGAAAGTTCAAAGTTTATTATCTCAGAAGATCCTCCCGATATATTCTTTTTGTTAAGTGCATTTAAGACCGCTATTTTATCTCTTAGGTAAACTTTGGGCTCAAAAACTTTTATCATATTAAAAATGTTTTTTATCTAAATCTTGAATATAAGGACCTTGTTTAAATTCTATAAATTTAGATTGTTCCTGAACTTGAATTCCGTGTCCTCCATCAAAAATTAAAATTGAATCATTTTTTGTAATAATTACTGAATCAATAAAGTTTTTTTCATTATCAAACAAATCAATCTTTAACATTCCACTTAATACAACAATTGCCTCTGATGTACTGTAAATTTCGCGTTTTTGAGAGTTGTGTATATGATTTTCAATTATTTCTCCTTTATCAAGATTAAAAGTTCCGAATTGAAAGTCTTTTTCATTATCTGTATAAAAAGCTTTTCCATCCTTAAAGTCTTTATCTTTATGGACGATAGCTATAAGGTTTTTGTCTTTATCAAATATTTCCACAATTTACTTAGATCTACTAAATGCTGCTTTTATATATGGTAGTGATAATTTAAGAAGAACAAAGTAGTTAGTACTGGTTTTTGAAACTCCATATTTTCTTGGTTTACAATAATATCCAACCTCTACTATTTTTATTTCTCTTTTTTTAAGACTTTTCATCAAATATAAAAAATACTCACCGTATACTGCCTTCGAATATATATTCTCTATAAAATATTCTTTACGACCAATAATAAAACCACTGGTTATATCGTTTACACCAATGTCTGTAATAAAACTAATAAACTTGTTGAAGTATTTTGATAGGTAAATGGCCAAAACAGAATCTTCAGAGTTAGAAATTTTGATGATGTATTGAATTATCCCCTGCTTTCCACTTTGTTCTACTCCTTTATAACCTCCTCCCTCTACAAATCTTGAACCAACAATTACAGATTCAGGTTGATTAATTTGTTCTTTTATAAGTTTTTCTACCGATAGATTATCCATTGAACCATCAGCATCTAACCACATAACATATGACTTAGTTGAATGTAAAATTCCCTCATAAATTGACATTGGTAATGATTTCTTTTCTTTTCTTACCAAAATTTTTATGTTTTTATCTTTCTCTTGCAAAGATCTTACATAATTTTCAGTTCCATCAGAGGAATTATCGTCAACAATAATTATTTCATAATCATCAAGATTTTGTCGTTGTGCTACAGAAACTAATTCTGGAACTAAAGTTTTAAGATTTTCAATTTCATTAAGTGTTGGAAGAATTATAGATAATGAAATATTTGCAGTTTTCATAGCATTATTCTAAAACAAATATTGATTGAAATATCAAGTATTAATTTTTAGCTTCAGCCAAAAGAATAAAACCTATTTTATTAAAAAATAAATAGCCAAAAATCTTTTCAATAAATAATCCTAATTTATTGTTAAAAATTGAAAATACTAAACCAGGGTTAACAATTTTGGTAACTTTTATTTCTTTAAAGTGTTTTTCTAAAATGTTGATCAGAGTTTTTTTGCTAAATTTATTTACTGTTACTGAGTCGTAATTTTTTACTCCAAAATATCTTGAAATTCTTTGAATAAATAAAAATGATTGAGAAAAATTAGGAGTTGTTATTACAACTCTTCCTTTTGTTTTGATCAATTTTTTTATATCTTCTAATAACTGATTAACTTGATCATCATTCAAAAATTCTATCAATCCTAAAATTGTGACAATATCAAATTTAGATGAATTAAGTTTTTTAAATTCATTTAACGAATAAAAAGAATTATTTTTTCCAAAATTTTCTCTAGCATAATTGATTTGCGAAGCAGCTATATCAACTCCTACTGAATTTCCATACAAATATCGTCCTATAAAGGTTCCGGAGCCGCAAGCATAATCAAGGTGATTATCACGGGGGGTTATATATTTTTTAATATTTAAATATGTGCAATTGTGCCAATTAGATTGAAAATTGCTTCCATTTTTTAACCCTGTTGTAATTAATTTATCGTAGTAACCTTTTTCAAAATTATTTTCCCAAAAATTTATATCGTTAGTCATTTATTATCAACATTACCATTTGAGCTAAAACAGTTACACTAGAAATAATGTTTCTTAAAAATATTACATATTCTTCTTTCTTTTTATCTTTAGGGTTTTTATATATTACTGAAATTAATAAAGAAGCAACAATTGCCACTTTAATTATTAGTATCTTTTTTGGTTTACAGTTGATAATAAATAGAAAGAAAAAAACTAATCATGGTGTTAACGTAAAAAATCTTAATGATTCAAATACAATTATTAAAAAAGTTTCAGTCTATTTGGTTTATTTTTTTCTAATCATAATTACACAAAATGTAACCCTTAATTTTGAAGTTATCTCATGGGATATACCATCTTACCTAGTTGCTTCACAAGAAATTAACATGGGGTATTTGCCATTAGAAACACAGTGGGAATCAAAAGGTCCCTTGTTTTTCTATATGTACAATATCGTTTCAAATATTGTAAATAACAGCTATATCTTGTTTCGTCTTGCAAATGATATTCTGTTACTAATTGTCACAATAATGTTGTTTAATATCACATTAACTAATTCACAAAATTTTAATCTCTCAATTTTTACTGGTCTATTTTTTATCGTACTAACTTCAATAGTTTGGTATGTAAGCGAATACTCTGAATTATATAGTTTATTATTTATAAGTATTTCATATCGAATATTTCAAATTGAAAATGATAGATATTTTAAATTTATTGTAGGTGTGCTTCTTGGGCTTTCAACACTAATAAATCAGGGAACAGTATTATTTTTGATACCTTTTTTAATAACTTTATATTTTAAAAAAGAAGATAAATTTTTCAACATAATTAGATTATTAATTGGATTTTCGTTACCCCATTTAATATTTTTATATTTATATTTTCAAAGAGATCTTTTAGACATCTATTTGGCAAATTATATTCAACTACCCTTGACCTACACTCAAAGTTCATTGAGTTCGTTTTACGAACTTAAAGTATGGATAAGAGGGTATTACGAATATGATGGGTTTTTATACGCGGTAATTATCCTTACATTTGTTTATTTTTCAAAGGAATTCTTCACTGAACTTCTCATAGATAGAAAAAATATTTTAAAAAGATTTGATCCAGAGTTTATGGGACTTATTGTTTCACTAGGCGTATATTTTATTGCAGGTCATAATTATTATCATCATTTATTTTATCTATTATTCTTTACTTCTTTGTTTGTTGGAAAAGTAAAAGATAAAGAATCAAGAAACATAATTTTTTCCCTTATTGTTTTATCTTCAATAACTATTGTTTCAACAGGGTTCAATGGCTCCATAAATAATCTAAGTAATTTAGATGAAACACAAAATGATTATCCAATTTATCAACTGTCTAAAGAAGTAAAAAATTTTGTTGATTCAGATGATGAGATATTAGCTTTAGATTATATATTGTTGTTATATTATTTAGATAAACCGAATTATTCATATATAGTTCATCCTTCTAACCATTATGACGATGCAGTAACTGAGACATTGACTCATATAGGTAAACTAGTACCAAACCACATAAGCATTATGATTGAAGAGGAGCCAAAGGTTATAATTTGCAACCCAAGACAAATAATCAATGGAAATCCACAAAGAATTGATGACTACAACTGTGCAATTTCAGATTATAAATTTAATTATGAATTCATTGACACTGAAATATATCGAACATCATTCAATCTTGAATATTACAAAAATCCATATCAAACAATCAATTTATATATTAAAGATGATTAATAATGATTCAGCATTGCTGAATAGTTGTGTATAAAAGTTGCCAAAAATATTCCGAAAAGAAGAACATACCTTGTAAAGTTTTTTTGTTTTAACTTCTCTAAATATAAAATAGCCAGCACCCCAATTAAATGGAAAGCTTGAATCATATAGGTTGCTTTTATTGTGTCTCCAGAATCAAGAGCAGGATATTTTATTAGAAACCATAAATATCCACCAAAGGAAATGAAAATAGAAAGAGAAACGTACGAAATAAAAATATTACTTCCATTTTTTATATTTATGTACTTTAAACTTTTCCCAATAACAAAAATAAAAAAAATAGTAACAAGGATTGAGACTATATTTACACGTGCAAGGTAATCCCCAATAATTAATTGATTTCTTCCAGAAGTAAGAGCATCTCGAGTAAACACAAAATATCCCCAGTAATCACCCCACAAATCTGAGTAAAGTATTGGGAATACTTCATTAAAGAAATTTGGTCTGATTGGTTTTGAAAACATCATCTCTAATGAACTTATATCTGGGAAATAAAAAGACCTTGGTTGATTAGAAAAGCTAAAAGATGTCGGTTCCATATTAAAAGCTGTAAATGTTCCATATCTCATATACAAGCTTAGATAAAACCAGAATGATGTAAAAAAACCAACTATAAAAGATCCTGTTATAAATTTAAAATATTGTAGTTTTTTAGTGGAAGAGTCAATGTACATTATTAATAAATAAAGTGCAGGGAATAATAAAATTGCCCATTGTCTTGATAAAGCCAGCGATCCAATTATTAAACCAAATATAATTAGATCGTTTAATTTAAAATCAAATTTATTTTCAATTAGAAGTAATAGCCTGTACAAGAGACAAGCTAAAAAAAATATTATATAAGGCTCTCCTCTTATCATTGAAAATGTTCGATAATTTACTGTCAAAATTCCAATAACAATCAGTACATTTATATTTAATAAACTGGAATTTGTTAATTTTCTAAAAATTTTTAAATAAATAAGTATTGAGGAGAAAAACAAAATAGATTGAAAAATTTGAGATATTTTTCCATATATAGGTCTACAAGTTTGAACCAAGTCAACTGAATCAACAACATTCCTGCAAATTACTTGAATAAAAGAGGGGAAAAGATATCCCATTGGAGGATTGAAAAACTCTCTACTTGAGTCCTCTGTTGGTAATTGAAAATCTCTTGGCAAATACATTGAAAGATAATCAACGTAAGAATGGTGTGCTTCAGCATCATATCCTAATAGCGGGTCATAAGTTGCAATGTTGAAGGCAAATACAAAAATTAATGAAAATAATATAAGGTAAAATAGTATTTTTTGTATGGTACTTATTTTCATTTATCTAACAATGATTTTCATTATAATTTTTTTATAAGTTTTATTCCTAAGTTTTAATATTAGAGTTTTATGTAGTTAGAAAAAATAATGATTAGTAAGTTAGATTCAAAAAAAAATTTTTTAATTTATTTATTTTTAACAATATCTTCAATTATTACTCCATTAGTAGTTTCTAGACAATTTACATCCATACATGACCTTGCTTATTTTATAACTAACAGTCTTCGCATATATAATGGTCAAACTATTTATAAAGATTTTGTAGAAGTTCATTCACCAGGATCTTACTACATTACAGCTTACTTATTTAAACTCTTTGGAGTTAATTATTTACCAACTTATCTCTGGATGTTTTTTGTAAATATTATTTCAACAATCTTGATTTATAAAATAATAAGTAGTTTTGATATTGGAAATTTTCTTAAATACTTAGCGACAATTGGGTTTGGACTTTTAGGACCATATTCTTTCTTTTCACAAATTTGGTATGACTCTGATAGTTTATTTTTCCTAATTCTAAATGTCTATCTATTAAATTTATGTTTTCAAAAAAATAAAACTGGTTTTCTTTTCCTTGTTTCTGGTTTTTTAAGTTTTATCCCATTTTTTTTCAAACAGAATATTGGTATAGTCACTATATTTTCATTTAATATTTTGATTTTATTTATTCTGCAAACAGGAACTAGGGATAAACTTTTATTCATTTTTGGTCAAGGTCTTGGATTTCTATCTTTTATAATTTCTCTTCTTCAGTCAAATTCTTTACAAAATTGGTTTTTTTACAACTTTACATATGCAACATTAGCAAGATTTACATCACCCATTACTGATATTTTTCCAATTAGATTTATAAATAAATATAATTATGATTTAAACCTCGAAGGATTTTATTACTTTTTTTACTTATTGCTGTGTTCGATCTGTCTTAAAATTTTTCTATCAATATTTGATAAAAAAATAAATAAATATTTATTTTTATATTCTTTAATTGCTTCTTTTTCCTTAATAATTTACTTTGATAAATTGGTATTTGCGGAAATTAGAAATTTTTTAAGAAACTACGTAAATTTAAGTGTTGATGACTTTACAAACTTTTCAACTGCTTTAATATTTTTTACAATTTTTTCAATTATAGGAATTTATTTTATTAGATTAGAAATTTCTATCGAAAATCTACTTTTATCTTATTGTTTAATAATTACATTTTTTACTATTCTATTTTTTAGTTCATATTTGTACAAACTTTCATTGGTTCAGGGTATCGAACAAAGATCACTGGTTTCATATGAATATTATTTGAAAATAATATTTTTCATTTTCTTTCCAACTATGCTCGCAGGTCTTTTTATTGGTTTTAGTAACAAAAAAAGTTACGCATTGATAACAATTCCTTTTTTGGGTTATCTTTACGGCACATCATTATCTCAAGGAGTTGCTGGTTCAACAGCAGCGTCAATTGGTATTATTTTGTTCTTAAATTTAGCTATATATGATTATTTAAAGAGAACTTACAATATTGAATTTAAAATTATTTCTAATCTTTTTACAATATTATTTAGTACTTTCTTGTTTTTAACGGCAATATTTGGCTCTAGATATCACTTTATCCAATTTGAAAATTCAACTACCAGCTTTAAAGACTTTGAATTTTTAACATTACCAAGCAGTCATTTTTCACAACAAGAAGATGCCTCTTTTTTACTGAACAACTATACACAAGAATTTGAAAGAATAGTTTTTGTTCCAGAAGCAACCTTGGCTTACTTCAATACAAATGTTGAGATTAAAGTAGATGTTCATACATTTGATACAACAACAAATCCTTACGGGGTGATATTTGACACTGATAGTATAAAATATTTCCTTGAATGCAACAATGTTGAAATAGTATTAGTAAATACAAATCCGCATAGAAAATATTTCTCAGAATTCATAAATAATGATGAGAAGATAAAAAATTATTTAGGCAAAAATTATACATTAATTGAACAATATAAAGACTTCAAAATTTATAAACAAAATACTGAACTTACTAAAAATGATTACTGTAATTTAAATAATTACCTATCATCAAAATCATGAAAGACACAAAGAAAAAACCTGAAGAAAAAAACTATTTTATTTATAAACTATTAAATTTTCCAATCATGTATCTCACAGTTCAATTATTACTTTATAAAAAAGGCTCTAGATATAAAATTTTTAATGAGCATTTTAATTTAAAGAAAAATGATTCAATATTAGAAATTGGGTGTGGGCCTGGAATAAATAGAAAGTATCTTGATTCTGACAGTTATATTGGGGTTGACATTAACTGTAGCCATATAAATAATGCATTAAAAAAATATCCAAATGAAAACTTTGTCTGTAAAAATGTTTTAGATTTTGATGAAAATGGCTTTGCAGAGAGTAAAAATATTTTGATATGCCATTTATTGCATCATTTAAATGATGAAAACTGTAAAAGCTTAATAAGAACAATTCATAAAAATATAAATAAAGATCAAAATATATTTTTAATAGACATTATTTTCACTGATAACCAGAATCCTATTGCAAAAATGTTAGGAAAGCTTGATAAGGGAAACTACGTCAGGCATATTGATCAATATGTTGAATTATTTGATGAGAATCTATTTCATAAAGAAGTTAAAAACGAAAGTAAATTGCTAAGATTCCCCTCAAATTTTGCAATTACAAAGTTATCAAAAAAATAGATAAGTACCAAAAAATATGGGATCAGTCTTTATAAAATTAAATTTTTTTAAATCAAAAGAATGTAACTTATCTTTCTGACAAAAAACCTATTGATGGTGTATCTTCATATAAGAAAAGGTAGCCATTGAGTTGCTTAGAGTATTGTATATCTCTAATACGCTCACTATTTTTATATGTGTTAAATTCAATTATTTCATTATCTTTAATTGTCAATCGATACAAAACTTTTCCTTTTAAAGTTGAAACGAAAAAAGAATTTTGTCCATCTTCATTTTTTGAAAAATAGTCAACAACTACATCCGATATTCCATGGCTTCCTACTGCTGCAAATGGAAAATATATAATTGGTTCTTCAAATCCAAAATTTTCATGAGATTTATTTAGTGGAGCAGTATCTTTATAATCTGTATTGTAGCTCGGGTTATAATGAATACCGTATGAGGAAATAGGCCAACCAAAATTTTGGCTTTTATTTTCCAAAGATATAATATTTATCTCATCTCCACCCTTTGGGCCATGCTCTGAAGAGATAATAAATTTTTCGTCAAAGCTTAATTCTAAGCCTTGTGGATTTCTATGACCCTTACTCAAAATTGATGAGTTTCCTGTTTCTAAATCAATTTCAAGTAATTTTCCAAATAATGAATTATCGTTTTGGGGTCTTGTGTAGTCACGGAAATCACCAATTGATAGAATTATTTTGTTATCTATAATTAACATCTTTCCACCAGATTGCAATGCATTATAAGTTTCTATTGATCTCTGTATGCACTCATTAGTTGAGAAAAATTGTTCAAATTCTAAAAAGTCATAATTCAATTTTGCGGTAAGTATATTTACGCCAACACAATTATCTTCAATTTCCTCAACATAACTTATAAAAATTTCTTCATTATGTACTACAACATCTTTTATACTTTCCCAATAATCTTTTGAATCGTTATCATAACCAGATTCAATTTTTGAATCAAAGACTTGAGCGTTTTTAATTTGTTGAAAAATGTTTGAGTTAATGACTTCAAACAAAAAGTTTTCTTTTTTTAAAAAAATATTTAAATCAACAAAATTTATAACACCATTTCCAGAAACATAAATTAAATTATTCTTATGTATATCAAAGTACCCAGCACTTTTTAAGCCATTAATATCATAGGAAAAAGATTTACAACAAATTGCAAATTTATCTATGTTCAGTTTTGAATTACCTAAGAATCCACTGTATTGATAACTGGCTTCAGTTGTTTTATACATTTCAACTATTTTTGGATATTCCAATTCAACATGTTCTTGTCTTGATACTGACCCAATTGTTTCATTTGTTGTAAGATCTGTTTCAGGAATTTCATAAATAAATGGTGTAATAAATAATGAAAATAAAAGTACTGAAAAAATAAATTTAGTTCTTTGATGAATTACTTCGTTAATTTTTAATACTACTGGAATCAAAATTGAGAGAATTAGTAAATATAATCTTGAAAAATATTCAATAGAGAACACGGCATAAATGATTGAGATTATAGATAAAGAGATAAATACATCGTACAAAAATTGATTAAGAAATAAGTTTGAATTATAAAAACGTTTTAAGACCAATCGAACAGTATTTAAAAGAATTGAGATAATAAAAGATACAAATATTAAAAAATCGAACCCCTCAAAAAAAGTTAAGGATGAAAATATCGCTTCGAACCTATCAAAAGATATATATTCATCCAATGTGTACACAAAAACTAATACATATGAAATCATCAATGATTGGTACAAAAATAGAAAAACTTTTGATTTTATGAAATCCATACATAAATATTAATAGCACAAAAAATATACAAAAAATAAGGCACTTCTCACAAAGATTGCTGAAAAACTATAAATATCAAAGAACAGAATTCAATACTGTTAGAGTTATAAATTAAATATGAAAAAAATAATAATCACAGGTGGTATTGGCTATATAGGCATGGAGCTTTCCAAAATATATTCAGGCAAAACAAGAGATTTTGATGTAACAGTTTTAGATAACGAATTTTATTCGGAAAGAGTAAGTCAATTAAAAAGATGGGGGATAAAATTTGAACAACTTGATATCTTAGATGAAGACAATTTACAAAAACACATCGGGGATGCCGATTTAATTTATCATTTAGCTGGAATTACAGATGTTGGAACAACTGAAAAAGATATTGATAAAAAAAGAGACAAAAAAGTTAGAACTGTAGGGATTAAAGGTACTCAAAATATAATAAAATACGCTTCTGATGAATCAAAAATTGTTTTTCCTTCTACTCATGTTGTTTTTGAAGGTTTAAAAAATTTAAAAAGAAATATAAGTGAAAAAGCTGAACCCAAACCCTTCCTAGAGTATGCGAAAGGCAAAGTAAGATCAGAAGAAGATTTAAAAGCTTCTAATAAAAATTATGTAATTCTAAGACTTGGTTCCGTATATGGAAACTCATTTGATTCCACCAGGTTAAATATAATGACAAATATTTTTTCAAAAATCACTGCATCAGGTAATAAAATCAAATTATTTTCAGGAGGGAATCAATTAAAAAGTCTTGTAGCTGTAAATGATGTAGCCAGGTGTATGGAGTTTGTTGGAGAAAATGATGATATAAGAAATGAAATATACAACTGCGTAAATGAGAATTTAACTGTAAAACAAGTTGCTGATATATGCAAAAAAATAAATAAAGATGTACAAATATTAAATACCAAAGATAGTGTTCCAAATAAAGGATATTCACTATCAAACAAAAAAATTAAAAATGCTGGATTTGAATTTTTATATAATGTAGAAAAATCCATTGAAGAAATGGTTGAATCATGGAAAGATAAAGCAATAATTACATCCAATGAAGAAATTGAAACTGGGGCAGATAACTTTATTGACGATAGAGGAATAATTTCAAATTATTATTTTGATGACTCAATAAATATGATTGGTTATGTTGAGTCAAAAAAAGAAACGACAAGAGGAAACCATTATCACCCAATTCAAACCCAAAAATGTTTATTAATAAAAGGAAAATATATAAGCATAACGAAAGATTTATCTGATAAGAATTCTGTAATTGAAACTAGACTTATTAATGAAGGTGATCTTTCAACCATACCTCCATATGTTGCTCATACAATGGTTTTTTTAGAGGATTCAATTTTTTTAAATTTAGTAAATGGAGACAGGGAACATGAAAACTATGGTATAACTCATACAATTCCATACGAACTTGTCGATGAAAAACTATTTAATAATTTAATCAATAGCTATGTAACTAGCTGTAGAGTTTGTGGGGGAGGTTTTAATCATTACTTATCCCTTGGTCTATCACCGCTCGCGAATAATCTTAACAATAAAAAAGATGACATAAACGATCTTTATCCTCTTGACTTAAATTATTGTAAGCAGTGTTCTAATTCTCAATTAAGTGTTGTGGTTCCTCCAAAAAAAATGTTTGATAACTATTTTTATTTATCATCTACATCTCAACAATTTAGAGATCACTTTATTGATATAGCTAAAGAGCTGAAATCTGATTTGAAGCTAAATAACACATCTGTTGTTGTTGATATAGGTAGTAATGACGGTATATTCCTTGAGCCTTTAAAAAATCTTGGTATAAATGCTATTGGAGTTGAGCCAGCAAAAAATGTAGCGAAAATTGCTAATTCAAAAAAGCTCAAAACAATACCAGAATACTTCAGCACTAAAACAGTTAAAAAAATAATTGAAAAGCATGGGAAAGTTGATGCTGTAACAGCTTTCAATGTCTTCGCACACGCAGATGGACTGAAAGAAATTTTAAAAAATATAGAAAATCTTTTGAAAGAAAAGGGAGAATTTATTTTTGAAATTCAGTATTTACTTAGAACCCTGAAAGATTTGACTTTTGATAACATATATCATGAACATGTAAATTATTGGTGCTTAATATCAATAATGCATTTTTTCGAAGATTCCGAAATGAAAGTATATAAAGTCAAAGAGGTTAATACACATGGTGGCTCTCTAAGGGTTTATGCTACTAAAAATAAAGAAAAAAGAATTCATAAGAGCGTGAGTGAATATTTAGAAATAGAAAAGAAAAATAGACTTGATAAATACCAGACATATTTAAAGTTTTCAGAAAAAGTTCAAGATACAAAAGAACAATCCCTTGAAATGATTAACCAAATAAAATTAGAAAAGAAAAAAATTATTGGCTTTGGAGCTCCGGCTAAGGCCACAACAGTTTTAAATTATTTCGGCCTTAATGAAAAGGATTTCTTATTTACAATTGATGAAAACCCACTTAAACAGAATAAATATATTCCAGAGACAGGAATACAAATTAAAAATATTAATGATATTAACCCTAATGATTATGAGTATGTACTTGTTTTAGCTTGGAATTTTTTTGATGTAATAAAGAAAAACAACTTTCAGTATTTTGAAAACAGTCAATTCATCAAATTAAAATAACCTTTTCTTTATTATCATCAAAACAACACCTATTGTATGTCTTGCTTTAATTTTTTTACCTTCTGCAAATGTTCTACCCGCGTATGAAATAGGTACTTCATAATGTACTTTTGACGATTTAACAGCTGAGGCTAATATCTCAGCTTGTTGAGCCCACCCATTACTTTTTAATTTATTTGGATCAATCAATTCTCTCTTAAAGCATAAGTAGCAGGAATAAATATCTGTAAATGTAGTGTTGTATAAAAGATTAAACAATAGTGTAATACTCCTATTTCCAACTTTGTGAAAAAAATAATGAACTCTTGTATATTCTGGTGAAAGGAATCGACTACCAATAACAACATCGGCATTAAATTCATGCAGTATTCTAAATATTTTTCCATAATCTTTGGGACTATACTCTAAATCTGCATCCTGAAACAAAACATAGTCGCCTGTTGAATGTTTTAAACCTTCTCTTACTGCTCCACCTTTCCCAAGATTTTTTTCTAATTCAACTAACTTATCAAAGAGTTCTGTATTTTCTTTTAATAAGTTTTTAGAATTGTCAGTTGAACAATCATCAACAACAATAATTTCTATTTCTGTTTCATCTTTTTTTTCAGAATTTACCCTATTTAATATTTCAATTATTGTATTTTCTTCATTAAAAACAGGTATAAGTATTGTTACTTTCATATCTGGTATTTATTTTACATAGTTGATATGTATTAAATCATTGTTTTTTCTTTATTCAACTCTTATGAATGTTACAACCACATAAAAAACTAATGTCTATAAATATCTTGATATTATTAACAATATGAATCAAACCTACAAATCATATTTGCATTCTATGAGGGTCTGGCAATGGACAAAAAACTTAATAGTTTTTACTCTTCCAATAGGTAGCGGTCTAATTAACACAAATAATTTGTATGAAGTTGTTTACTCTTTTATTGGTATTTCTTTTATATCTTCTTCAATTTATATTTTTAATGATATAAAAGACATATCAATTGACTTAATGCACCCAATAAAAAAATATAGACCAATAGCTTCTGGAGATATAAAAATTTTGAATGCTTTCGTAATGGGAATTTGTTTGCTTCTTTTGGGGGTTATTATTCTTTACAAAAATGAGTTTACAGCTTTTTTGCTTGGCTTAGCTTACTTTACAACTGCTTTAATGTATACATTGAAATTAAAGTATATACCCTACATCGATTCAGCGACTATAAGTGTTTTATTTATAGTAAGGCTTCTGATAGGGGGTTATTCTGCGAATATTTCGCCTTCTATATATCTAACAATGTTTATATTTTTCTCAACTTATGGCCTTGCGGTGTCGAAAAGAATATCAATTTTACAAGATGATAGGATTCAAGACGAGTCTGAGTATATGCAGTTCTTAAGAAAATACTATAATTTAGATACGCTTAAATTAATTTTTAAGGGTGCTTTAATCTCTACTTTTACTACATACTTGGTATGGTCAACAACTATAGCTGATATAAATAATTTAGTTTTTGGTGACATATATTTAGTTTTTTCAATATTTGGTTTACTGATAATGCTTAGAGAAATATATAAAATGACCTTTGAAGTTGGACTTGAGGATTTTGTTTATTCAATAATACAAAATAAAAAAAGTATATTTGGATTAATGTTTACATTTTTTTGTATTGTTATCAGATTATATTTTTAAAATTTCATTTGTTATTTTTAAAATAAACCA
>CEPJ01092580.1_pt1 | contig 15355 bp, 16 predicted proteins | sample 530561 | NCBI WGS metagenome assembly CEPJ01 (sample SAMEA2620404, study PRJEB7988) | marine metagenome | biome: marine biome (ENVO:00000447); feature: surface water layer (ENVO:00002042); material: "saline water (ENVO:00002010), including plankton (ENVO:xxxxxxxx)" | depth 5 m
ATCAAAATTAAATTCTTCTGTTTCAATCTCAGGCCCATCAACTTCTTGAAACCCTTTTGAAATTAAAAATCTTAAAATATTTTCTTTAATTTGTGTAACCGGATGAGATGCACCATCCTCATTTTTAATCTTTGGAGAATAAATGTCTTTTGGGGATGACATTATAAATTATTTTTTTGAGAGTTTTACTATCTCAGCAAAAACACCTTCATCATGAATGGCAATACTTGAAAGAATCTTTCTATTAAGTTTGATATTTTTTTTAATTAGTGAGTTCATAAATTTAGAATAGTTTGTATTATGGGGCTTAACTGCAGCATTAATTCTTGCAATCCAAAGATTACGCATATTTCTTTTTCTTACTCTCCTATCCCTAAATGAGTATTGCAGAGCTTTAATACTTGCTTGTTTGGCAGTTTTAAATAACCGACTTCTTGCACCATAATAACCTTTTGCAGTTTTCAAAATTTTTTTATGTTTTGATTTTGCTTTAACAGCTTTTGTAACTCTAACCATAATTAATTAACAAGTGACTTAGCAACTTTCAGAGTTGCACCATTTAGATTTTTCATTCCTCTTTTATGCCTCTTCCTTTTTGTTGTTTGCTTAGATAGGATATGGTTTCTTCCTGCTCTTTTGGTTTTAAGTGAAGATCCTGATTTCTTAAATCTCTTGCTGGCACCAGAATGTTTTTTTAATTTATATCCCATTGTTAGTTCTTCTTTTTTTTAGGTGATAAAACCATCATTAATTGTCTTCCCTCCAAAGAAGGTTCTTGATCGACTCGGGCAATATCAACTAATTCATCTTTGAGTCTTTTAAGCAGTTCAAGCCCGAGATCACTATTAAGAATCTCTCTTCCTCTAAATCGGACGCTAATTTTAGTCTTATCTCCATCAAGAATAAAGCTTTTAATCTTTTTTAATTTAATATTGTAGTCCCCAACATCTGTAGATGGTCTAAATTTAATTTCTTTAGTAGAATTTTTCTTCGGTTTGCTCTTTGATGAACTTGGTTTTTTTTTCTTTTCAAATAAATACTTGCCATAATCCATTAATTTACAAACAGTAGGATCAGCAGCTGATGGAGAAACTTGAACAAGGTCTAATGACAGTAATTCTGCCTTTTTAAGAGCATCATCAATTGAAAAAACCCCAAATTTTTCACCATCGACACCAATAAGAATAACTTCCTTAGCATTAATATCATCATTAATTGGATTATGATTTTTTTTATGAATAACTATTGTTGATACCTATTTGAGTAAAATTAGTTTTGAAAAATCTCTAAAAAGCATGCAGATTTAATTGGGGTATTTGTCTTGAGAAGTATTGATGAACATATTTGAAATGCAATTTTAAACTATATGTAAATTTTGGCAAACTTTTTACTAACAACATTTTTAAGGTTGAATTATAAAACTTTTCCATTCATTATCTGAAATATGAAAGATATTTCTTTTGTTAAGTCTAAATTCATGTCCTTCCCAAAATTCAAAATAAAAGGGAGTAAAAGAGTATCCTCCCCAATAATGCGGTCTCTTCTTTAATACATCTTTGTTATTTAGTGCTGATTGATAATTTGATACAACCTCATCATATGAATCAATCTGTTTAGATTGTTTTGAGCTGACTGCAATAGCATTTTTTGACATGTTTCTTTTTGAGTAGTGGAGGTCAGAAAATGCACTATCTGTTTTTTTAATATGTGCCTTAATTCTTATCTGTACATTTAATAAATCCCAGTAAAATAAAACTGAAATCTGATCGTGACTACTAAAGTCACTTGCTTTTTTAGAATTGTAATTAGAAAAGAATATCCATTCTTCATCGATTATATATTTTAAATTTACATATCTGGACTCAACTTGATTGTTTTCAAAATTAAATGAGCTAATACTTATTGCCTCTACATTTTTTTGACCATTTAATTTAGCAGCATTGTGGTAATCGAGAAAAACTTTGTAGGGTTCTTTTTCAGATATCTTTTCTAAATTAATCATTATCTCTAAAGAAGAATTTCAATATACTGCTTGGCTAATTTATCGTATTTTCGATTCATAAGTAACCAAGATTTTCCATTTTGGCCCATCTTATTTAACTCATTATCAGTTTTTTCATAAATTGCTAAGATCTCTCTTTTTAATGTTTTTGCACAACCAGCTTCAACAAATTTTCCACAGTTAGCTTCATTAATCATGGAAGGGTATCCAGAGTATGATCCAATTATAGGTTTGCCAGAATACATATAATCAATTATTTTATTTAAAGATTGGCCATATCTCCATACTTTAGAATTATATGCTGAAAAATAAAGTAAATTTGATTTACTTAATAAATTTTGAACCATTTTTTTTTCAACTCGAGGAGCAAAGGTAAGATTTTTCAAATGATTTTGCTCATTAATGTATTTAGATATTAAATCACCTTCTCCAACAATTACGAAATGTATTTTTTTATGATCTGCAAGTTTTTTTGCACACTCAAACAGTGTATCAAGGGCATTTGTTATACCGACACTACCTGCATGCATGACAATAAACTTATCTTTTGGAATATATCTGTTGATATAACTTTGCGGAAGTTTTTTCATATTTTTAAAACTTTTTTCATCTATACCCATTGGTATGCAATAAGCTTTTTTATTGATGCCTAGATTCCCTAAGTGCTCTCCAAGATTAGGCATTGTTCCAATAATTTTATCTGAAAAAAAATATCCGAATCTTTCAATAACATTCAAAAATAAAACAAATGGGTTGAATCTGCTGAATTTTCCTTCTTCAATGATTGTAAGAGGCCAAATATCCCTTATCTCAAAGACTAACTTTGCCCTGTAAAAAATTTTAAAAAAAATACCATTTATAATTGTTAGTAAGGACAAACTTGATACGATAATAATATCCGGCCTATGAATCTTTTTTTTGTCATAAAACAGCAATTTAAATTCAAAATCTATCCAGCTCAAAATTCTATTAAAAGAATTGGTCTTTAAATATTGTTTTGTTTTGATCCAGTGGATATCTACTTTATCTATATTCTCAATATATGCATCACCATGAAAATTAGGAATATTTTTAATTAAGTGATTTGAATTTGAAGTCAGAATTACTGATTTATAGCCCATATTAGCCATATGATGCATTAAAAGAAACCCTCTTGTTCCAGTTCCATCATAACCATTAGGACAAACATATTTAGATATATACCAAATACAGCCCTTAAATGTTTGTTTCATAGAGTTTAGGAATTTTATTAATTCTAGAAATCACATCAGAAAATTCTAAATCGACACAATCTAAATACCATCTTAAGTTTTGAAATCTTGGTTTATTCTCGTCAAGTGCTAAAGACAGAGCTTCATCACGCGAAATATCTCCCTCTCTAACCTGATTGCTTCTAAAAGTATCATGTTCACTGAAACCAGCAACAGTATAATAAATATAATTATAAAATGCTGCAGTACCATCTCCAATTCTCCAAGTAGTATTCGTATCAGGAGCCTTTTCCCAGTCATATTTACCTAATAAAGTCTGGTCACAAATTTTTTCATCCCATTTCCAGTAATCAAATAAATGGTAATAATCATTTTTTTGCATAAAGCTTCTGTAATATTCACCTTGGAGAGTATCAAATATTGATAAATTAAAATATTTTTTACTATTTAGCATTTCTCTAAATCTTAAAGAGTGATATTTTAATTGTTTTGAAACACCGTTGTAGTAAACCTTATCCTCTAAGAAAGCTGGGGGCATTCCCAAGAACCCTGCTTTAAAGTGAGTTACTTCCAAAGGATTTACACTCCAAATATTTAAATTAATGCCTGTTTGTTTCTTTATTTTTTCTACATATCTAAAAAAATGTTTATCGCCAGCAGTAAATATATTCACCATTCCAAGGTGAGGATTTTCCAACCAAGCAATTATGTTTTTTCTTATGTTATCCCTTTTTTTGTGAATATCAGCAGCTACGATAATATTTTCTACATTAAGTTTTGAACACATGCGACTAATATTTCTTCTTCCAAGATCCGTTACCATCCCCCAGTCGTATGTATAAGTAATGGGTTTCATGCCTAATTCATTGATTATGATATCAAGACCCATACAACTATCTCTGCCCCCAGAAAAAGGCACAAGACAATCTGGACCATTCTGTCTTCTGTATTTTTCAAGTTCGTTTAACAACAATTCTTTAGGTTTGGGATTATTTCTGGGAGTATAGTTAGTACAGTAATTACACACGCCATCATCATTAAAAGTGATGAAAGGCATAGTATTAGGAAGTATGCACTTCTTACATCTTAAGAGATCAGGTTGAGAATATTCTAAAAGCTTTTCGTCTGGCGAGTTATAGATGAACTCTGGTATAAGATTATTTTTCCTTGATTTGATATCATCTTTTAATATTATTTCTCCATTAGGAATATCTATTATCTTAAAATTATTATTTAACTGAATATTATTGATAAGATTTTCTTTTTCTAAAGTGTAATTTTCTGAAGCAAAGTACGTAGTAGTTTCAGTTGTGTTTAGAAATAAGCTGCCATTATTTGAAAGAAGTATTAATTTTCCTAACTTTGGAAGAAGGACTGCAATAGATATAGTGCCTTCAATTTTAGTTAGTAACTCTTCACATATGTTTTCAAGATTACTTTCTGAATTTATTTTAAATTCTAGATATTTTAGTATTATCTCTGTATCGATACTTAATTTTGGGGTTTGTTCAATTTCATTCCATAACTCATCTTCATTAGTAACAATGCCATTATGAATTATTAAAGCATTTTCAGAGATAACTGGTTGGTTATCAGATGAGCCATTAGTGATAAGACGTGTATGACCAATAATAAATTTTGCATTTAGGTTAATGTTTTGACTATTTATTAACTTTTTTATTGGTTGATCTATCTTATATACATCATAGTTATAACTTTCATTTCTTTCTTTAGAGCCGACTACTAGACCACTTGCATCCTTTCCTCTACTTTCAGAAGACTTGATGATAGACCTAATTTTTTTGACTTTGACCGTATCATCATTTGAAACATAACCGAAAATGCCGCACATATTTTCCCTTAAAAACTATGAATTCCTTATTTTATCTCACATTTTATATTTAAACTTACCACCACCTAAAATAAATAATGCTAATAAAAATATTAGAGAAGTGAAAACAAAATATATATTAATAAGATAGTCACTAAAAAATGACTGGCTGAGATCTTTTACAAATAAAATTATCCAGACATAAAAAGCTAATGTTAAAAAATTATTATCCAATCTTAATAAAATTATATTTAACAAATATGCTATGAAACCAATTAGGAAAGATACATATAAAATTCCAACAATTCCAAAATTGATATATGCCTCAACCCAAAAAACTGTTGGCAGAGATCCAACAACATCCGATGGTTGACTAGGATTTCTCCAAACCATTAGTTCTTGAGTAATTGGAACGGGCTCATAGGGGAGAATACCACCTGGATTAGGAAAAGTAGCTCCAAGTAAAAATTCTCTTTCGCTCGGGAAATATTGAAGATAATAATAGATTGGTTCAATAGTACCGGTAAGGGTCCTGCTAAAAACTCCAGAAATTGCATCATTTATGCTTAATGAGCTCATAAAAAAGAAATAAAGAGGTATTACAATTAAAAATCCAAAAAATCCATATTTCACTGCAACATTAAAATTTATCTTACCTTTTCTATTTATTAAAATAGTAATTAAAGCAATGCCAATAATTAAATCTAGTATCGGGGCTTTTTGACCAGACATTACAAGAGAAAATGAACAAACAGATATTGAAGCAATCAAAAAAAGATTTCCCAAAAAGGTAGATTTTTCATATCTATAGCACAGAAATGATAATGTTATGAAAAATAATATTTCTACTATGAACAAATGATACCAATGATAATTTCCATCGAATGAATTTGTCATTGATGACCTTAATGCATTTATGCTTAAATTATTTTCTGAGGCAAGTCCAAGAAAACTAGAAATAACTAAATTCTCAAAACCAACTATATTTATATATTGAATTAAAAAAAATACACATATTAAAAAAATTAGTATTAGAAATAGAAAAGATAAAGACGGAAATGATGAGATTGTTTTTGTGAAATTAAAAGTTTTTAATTGTCCAAATAGTCTTTCAGAGGTGATAATTCCAAAAATAAAGAATGTTATTGATAATGAAGTAAATAAGAAAATTCTTATAACAATCTCACTCTCTTTTACATCATAGACTCTATATTCGTCTAATCCAAAATAAAGAATAGGTAAACCTAAATACTGAAATAAAAAAAGAAAAATTATTAATATTGAGGGTATTGAAATCTTAAATAATGATATTTTTGAAGCATTTAAAAAAGTTAGCCATAAAAATGGTAACAAAAACCAACATGCAAAAAATAATATATCAACCAATTTTGACCATTTTTATATAAATTAATATGCCCGCAATACCAATAGAATATATAACTATTTGTTTAACAGTGTACAACATCATGAACTCATGTATATCCATTTCTAGGAATATGCAAATTATAAAAATAATAAAATTGCTGATGAGCCAGACAATTTGCCATATTAAATTAGCAAATTGAATCCTTAAATAGTTAAATAAGTAGCTTAACGGTGCAAAAATAAAAGAAAATGAGCCAACCAAAATAAAATACTTTATAAAATTTATTGCCTCACTCCATTCATTACCAAAAATAGGTGCAAGAAAGTAATAGAGTAATAAATAGATAGATAAATGGATAAGTATACTTATTACAGTTAATCCAGCTAAGAAATTTCGAACTTCAGTAAAAGATTCGACAATTTTAATTTTAGATACTCTCTGATAAAAAACTTGACCAAAACTATTTCCAATTATAGATGATGGTAGCCCCACTATCCTTTCAACTAAATAAAATAATCCCAAAATGTATGAACCAAAATGAATGCCTGAAAAAATAAAAAAACTTTGATAAGCACTTACACCAATAATTCCTGCAGGTGTGCCATACCTTAAAAAATCAATATTTTCCTTGAAAAGCATTCTTAGCCTTAAAAAATTAATTTTTAATAGATTTATATGGAAAAACTTCTTAGAAAAAAATAAACCTGCTGTTACAAAAATTAACATACCAATTAAGTTACCGAGAATTAATCCATGCACACCAAAAGAAAAATATCCTAAAATTAAAGTTGCCATTGCAATGCTTATGCTTTGACTTATTTTTAAGTAACTCATTGAAGAGTAATCTTTGTTCCTGTTTAAAAAAAAATCATTGCTTAAACCTATTCCGGCAAATAGCACAAAAAGTGGGATTAAATATATTAAATAAGCAGATTCGGTAAAGTTAAACATTAGATTAATATTTTCTGAGAAGAAATAAACGATAAAAAATATAAAAATTGACATACTAAATGTTATTAAAACCGATAGTAAATATATTTCTTCTCCCTCTTTGCTTTGTCTTGGTAATATAATTGCCATCTCATACCTACAAGTTGCTAAAACACTCAGAATTGCAACGATTGAAATAAAAATCGCAAAAAAACCATAATCTTCAGGCATGAAGAGTCTTGTTAATAAGGGAGCAATTAAAATTGTGATAACTTGGCTTAAAGCTGTGCCTGAAGCAAGCATAGAAACATTTTTCAGAAAATCTTGATAATTTAGAAATCTAAACATTATTTGGAATATTTATATTTATTTCAATAAACGATTATACAATCCGACTATTTTTTTTTCTTGAGCCTCCCATGAACATTCTTTATGTAAACGATTTAAATTTAGATGATTATTAGTTCTTAAATTTTCAATTGTTTTCATTGAGGAGGGTATATCATTTACATTTTTACATACAAGTCCACACTTATATTTATATACAAAATTTCTAATTGCTGGAAAATCTGAGCACAATACCAATAAATCTCCAAAGATGTATTCAAAAAGTTTATTAGGAAGGGAAAGATAATCTGATAAAGATACATTTTCTAAAAGACATAATCCAAAATCGGCAGAACTTGATACCTCGAGAACCTTTTCGGGCGTTACGGCATCATGAACGTGTATATTTTCAAATTCTTGCTCTGCATTCTTCAAAGTTTTATCTAAATTTCCATATCCCAAAAAAACTATAGATCTAGATTGTTCGTTTTTAAAAATTTCAATTAATGTATTAATACCTCTTCCTGAAGTAAAAAAACCAACATAAATATATATGGGATGAGATGAGGGTATACTAAAATAATCCCTTAAATAATTAGATTTCTTTTTTTCAAGTTTAAAATCTTTTGAAAAAGGGCTATTTAAAATAACTTCTGACTTTTTATTACCGAAATTCTGCAGATACCAAGACAATATTTCCGGGCTAACTGTTATGAATGAATCAATTTTGTTCCAAGCATATTTCTCAACTAGATATACCATTTTTCCCATAAATTTTGAAATACCTGCTCTGTCTGATTCAAGTTCATGAGCATCATAAATCAATTTACATTTACATGAAATTTTCAAAAAAAGTGCGACGGGTAAAGCCACAGTATCATGACAATGAATTACATCAATTTTTTTATTTCTTTTTTTACATGTTATTGTTTTTATGAAAAATTCAGATAGGGTTAGCAGATGTCTAATAGACTTTGGCAAAAATTTAATTCTCTTAGATTTTAAATTTAAAGAAACAATATCTAATTCATAAGCAAGCTCTGAAATCTTATTTTTTTCATCTAATTCAATACCTATTCCTTGGATTTCTGAGTCAACAAATTCATTAGAGATAACATACATTTCTTTAATAATTCTTGCATCATATCTAATATCGGTATGACTCAAATGGAGAATATTTTTACAGGTCATCTATAATTTTATTTAGAGATGATATTATGTAATCCTGATGTGTTCTATCCAAGTAAGGACTCATTGGTAAGCTAAATACTTGCTTACAAAGCTTTTCTGAATTCTTTATTCCTGATGATACGACATAGTTATCTTTATATGCTTCTTGCTTATTAAGAGGGAGTGGATAATATATTGCGGTTGGTATACTTAACTCCTTCAGCTTTTTCATAATTTCGTCTCTTTTTGGAGAAATTAAAGTATATTGTGCCCATGAATAAAGGTTTCCAGGCTTTACTTCAGGTGTGATCAATAATTTATCAATATCATTTATATTATTGCTATAAAATCTAGCTATTTCATTCCGAGTGATTAACTCCTTTGAAAATACGTCTAACTTTTCAATTAATATTGCTGCCTGAATTGTATCTAATCGAGAGTTCATACCTAAATTAATGTGTTCGTATTTATGATTACCCATGCCATGGTTTTTTATTGATCTTATTTTAGAAGCAATAGCATCGTCATTCGTAAACAGTGCACCTCCATCTCCATAACAACCAAGTGGTTTTGCTGGAAAAAAGCTAGTAGTTGTTATGTCACCAAAATTACCTACTTTTTCTCCTTTATATTCTGCTCCAAAGCTTTGTGCTGCGTCATATATTACTTTTAGATTATATTTTGCTATGACAGCATCTAACTTTTCAGATTTAGAAGGTTTTCCAAATAGATCTACAGGTATAACAACAGAAGGTTTTAAATCAAGTTTTAATGAATCCAAAATTGCGTTTTCTAAGCTAACAGGGCATATATTAAAATCGAAATCTACATCAACAAAAAAAGGGATCGCGCCGAGCAAAGCTATTGCCTCCACACTTGAAATGTATGTAAAGCTCGGAACAAATACCACATCATCTCTGTTGGTATTAAGTGCCATTAATGCAATTGACAATGCATCCGTCCCATTTGCACAAGAAATAGAGTGTTTTACAGAGGTAAAATTACATAAATCTTCCTCAAAAATTGAAACCTCTGGGCCATTTATAAAAATTCCATGGTCTAGGACATTGTTTATGCGTTTATTTATGTTTTGCTTTAAATCAATATATTGTGATTTAAGATCAATGAATGGAATATTTTCAAAAGTTTTCATTCTGCAATAGTTAATTTATTTTCTTCAATAAGTTTATATCTTGTTCCATCTACTGGGCATACAAGTGAATCATCGAGCTTTTCTCCTAACTTACTCATCCAACCAATTCTTCTTGCCGGTACACCAACCATTAGAGCAAAATCAGGAACATTTGAAGTAACTGTTGCACCAGCAGCAATAAAGCTGTACTGACCAATAACATTTCCACAGACAATGGTAGCATTTGCTCCAATTGTGGCCCCTTTTTTAACTAAAGTTTTTTTAAACTCATCTTTTCTATTTACTGCAGAACGAGGATTAGTAACATTAGTGAAAACCATGGATGGTCCGCAAAAAACATCATCTTCTAATGTTACTCCATCATAAACGCTAACATTATTTTGAATTTTTACACCACTTCCAACTTCTACATTAGGGCCTATAACTACATTTTGTCCAATAGAACATTTATTCCCTATTTTTGTATTTTCTAATATATGACAAAAATGCCATATTTTTGTTTCTTCTCCAATATGAACATCATTGTCCACATAAGAGCTCTCATGAATAAAATAGTTTAACTTATGATCCATTTGATATCCTTTATTATTGAATTGATGTTAAATGTGTATCAAAAAAATACAAGTTTTTTATATCACTTATCAGAACCAATCTTGAAAATTTTTCCTTGATTTTATTAATTTCAGGTGTAGTTAATTCAATAGTTGGCATTTTTTGAGCTCCATACCAATTCAAGTGAATCACCGACATAGACATCATCAATGTTGTTATATGAAAAGTTTAATATTTCTAATTTTGGATCAGAGACACTATCATTTGAGGAGTCTGAATAACCATAAACAAAAATTATAAATAATGTTATTGTAATTAAGTTATTGGGATGAAATTTTTCGTAAAATTGAAACAATCTCTATACCCTCCTCAACTCCAGTCCTGCTATCTTTAATGTCATTTATATAATCTATAAAGTAACTACACTCCCTTTTCAAAGGCTCCTCCGTATCAATTTTTAAGAATCTTGATTCTGTTCTTGTGAGTCCCGTTTTAGCATCATGCTTAAATTCCTGATAAAAAACTTTTTCATCCCAATCTTTTGTATCATCAAAAATTATCATTCCCTTTGTTCCTATCACTGTAAAAATATGTCTTTTAATTGGGTGTAACCAAGAAACATTTATTTGAGCATTAATATTTTTATCCTCGAATATTAAATTTATATTTGCCTCATCATAAAGATTCTCAGATATTATGTTTGTACCATTACATATAACTTTTGTCGGTGAACTTTTGACAATTCTAAGAATCATTGAAATATCATGAGGTGCAAAACTCCAAATAACATCTTCTTCTTTTCTAATTTTTCCAAAACTCATTCTTTCAGAAAATACTTTCTTAACTCTGCCTAAAAGATCTGAATCAATTATTTGTAGAACCTTTTCAAAAGCAGGATGATACTGCAGCAGATGACCCACCATTAATTTTTTTCCAGTTTTATCAACAACATCTTTAATTTTATAAGCATCAATCTCATTAAGTGCTAAAGGTTTTTCAACAAATACATCTTTTCCACTTTGCATTGCTTTAATTGCTATTTCTGCATGAGTTTCTGCAGGAGTGCATATTGCAATTGCGTCAACACTATTATGATGTAGGGCCTCATCAATGGAAAAATTTTTTACATCATATTTATCAGAAAATTTTTTAGAAACTTCACTTTTTACATCTGCGACACCATATAATGATCTAACATCATAAAAGTTTCTTACGATATTTTTTCCCCAGTATCCGCATCCAATTACAACAATATTTTTTTTCATCTTTTTTATAATCTAAAGACCTTGAAATTATTTGTTTCAAGCAAAGTTTTATCATAAATAGATTTTAGATCACTGATTATCATTTTTTTTGATGTGACTTTATATAAATTTTTTAAATCATTTATTGAGAAATTTTTATAATTAGTATGTCCGACAGCTACAACTAAAGCATCAACTTTAAAGTTTTCATCGATTTCAACGAGATTGATATCAAAATTATTTTTGACATCTTTTTTATTTACCCATGAATCCGCAACTATTGTTTTGATGCCAGCTTTTTTGAATTCAAGTATGAGATCAATTATTTTTGTATTTCTGAAGTCTGGACAATTATCTTTAAAAGCAAATCCTAAGATACCAACAACTGCTTTTTCAAGATTAATTTCATTATCTACCATCATTTTGATAGTTTGCTCTGCGGCATAAGGTGCCATCTGTTCATTTAAATATCTGCCAGCTAAAATTATTTCAGGCATGTATCCAAGCTTTTCTGCTTTGTATGTCAGATAAAATGGATCGACTCCGATACAGTGACCTCCAACCATTCCAGGTCTATACCTTTGAAAATTCCATTTAGTCTCAGCAGCATTTAAGACATCAATTGTATCAATATCCATTAAATTGAAAATTTTTGATAGCTCATTAATAAAAGCAATATTTAAATCTCTTTGAGTATTTTCAATGACCTTTGCAGCTTCGGCAACCTTAATACTAGGAGCTAAATAAGTTCCTGCATCGATAATGGCAAGATACAGAGCATCAATTTTTTTAGCAATATCCTCTGTTGAGCCGCTTGTAATTTTTTTTATTTTAGTAAGTGTATTTATTTTGTCACCTGGATTGACTCTTTCTGGACTGTAACCGCAAAAAAATTCAATATTGAATTCTAAACCTGATATCTCAGATAATATGGGAACACAAATCTCTTCGGTGCAACCTGGGAAGACTGTTGACTCATAAACTACAACATTATCTTTTTTTAAATAATTAGCTATAAGTTCAGTAGCTTTTTTAAGTGGACTTAAATCCGGTTGGTTAGATTTATCAACTGGTGTAGGCACGGTCACAATGAAAGTCTTGCAATCCCTTAAAGATTCTGGGTCCGATGTAAAAGTAAGTTTTTTTGATAAATCTATTTGTTCTTTAGATAGTTCCTTAGTGCTATCTATACCTTCAATCAACTCTTCTGTTCTTTTAAGATTAATATCAAAACCAATAGTTTCGGCCACTTTACCAAATTCCACAGCTAGAGGTAAACCAACATAACCTAAACCGATAATAGCAATCTTTTCTTCTATAAGTTTCATATTGTTTTTTGTTTAGGAGTTTTTTGTTTTGCTTATTATTTGTTCAAACAAAACAAATAATATAGATGTCAATAATCCTAACATAAAGCCTAATATGCATATTAAAGCTCTAGAGGGAGATTTTTTATGAAAAGGTATATGAGCTTGGTCGATAACATCAAAGTAATAGAAATCACCAATGTTAGCTAACATTTGGGTTTCTAAATGATTCTGGGTTAAGAAGTTAAGAGAATTTTTGAGAGCAGCATTTTGAGTATTTCTATACTGGGTATTTAAATAATCTAAAGCTTCTTCTGATTTTTTAAGGTCTCTTGCTCTGATATCTTTATCAAGTGTGGTTAGAATTAAATTCACCATGTCGAATGAAAATTCTGGGGAAATATTATCAAAAGATAAATAAATTACATCAAATCTTTTATCTTGTTCAAAATTTAAAACTCGTTTTAATTCTTTATGAAATTCAGCAAATGTAGGTTTTTTATCAACCCATTTGTTATCAAGCGAATTAAATTCACTTTTATCATATTCTAAATTTTTTGTTTTCTTATCATATTTTTTTGCAGTCATCATGCTGGCAACAATTACATCATCTAAATAAAGTTTTGAAGCAAAATCCCTTGAAAAAATAGTTGCACTTGCCATAGAAAACCTATCAATGGAATTAGTCTCAATATTAATATTTGCTAGGGTTGCTATACTTCCTAGTTGAGAATTTGCAAACCTATTAGAGCTACCTTTTGGATCATTTATTAGTGCTAGGGTAGCTGAAGAGCTATATATATTCGGCAGCCAAAGAGAAAACAAAACAGATGCCAACGAGAATATGAATGTCACACTTATAATTAAGACTTTACGTTTCCATAATACCTTTAAGTAATAAATAATATTTATTTCCTTTCCAATGCTTTCCATGATTTTTTAATAATTATTATATGGTACCCGAGGCCGGACTTGAACCGGCACGCTATTTCTAGCGAGGGATTTTAAGTCCCTTGTGTCTACCAATTCCACCACCCGGGCAAGCACTATTACTCCTCATCTAAATTATTATAATTAATATTCTGTTCATCTTCACGATGAGTTGTATTATTATACGATGCTCTGATTTTATTGTTAGTTTTTATAACATCTTTTATCAAATTTAATTGGATATTTTTACTTTCAGCATATTTTACTAATGCATTTATATCCTTCGGTAAGCAAGCACCACCAAAACCTAATCTACCATCATGACCAGGAACCATCATATGAGAATCCCCAATTCTCTTATCCCTTGATAAATATTTTGTAAAATTTTCCCATGTCTCTTTTGAATCTATCGATTCAAAAATTTTGTTAATTTCATTAAAAAATATTACTTTTGTAGCTAAAAATGAGTTGATTGTATATTTAATCAATGAGGCTGTGATTTTATCTGTAAAAATATGGTTTGTATTAATGCACTTTGTATGATTTTTATAAAACTCAGATAATAAATGCGAAGATCCTTCACTGCCCCCAAAAATTATCAATTCTGAATTAATAAAATCTTCTTTAGCATGTTTCTCTCTGAGAAATTCTGGATTATAAATAAAATCTTTTTTTAGTTTTGATAACTCTTCAATATTATCTGGCAAGATTGTACTTTTTATAACCAGTAAAGAATTAGTGTTGATCTGCGATATTTCTTTGATTACTTCTTTTACTATTGAGATATCTTGACTAGAGTCATCTTTCATAGGTGTTGGTAAGCAAATAAAGACTATTTCTGGGCAAAATTTAGTTATTTCATTAATATTTGATTCGAGTTTTGGATCAATTTTTAAAACTTCAACAGTATCAAGAAATCCATCTGATAAGGCCTTCCCAACAAATCCATAACCTATGATTGCGACTTTCATACTTCTTTAATGGAGGCTGAGGCCGGAATCGAACCGGCGTACACGGATTTGCAGTCCGCTGCATGACCACTCTGCCACCCAGCCAAATTAATTCTCAAGCTTACCCTCTTCTCTGAGTTTTTTTCTAATCTTTGTTGCGCTGATAGCCTCAATTTGTTCCTCAAATTTTTCTTGTTCAAATACATACCCAACATCTCTGCCATAGGTAATGTTGGTGATATTTGGGATCAACTGTATCTGATAATCAAAATCTTCTCTATATCCATGATCTAATAATTTTGATTTTATTTCATTTTTTATCTCTTTGAATGAGAATGGATTGCTTTCAGAGTTATGGTCCTGAACATCTCTGACACCAATT
>CEPJ01012143.1_pt1 | contig 15351 bp, 2 predicted proteins | sample 530561 | NCBI WGS metagenome assembly CEPJ01 (sample SAMEA2620404, study PRJEB7988) | marine metagenome | biome: marine biome (ENVO:00000447); feature: surface water layer (ENVO:00002042); material: "saline water (ENVO:00002010), including plankton (ENVO:xxxxxxxx)" | depth 5 m
TGATACTAAACAACATGAACCATCATCTACATTCGCTCCCGGGAAGTAGTTGATAGCTGTTGAATCAGTACAACCATATATTATAGCTATACATGAGCCATCATCAATGGTTGCTGTTGAATCGTAATTCAATGCTGTTGGATCTGTACATCCGTAGACCGGACAAACTGCGGAACCAACTGCGAATGAATGTGCATCAGCAACTGACGCTCCAGCGAATCCTGATGGGTAACCACCTCCTGATGCTAAGATTGCACCAGATGCATCTGTTACATCCCATGAGTATTCAGAAAGGTATCCTGAACCTCCGTCATAGAAAGTAACATCCCAACAGTCATCTACTAGGCATAAGTCCGTAGATAAAACAGCTCCGGTAACAACTTTTCTAAGTGTATCAGATGATGTTCCATTTGATACAACTAAGTAAGCTGAACCACCGCTTTGGTTCCAAGAGTAACTAGAAAACTGATTATACATGTTTACTGTAACTAAATTGTCTAAACATGGGTAAACGCATGAACTATCATCAACAGTTGCTGTTGGATCATAGTTTGTAGCTGTTGGATCAGTACAACCCAAAACAGGTACAGGACTTGAAACACAAGCATTAACTTCAACCATGTCAATAGCCATATCACCAGTAAATGATGTACCACCTCCATAGCTGAATGAAACTGTTATTGACTGACCAACATAAGCTGATAAATCAATTCCAATATGAGCCCAAGGGAAGCTAGCTGTTGGCTGAAGCTGTCCTGTATGTGTGAACAGGGTATCCTGGTTAACAATTACATTTAATGTACCCATTCCAGCTCCATATGCATGCATATAGAAAGTAAGCTCTGGAGATGAACCAGCCACTGCATTTGTTAAATCAATTGCAGGTGTGGTCATAGTAGCTATGGCAGTACTACCAGATTGCTCATATTCAGCCCATGTAGTTCCAGTACCAGGAGCTGGACCAGATGGACCAGTTGATGAAGAATTTCCACCAGGAGATGCAGTTGGGAAATCCCACTGTCCTGAAGAAAGTCCTATATCTCCTGTCCAACCAGTATTTTGGTCCATGTCAGCTGAGAATACAGTTCCCTGTAAACCAGTTGCACACGAAACACCAGAAACTGGACTTGGATTAAGTACACATGATCCATCATCTGTATTTGCAGTTGAATCGAAATTCATAGCAAGTGGATTATTACAACCCAATACTACAGGCACACAAGAACCATCATCAACATTTGCTGTTGAATCATAATTGAATGCAAGTGGATCAGTACATCCAGGAATTGGAGTAACAGAGTTAACCGTAAAGGTAGCTGAACTAGTACAACCATTGCAGTCAGTTACGGTCAAAGTATATTGACCAGCAACGAGGCTACTTAAGTTTGCAGTAGTGTCTCCAGTTGACCATGAGTAAGTATACGCTAATCCACCAGGTGCAACTTGCATATATAGATTAGGTCTGTAAGATCTAGCTGTCAATGGATTGATAGCAACACATCCACTGTTGTTTGAAAAGTCTCCAAAATTACTCTTCGTACCAGGTGTAAATGTACACTCAATAAGAGGAGTTAGACTTGAACCGTATGAATTGTTGTCAAAACACCAATTTAATACAAGATCTCCACCAGTATATGTGTAAGGAGTACTTGCAACAAATTCGTTCAATCCAGCTACAGGTAAATGTGAACCACTCCACACTACTTGACCATTTACTGAAAGTTGAGCATTGCTCATTGTGTATGCACTTCGTGGATCGACTACATTAAATGCGAAACTCGAAATTGCATCACCAGAACTAATACCTGATGCAGCTAATTCAGCAGCAGTATAAGTGATTTCAGTATTATTGTCCATGTAGTAGGTATACCACAAGTACGAACTTGATGTACTAACAGAACCTGAACCAATAGAATTACTTGATAAACATGGCGTACCACCAGAAACATTAGGCGTAATTGATCCATTTCCTATAGTATCTGTTTGATCAAACACACTAGCATTAAAAATAATAGCTGATGGCTGAGATAAAGCTATCTGAGCTGTATCAACACAAATCCCGTCTGGAGTTGTGGCAACTAATGTATATACACCAGCGGTTAATGAAGATCTGCTTAAAACAGATGAACCATTGTCAAGCCAAGTTGCTGTACCAGACATGTTTAAACTTGCGTTTATAAGTCCATTTCTATCTCCGTAACATCCAGTTACATTAGAAACACTGTCAACTAAAATTGCAAAAGCATTACAATCCCAAGTACATGAACCATCATCAAAATTAGCTTGTGGGCTGTAATTTGATGCAGTACTATCAGTACAACCACCGGTTAAACCGATTGAAACTGTATCGCAAGCGGTTGTTGTACAACCATTGCAGTCAGTTATTGTTACACAGTAAACACCAGCAGCCAATCCCGAGATATCCTCAGTAGTGTCTCCACTGTCCCAAGAATAAGTGTAAGGGGTAGCTGTTGGATCTCCATAGCCAACTTGTATTAGAGGTGATCTTGGACTGAACGAGCCAGCACCAAATGATCCTCCATGACCAGAACTTATAGAAATAAACGCATCACTTGCAACAGAACTACCTACTGGACTAGGTCCCGTAGCATATGATACTGTACTAGAACCGCCTACGTAAAAACCGTATGTAGCGCCTGCAGGTATAGTTACGGGGTTAGAAAGAACAACTGGCGGTGCGAATAGTGGATTTGCAAAGCTTCCACCAGTGGGCATCGTAACAGCTGCTTGACCAACTTGAGTCCACGTACCTGTGGTTGTATTTGTCGTATGAGAATACGGACCAGGCATTGAATATACTGTTATAGTATTTGCTCCAGAGTAAGAATATGTACCTTGAGCAATATCAGTAATTACAACTGGACTAGTACTTGTATTCGTGATATTAAAGTGACAACCACTTGAACCGTTAGATGTAAGTGTCGAATTGTGGCTTGATAGTGAAGCTGACACTATACATGGCACACCACCGCTAGCAGTCAAATCTATACTTCCATTCATTGCTCCCGCAGTAGTTTCATCACCTATCAACATACTTGCTGAGATAGGAGTTGGCTCTGATAAAGATACTGAAACAGTATCTGAACATCCATATGGATCAGTCACAACTACAGAATATGTTCCTGTCGATAAAGAATCAATAGTAGTTGAAGTTGAACCATTAGACCAGAGAATTGAAGCTAAAGTTGGTGCGTTTGTTGATAAAGTTAATGCGCCATCACTTCCACCATTACATGAAATTGCAGATTCACTTACTGATGCTGATAAGTTGTAACACGAACCATCATCAATCACTGCAGATGAATCATAATTACAAGCCAATGTATCAGTACAACCTGTTGCAGGTAAACTCTCAAACCTTAGATTGTCAATAGCACAATCACCTGTATACGAAGTTCCAGATGTGTAAGACATTCTAATTTGAACAACCTGACTTGCGTAAGCCGATAAATCAATTACAGCGGTCAGCCACTGATTTCCTTGATTTCCAGATTTTGTCCAAAGAGTTGTCCATGACCATCCTCCGTCATTTGAAATATCAATATTCAGAGTTCCCATTGTACCACCATACATATGATAGTCAGCAACAAAGGAAGGAGCTGAAATTGAATCTAAATCAACACAATTAGACTCTAAATCTGCCACTCTGTTATATTGACCAGAAGTCTCACAGTAGAGGTAATAAGTCCCCTCACTTGGCCCTGATGGACCAGTACCTGATGAACCTGTGGCTGCATTGTATGATCTCCATGCATTCGTTGATGTAAATGTATTTGTTGTTGCATTCAGTGTCCAATGAGTCCAAGGACCTTGTTGGAAGTTTGCAGTTGCAGTTTCAAATCCATCTTGATTAGCACCTACTCCTGAAGAACATGGTAGTACACATGAACCATCATCAGCATTTGCTATCGCATTGTAATTTGGTGCATTTGCATCAGTACATCCGTAAATTGTATCAGTACAAGAACCATCATCTGTGTTAGCTGATGGATCGTAATTTAAATTCGGTAATCCTGAAACAAGATTTAAAGAATCAATACAACCATAGATGAAAGGAACGCATGAACTATCATCAACGTTAGCTTGTGGATTGTAGTTGAATGCTGTTGGATCTGTACATCCAGGAAAAACACTAACTCCAACAAAAGCCGAAGCAGATGTTTGACATCCATTACAATCTGTAACAGTTGCAGAAATAGGACCAAATGATACACTATCAACAAATGTAACGTTGCTATCGCCTGTAGACCAAGCGACAGTGTAAGGATTAGCAGTTGGATCACCATATCCTACGAGGACAAGTGGTGATCTTGGATTAAATGTTCCAGATCCAAATGTTCCTCCGTGACCAGAGCTAATAGAAATAAACGCATCACTTGCAACAGAACTACCTACTGGACCAGATGATGTTGCAGTTGCATAAGAAACATTAGATGTTCCTCCAACATAGAAACCATAAGTAGATCCAGCTGGTATTGTTACCGGTGTAGAAAGAACAACAGGTCCTGAATAAACTGGAGCAGCAAATGTACCTGTAGTTGGAATAGTAACTGTAGCTTGACCAACTTGAGCCCAAGTACCACCTGAGGTAGTATTATCATATGGGGCTGGCATTGAATATACAGTTATTGTATTTGACCCACCGTATGTAACTGAGTATGCACCTTGTGAGAAGTCCGTTATTGTAATTGGACTAGTTGTCAAGTTTTCAATGTTAAAGTGACAACCACTTGAACCATTTGAAGAATGATTAGGATTGTGACTTGACAATGAGGCTGCAACAACACACGCGGTTCCTCCACTAACACTTAATGTTGCCGTACCATTTGCAGTAGCAGGATTTGTAGCATCTTGAGTAACAATTGCTGCAGTGATTGCTGATGGCTCGGAAATAGTAACAAATGCTGTATCTGAGCACCCGTTTACTGAGTCAGAAACTACACAATAATATGTGCCTGCTGCTAAACCTGTAGCAGTGGCTGTAGTTTGACCATCAGACCATAGAAATGATAGTGATACTGAATCTGTACCAGTTGGTCCATTAACTGCAGTAGCAGAAGCAGAGCCATCAGAAGCTCCATTACATGATGCATCACTTACTACACTTGAACTACTAGCATAGTAGGTGCATGGAAGAACTTCAAATACTTCAATATCATCTAAACGCACATAGTTTCCACGTCCGCCTATTGAGTAATTGTCGTTGTAATTAACAAAAGTTTCAAAAGTTAGGTATACGCTAGACTGACCAGAGTAGGCTGACAAATCATAAAGATATGAAAGAACAGATGAATTAGGTCCAACATATGCGGTATTACCATTAACATCTTGCAAAACATTTGATCCAACCCTAACTCTTAGCCAAGATGTATTGTTATAAAAACCAGCCAACTGAGCTTTAAATCTAAGGTTGTAAGTGGATGCCGAAGACAGATCTAAACATACAGTAGCGGTTGTCATGTGAGTACCGTTAACTGAATCATTAAATGCAGTTGCCTCAGTTGAAAATGTTGCTTTGTATGTATCTCCACCTGTTGAAACTAAACTTACAGTTCCTGAAATAGCACTAGCTGTATCAAGAATTATTGACGAAGAACTACCATTAGTAGTTGTCCATGTTCCTTGTAAGTTATTAGATTCAAAGTCATCACTGAAAGGAGCTGTAGTACAAACATTGTAAGTACACAATGAAGAATCATTTGCATTACAAGTAGCACAGTAATTATTAGCATAAACATCTAAACAACCTATGTAAAGGCAAGAACCATCATCTGAGGTTGCAGTAGAGTCATAATTGTTAGCAAAAGGATCAGTACATCCGTAATTTACAGTAGCAAATGATATATCGTCAACAAGAACCATACCTTTATACTGTCCTGACAAATATGAATAACCATATCTTACACAGGACTCAAAAGTTAATCTTACCTCAGATTGACCAGCGTATGCAGATAAATCAAAACTAAGAGTTTCTCCTGTAGTACTCATTCCGGTTTTAACATTTCCTGTAATAAGAGTTGATATTGAATTAGTAAAAGCAGTATTACCTGATCCAATGTCAGCTAACACATCATTTCCAACTTTAACTCTTAGCCACGTGTAGGGCGATGTATAATAATCAGTTAATGCAACATTAGCAGACATAGCAACACTTTGATTAGAATATGACGACAGATCTAAACAAATTGTAGCTTGCGCTTGATGAGATAATTTAGCCGCTGAAAAAGCATCAGCTTCATTGTACGGGGTTGTTCCCCATCCAGTAAATGTACCACCTGTCATTTCAAGACTCCATGTTCCTGATAAAGGAGCTGGAGAAGAAGACCCTGAGTTAGTATCAGTGAGTGCTACGTATGACTCTGAATTTGCTCTTAACAACCAATTATTTGTTGTATCAGAACCACTCTCCCAATCCTCAGTTAATGGGATTGAATTACATGCAGGATAAAGACAAGCTGAAGAGTCCGACACATTAAATGCTGAACTATAATTTAGAGCTCCAATATCCATACAGCCGGGAAACTGACAAGAACCATCGTCAATTATTGCCGCAGGATCATAATTTGCTGCAGTTGAGTCCATGCAACCTGCCGCTGGCAATTCCATGAATCTCAAATCGTCGATTGCGCAGTCCCCTGTAAATGAGGTGCCTGATGTATATGACATTCTTAGTTGTACTAAATCACCAGAGTATGATGATAAATCAACTACTCCATCACTCCACAAAGGGCCTTGATTTCCAGAAAGTGTCCACAAATTTGTCCATGTGGCGCCACTATCTTGAGACATATCAACATTTAATGTTCCCATTGATGCTCCGTTCATGTTATATGAAAACACAAAAGATGGGGATGTGAAATTCGTGGTACTTAAATCAACGCAAGATGATACTAAATTAGCAACCTTACCGTAGTTACCAGAAGTTTCACAGTAAACATAATAAGTACCTTCAGCAGCTCCAGTAGGACCGGTGCCTGTTGAAGTTGTACCATTTGATTTTTGCCTCCAGGCATTATTACTTGTGAAATTGGAAGAAGTAGCGTCTAGAGTCCAATATGACCATGGACCCTGGAAATACAACGCTTGATTTGCTGTTTCAAAACCTTCTTGATTCACTCCAACACCCGAAGTACATTGAGCATTAGATTGAAAACCAAACAAGACAAAGAAAGCAGCAAGAATAAAACTCAAAAAATTTTTGAGAGTTTTGTTCGTAAACTTATTTTCCATAATACTAGTTTTAATTAATAAATAAACGTTATACGAGATAAGTACACAAATTTTAAGAGTATGGTGTCAAAGATCATAATCTTAAAAAGTAAAAAAAGTGTGTTTTGTGTCGTAAAACTTAAGGTAAATATAATTTTTTTTTTAGTATTTCCAAAAAAAAATTGGAACATTTATCCATATTTAACTCAAATAATTTAAATTTAAAAAATGAAAGGTTTGAAAATGAAAAAAATAACAATTTATGCAATTATTACTTTAGTTTATTTGTTGATTTTCAATGAGTTAAGCGCTCAAAATACCCCATGCGATACAGTAACCCAGTCTTCATCTGGCTTCGATGTTAATCCTCTAACAAACTTGATTAGCCCTTTGAAATCAAAAAACATATTAACGGTTCAAAATATTGGTTGCAATAATCTCAGAGTTCGACCAGATTTTATAATTTCACATGAAAGCCAAAACCTACAAATTAATGACATTGCAAGCATAAAATGGCTGATACCAAATGTCATGGCAGCTCCAATTCAAATCGCTACGACAGCAATGAGTGTTAATAGCTCAGGACAAATTGTAGGATATTTTAGTGGGCTTAACGGAGATTCAACTGGTTATGATTTAAATGTCAATCAAACAAGAGGTGTTGAAATAACTGTAAAGCTAAGACCAAATGCTCCTTTTGGTGAATATTTTGCATATTGGTTTACCAATAAAGTAGATTCTGTTGGAAATATCATAAAAACTGTCAGTGCTCCTGATACAACAACATTACACTACTACAATTGTAATAATTTTTTTATTGACAGTCTAATCAAATCAAATACAAGTTGTCCAGAAAACACAGATGGATCGATTGACAGTATTATTACCTCCACAAATTCTAATTTCACAACACTTGTCATAAATGCAAACAACGACACAGTAAATACAAGCGCGTTATCAGCCGGATTTCACACTTTGATAGTAACAGACTCATACAGTGGTTGTTCAGATACAACAACGCTAACAATTGGTTCAGATACAATTAATTACATGCCAACTGTCAATGATGTTAATTGCTTTAACGGAAATGACGGATCCGCGACTCTAATGACAAGTGGATATGTTTCGAATCTATCACCAAACACCGAAACTTATTGTCAAATGGAACCTCTCTACGATTTTTTACAAAGTATAGATACGGTCATTCTTTACGGTGAAGGGGATTCAATTTACAATATTACAACAGGCCTATGTGATAAATATGAAGACTATACTTCACAAATTACTACATTATACAAAGGTCAATCATATAATCTTAAAATCGGTTTAAACTCATGTTTGGGATATTACAATGACGTTGCTTCAATTTTTATTGATTGGAATAACGATGGAGATTTTGATGACATGAACGAGCTCATTGATTCAACTTTGAAAACACTTAGTCCCTCATCACATAACATCAACATATTAGTTCCACAAAATGCAAATATTGGAATTACAAGAATGCGTATTATATCGAACCAAGACACAGCCCGTACAAAAACTTGTTTGATTGGAACCATGAGCAATTTTTATTGGACAGGGGCTGTAGAAGATTACTCAATTTCTATAGCTTCAACATCCACACTGAACATAAATGGAGGAACACCACCATTTTCAATAAACTGGTACGGAAAAGACACAAATGCATTAGACGGAGGATTTCATAAATATACAATTTATGACAATGGAGGTTGTCAAGTCACAGACAGTGTTTTCATTAGTCAACCTGATTCAATTAGCATTAATGCTTCAATAGTTGATGTGAATTGTTTTGGCGATAGCACAGGTTCAATAAATTTAACAATTTCAGGAGGAAATCCTCCATTTAATTTTTCTTGGAACCATGGTGATACAGTCTCAGATATTTCTAATTTATTTTCTGGATTATATATTTTAACTTTGTCTGATTCTCTAGGTTGCTCCTTTATTGATTCTTTTTATGTAAATCAACCTTCAAGCACAATTTCAACAAATAATTTCATAAACAACATTTCATGCTATGGAGATTCTACAGGAAGTGCGACAATAAACATTCAAGGAGGAAGTCCATCTTACACTTTGTCAGCTTTTGGCTCATCAATTGTCTTGAGCTCTAATACATCATTTACTACACCTCAAATATTACCAGCTGGAACATATCCTTTTTTGATAACTGACTCAAATCAATGTACATTAAATGATACAATAACAATTAATCAAAATAATATAATTTCTTACATTGCCAACACTACAAACGTAAGTTGCTACGGATTTTCTGATGGAAGTGCAAGTCTTAATATAAGTGGAGGTATTGGGCCTTACACTAGAAATTGGTACGGATTAGATTCAAATAATCTTCCTCACGGATATCATATTTTTACAGTAGTTGATTCCATTGGATGTACATTAACAGATAGTGTTTTAATTTATCAACCCTCTGAAATAATTGTAACTGAATCTGTAACCAATGCTTCTTGCTATGGTCTAAATGATGGTAATGTGTCACTCAGTATTTCTGGTGGGACAGCGCCTTACATTGAGAATTGGAACGGCTTCAACACTAATCAACTTTCATCAGGTATCTACTATTATCTAGTCAACGATACAAATAATTGTTCATACTTTGATAGTGTAAGTGTATCTCAACCAGACTCACTGTACTCAACAAGTACAATCAACAATGTTTCATGCAATGGATACGATAACGGATCTGCCTCACTTTCAATTTTTGGAGGAACACCTCCATACACGCAAAATTGGTTTGGTATTAATAACAATTTATTAACTGCAGGAAATTATACTTTTCAGGTAAATGATGTGAATGGATGTTTATTTATTGATAGTATAAGTGTTATCGAACCTGACTCAATAATCTATTCAATTGTTCAAAATAATTCAACAACATGTTCGTCTAATGACGGATCAATAAACTTAATTGTCAGCGGAGGAACCCTTCCGTACTCTTTCCTTTGGAATACTAATGATACAACTTCGAACATTGACTCTTTGAACGCAGGTAATTATTTGATATTATTCAATGATTCAAATGGGTGTAGTTTCAGTGATACTGTAATTCTTACGCAACCATCTAATGGATTATCACTAAATTTAATTAGTTCTAATTATAATGGATATGGAATTTCTTGCCCATCAGCATTAAATGGATTTATTAACACATCAGTATCAGGTGGACTAGGTTCTGTTTCTTACTTGTGGAGTACATCAGATACAACAAACAGTATTTCAAATCTTTTTGCTGGAACATATTCACTTACTATTACTGACTCAACAGGATGTTCACTTACAGATAGTGTAAGTTTGGATGAACCATCGCAAATTACAGCGCTTAGTACTATATCTGATGTATTATGTAATGGCGATAGTACTGGTTCAGCAACAGTGATATTTGGTGGTGGAGTGCCAGACTATCTACTTGGATGGAACGGATTTACTTATCCACTCATAGGTGGCTTGAATGTTTTTACAACACCTATTGGAGTACCTGCTGGGGTATATCCATTTAGTGTTAGCGATTTAAACGGTTGTACATTGCTTGACACAATCACAATTAATGAGCCAAATCCAATTTCAACGATTAATTCCATATCAGACTATAATGGATTTAATGTATCATGCTTTAATGACTCCAATGCAAATGTAAGTTTTCAAATCAACGGAGGAACATCTCCATATCAATTTTACTTTAACGGATTACTAGATTCGACATTGTTTGTTGATAATTTATCAGCCGGCATTTACACAGACTCAATCATTGATGCTAATGGATGTATTTTTACTGAAAACTTGGTAATAAGTCAGCCAAGTGAGATTACAACAAATCTCATATCAAATGATATTTCTTGTTATGGTAATTGTGATGGATTTATAGGCGCAATAGTTAGTGGTGGAGTTGCACCCTACAGTTATACATGGAGCAATGACAGTACATTAACAAATGATACAATTATAAATTTATGTGAAGGGAATTATTTTGTGAATATTATAGATAATAACGGATGTTTAATTTCTGACACATCAAATGTTATGGAACCAGACTTAATTATTTTCTCAATTGACTCCGTTGTAGATGTATCAATTTATTCAGGTAACGATGGATTAATTATTTCTAGCGCGACTGGTGGATATGGAAGTTTTATATTTTCATGGCAAGGTCCAAATGGATACTTCTCGAATAGCTCTTCGCCAACGAACTTATATTCTGGAACTTATTACGCAACAATATCTGATTCTGCAGGATGTATTGTAACTGATTCAGTATTTATAGATCAACCTTCATCATTGACATCAAACTTAGATACAATTATAAACACATTATGTTTTTCAGCTTGTGATGGTTCTATATATATAACTCCTGACGGAGGAGATTCGATATACTTCTACTACTGGACAGGTCCCAACGGATTTATATCATTTTCTGAAGACTTAGACAGCTTGTGTGCTGGTACATATACATTATTTTTATCTGATACAACTGATACCCTATCTTACACATATGAAGTTCGTGAACCAAGCCAATTAGAAATAACTATGACGGCCGATACCATCACTTGTTATGGTGGGTCAGCTACAATCTCTGCATATCCTTTTGGAGGGACAAATCCATATTTTATTTTATGGCAAGATAGTTCAATAACAACTTCCACTATCGTTCAAGCTGGATTGTACAATGTACAAGTTGTTGATGACAACGGATGTACTAAAATTGATTCTATTACTATATCACAACCTGATTCTATAAGCTTATCTGCTAATGTAATTGACATTAGCTGTCATGGTCTTTCTGATGGAAGTGTTAGCATTAGTGTTGACAGTGGGGGAACATATCCTTTCTATTACTCTGATAACAACCTTGTAAGCTCCCAAGCTAGCAACACATTTGATAACTTAGGACCTGGATCAATCACAATAAGTGTTATTGATCAAAATAGTTGTACTAATCAATTCACGGCTACAATTAACGAGCCATCTCTTATTACTGTTAGCGTTTCAACAACTGATGCATCATGCTATGACGCCTGCGATGGAACCGCTAGTGCAACAGCATTTGGAGGTACTACGCCCTACACTCAGTCCTATTTTGGAAATAATCCTTCATCTTTATGTGCTGGACTTTACAATTTAGTCATTACTGACAACAACGGCTGTCAAAGCGCGGAATCATTTACAATTGGTGAGCCAAATCCTGTAACAGTAAATGTCTGGCAAGATGTTGGCACTTTAATGTCTGAATCTGGCTTTGTTTCTTATCAGTGGTTGGACGAAAATGGAAATTTAATAAGTGGTGCGAATAGTTCTACATTTACTCCATTATCTTCTGGCAATTACTTTGTTCAAGTAACTGATTCAAGCGGATGCTCAGGTACCTCCGTTGCAATTTATTTTGAAGGCATTAGCTCAGTTGATGATATTTTAAACTCAATTACCCTTTATCCGAACCCAACTAGCGGAGAAATATTTATTTCAACATCAGATCAAGTAGAAAAGATTTCAATTTTAAACGTAAGTGGATTAAATATGCTAGAAATTTCTTTAGATGATATTACTGATAGAAAAATTAAACTTGACTTACATGAGTATTCCCAAGGAATTTACTTTGTAAAAATTTCTTTTCAAGACAGACATATAATAAGAAGATTTATACTTCAATAAAATTTCATAAATTGCAAATCAAAAATACACTAGTTCTATGAGACTTAAAACCACAAAATTAATTGTAGCTTTTTTATTTATTTCATTTAACGCAAATGCATCATTGGATAGTAGTATTACATCTGGTCTTAAAGCATACGATTGGTCTCCTATTTCAAAGGTAAAAAATATACTTCAGTATGAAAACACAAAAAAACTAACTAAAAGATCCATTGATCAATCAAAAATTGCCAATCAACATTATGAGGATGGTGTCAACTTGATGAAAAATAAAGAATATAATCAAGCAATTGAAGAATTTAAAAATGCAATAAAAAGATATAAAAGAGCCAAAGTATCTGACAATGCATTAAATTATGTGAGAACCAACATGGCTCTTTGCTACGCATTCACTGGTAATAAACAAGATCAAGCTGTCAGTAAAAGATTTTTGGGTCTTCTGACCAAAAAAATATACAGTGAAAATGATTGGAAATACAACATAGCAATTGCATATCATAAAATTGGTGAGTCTGTTGAGGCTGCCAAAATTCTCAGTTCAATAATTAGGGATGATAAAAATAATTTTCAAAGCTATGTCACTCTTTCAAGTATCTATGAAGATTCAGGAAATGAAAAAGAGTCAATGAAAGTAATAGAAAGAATGCAAATAGCTGAAGCAAAATTTATTGACAAAGGAAAAAAACCCAAAAAAGAAGAAAAAAAGAAAAATAAAAAAACAAAAAGAAATTATGCTGGTGAAATACCGAACGTAACTAAATTAGTTATAGAAAAAAAAGATGATCACTTACAATATGATAAAATCAACAAAATTGATGAAAGAAGTATGATTTCAATACAAGAAGGGATTAAAGAATATAATTCTGGTGTTGATTTACTGGCTAATAAGAATTATTCTGATGCAAAAACAAAATTAAAAAACTCTGTCAAAAAACTTTCTAGAGGGAAAATTAACGAAAACGGTTTGAATTTCTCAAGAGCAAATCTATCAATTGCCTTGTTAGCAAGTGGTGAAAAAAGAGCTACTGGTCAAGCTAAAGGATATCTAAAGAACTTAACAAATAAACTATATAAAAAAAGAATTTGGACTTACAACATGGCAGTAGCTCATTATGACTACTCATCCAAAGTTAAAGGAACTCAATCAGATGAATATTTGAAAAAATCTATTGACCTATTTAAGCTTTCTATAAAGCAAGACAAGTTGTTTCTTCCAGCATACTCAAACCTCATTTATATTTACAGAAAAAATGATGATCAATCAAAAGCTAACAGAGTAGAAAAAGCATATGAAAATGCAAGACAGGACTTAATGAAATCTTTTAGCAAACAAGACCAAAAAAGTTCCGGATTAAAAGATCCCTACATTTTTAGAATAAATTTAGGCACCTTCACTGAAAACAATACTCCTTTAGACCTTTTCGATGAATCTAACTTAATTTCGGTTCCAATTGATGATAGTCAAACAATGTTTATTTCTGGCCTATTTTTTAATCTTGATAAGGCAATTGAATATCAAAAAGGTATGAAAAAAAGAGGTTATAAAAACTGTTTTATTGTTGCTTACAAAGATGGTGAAAGTTTAGAGTTTTAAGATTCTATCTGTCGTAATAATAATTAAACAAATCTGTTTTTAGATAAACACCAAAGTATGATTCTTTGTAATCAGAGTTTTCGTTTACTAATTTTCTTGACCTCACAAAAACACCAACTTTCAAACTATTTGTTTCATCAACCAAATATGCAAAATCTAAAGCTAAATTTGTTACACTAGTCTTAATCCCATTAAACATGTAAATTTCATAATCAGATGACCTAAGATTATAATTCAAAAAAATATCATTACCATATGAAATATTAATATTATCCAAGTCATCAAGCCCAACTCTTGCAAAATTGTATTTAAAATTTATACTAAATCTTTGATAATGGTAGTCTAGCTTAACTATAAACTCATCGAAATTGGCTCCAAGAGGATGAGCTAGTGGTTGTGCATAATGGCCATATGACGAGCTATTCCAATGAGAATATGTGTAAGGTCGAACTAAATTATATTCCAAGTTTGTGTTAAGTCCAATAACTTTTAAAAAATCTAGAGACTTGTAACCAATTTGATAACCATATTTATTTGCCCAATAACCATTATTTGATTTCATTTCCTCTAATGTAAATTCATCAAGAACTAATTGAGCATATAAAAACTGATTTTTAAATGTATTTATTTTTAAATCTATTCCAATTAAAGCATTGTCAGGAGATCCCATAGAATATTCAACTGGTCTGTAAAAAATTATCGGATTTAAGTAATTAATGTCTAAGGAGCTGACACCTGGGGCATGATTTTCTGCATAAACTATACTCTCAAAAACACCAATTTTTATTCTGTCATTAATCTCACATTCTAAAAAATGCAAGCTCATATACTTCCTA
>CEPJ01002467.1_pt1 | contig 15289 bp, 12 predicted proteins | sample 530561 | NCBI WGS metagenome assembly CEPJ01 (sample SAMEA2620404, study PRJEB7988) | marine metagenome | biome: marine biome (ENVO:00000447); feature: surface water layer (ENVO:00002042); material: "saline water (ENVO:00002010), including plankton (ENVO:xxxxxxxx)" | depth 5 m
ACGAAGCGGTCACCCTCGATCCAACAGTAGGGAGGGAAGTTGATGGTTCCGTCCCCGAAGTAATAATCAAAACCCTGTTCGAGCGGACCGTCCGGGAAGCGCTTGGTCCAGTCATAGGACTCGGCCCGGGGATCTCCTTTTTTGGCGCCCGGTTTGCGGATGGCATCGAAGTCCCAACCGAGGTGCCACTTGCCGAAGCAGCCCGTGCGGTAGCCCTTTTTCTTGAACATCTTGGCGATGGTGAAGTCATCGGGTTCGAAAACCGTTCCACCAAACGCTCCCACTATGCCGTGGAAGCGACGCCAGTGGTGCTGCCCGGTCAGGAGGGCGAAGCGACTGGGCGTACAGATTCCCGAGGAACTGTGCCCGTCGGTGAAGGTCATGCCCTCGGACGCCAAGCGGTCCAGGTTCGGGGTCTGGATCTTTGCCTTGGCATCGCCATAGGAAACGTCGGCCACCCCCATGTCGTCGGCGTAGAGAATGACCACATTGGGTCGTTCGGCCGCTTGACTAGGTAGAGCCAGAGAGAAAAAGAGGGCGAATAAGAATCGATTCATTGTATTTGGTAGGGTTTGTTTAGTTTGTCTTTTCCATCGGTCAATTCCTTGAGAGTGACGCGCAGGAAGGTCATTTTAGCGCCGTTTTCGAAGAAAATTCCAATGCCGCCATTCCTGCAAGCAGTGATTGCGGATTCAAGGTGGTGTTGCGGTAGGCATCGATCACCGTGAGGAGATCTCCGTTTTTAATTTAAAATCAAAGCCATCACTTCGGCTTGTTCTTGTAGTCCTCTCTCCAAGCTTCCCACATCTTCGCGAGTTCGGCGGTTTTCTCCGGTCGTTCCTTGGCCAGGTTATTCGTCTCGGTTGGGTCTGCCTTGAGGTCGTATAGTTCCCAGGCTTTACCCGCCCGAACCACTTTCAAGTCGCCCTGCCGGACGGCGTTGGCACGGCTGAAGTGCCAGTAGATTTCCTTGTGGGGCTCGCGCTCTTTTCCCTTGAAGATGGGGAGGAGAGACTTGCCGAGAGGGGGCTTGGTCTTGTTGCCTAGGATCTTCTTGGGGTACTTCGCTCCGGTGATGTCCCGAAAGGTTGCGGAGACGTCGATGATGTGGCCGACCTGGTTGGTCATCCCCGGCTTGATGACAGCAGGCCAATGAGCGATGAAGGGCGTGCGGATGCCTCCCTCGTAGTCGGTCGACTTGAACTTGCGGTAGGGAGTATTGCTTGCGTTGGCCCAACCGACCGAGACCGTGCGGTAGCTTTCGACGGGGCCCGGCGGAACGTTCGGGGTGGTGTTGGGTTGCTCGGGGCAGGCCCCGTTGTCGGTCAGGAACATGATGAGGGTGTTGTTCCACTCGCCCAATTCCTTGACCTTGGCAAAGAGCCGGCCGAGGTTCTGGTCGACCCGGTCGATCATGGCGGCGTAGACCGCCATCTTGAGGTCCTCGGCATCCTGTTGTTCCTCGGACAGGTCTTCCCATGCCTTGGAGGCCCGCGGGGTGAGTTTGTGGTTCGGGCCGATGATGCCCATCTCGTTCATCCGCTTGAAGCGTTGCTTACGGATCTCGTCCCAGCCGATCTTGTACTTGCCTCGGTACTTTGCGATGTCCTTGGGCCAGGCGTGGAGAGGGTAGTGGGGCGCCGTGTAGGGCAGGTAGAGAACGAAGGGTTTGTCCTCGTCTTTGTATTCGTCGAGGCGGTCGATGGCGTAATTTGTAAAGGCATCGGTGTGGTAGAACTTTTTGTCCGGACTGGTGTAGCCCATGATCACCTTGTCCTCGATGGCCCAGCGGCGGACCCGGGTCTTGCCTTTTCTGCCCGGAGGACCTTCGCCGGGGCGGGCCTCGAGTCCGGGGTTGAAGAAATTGCTGCAGCCGTCGGCCAGCCCGTAGTAGCGGTCGAACCCACGGGTCGTGGGGAGAGGTTTCTGGTGCCACTTTCCGGAAATGAGAGTGCGGTACCCAATGGGCCTGAGGACTTCTCCGAAGGTGGCCCCGTGCTCCATGTTGTTGTCCCCGATGGAATAGGCGTAGTTGCCGGTGAGGAGCTCGGCCCGGGTGGTGTGGCACTTCGCGGTGTTGTAGAATTGGGTGAAGCGCAGACCGTTCTTGGCGAGCTTATCGAGGTTGGGGGTCTTGACCTCTCCGCCGTAACATCCGATGTCCGAGTAGCCCATGTCATCCACCATGATGAGAATGAAGTTGGGCCGGGTACGGTCGGGAGCGGCGTGAGCGACGAGTGTGCCGAGCATGAGGCCGGCGAAGAGTGATAAAATGGAAAAAGGTTTCATGTTTAGTGGGGTTGAGCGGGTTTCTTTCCCTGTGACGTCCGGGAGAACCAACGGGTCGCTATTGCTTGTCCTTTTTCTTGGGCTTCTTCTGAGGCTTTTCCAATTTGGCTCGCACTTGCTTGCTGACGCCCGAGAGGCGGGTCTTGGCTAGCCGGGCGAGGGTGCCCTCGAAGCCTTCCTTGGTGGAGCGCTCTTCCTTCGTGAGAGCCGAATTTTCCAGTTGCTCTCCGTCGAAAGGACCCTTGTAACGAGTCAGCTTGGCGTCGCTTCCGTCGGTCCTGGCGACGAGAGAGTACTTTTTGTCGCGAACCATGACTCGTCCCCGATACCAAATGTAAATCCAATCCTTCTTGCGGGCATCCGCTTTGTTTTGAAGCACTGGGACGATGCTGGCCCCGTCTTGCGGATGGTTCTTGGGTAGAGCGGCACCGGTTACTTCGCAGAGGGTGGGGAGCACGTCGGTGAATTCGACCAGGTCATCCACGATCCGTCCGGGTTTCTTGATGCCATCCGGCCAGCTGACGATGAGAGGTACGCGCGTTCCGGTGTCCGTCATGCTGCCTTTGCCTCCCACCACCTTGGTGCCGTTCCAAGGCGTAACGATTGGCTTGTCGGTGCCATTGTCTCCGGTGAAGATGATAAGCGTGTTGTCGCGCACGCCGGACTTTTCCAATTGAGCCACGATCTGGCCGACGGCTTTGTCGGCATAGGCCACCATGTCCCGGAAATGTCTTTGGGGGTCGTTGCGGTCTCCCTTGTAGGTGGTGGATCCGAGCCGTTTTGAATCCCAATCGGTTGAGTCCGGCGTGGGGTCAAAAGGGCAGTGGGTAAGTATCATCGGGTAGTAGACGAGGAAGGGCTTCTTCTTATTTGTTTCAATGAAGTCACAGATGAAGTCGGTGCATACCTGGGGTCCGTATTCGCCATTCGTGTACTCCTTCTCCTTGCCGTTGAATTCGAGCATTGGGTTGACGAAACGGCGATCGATCGTCTTGCCGTCTTCTTTGGAACGGCCGCTGCGGGTATGTTGCCAAAGACAGGATTTCTCAAAACCAAAGTGTTGAGGGGCGTCCTTCTCCTTGCCCAATTGCCACTTGCCGGCGATCGCTGTTGCATAACCGGCCGCCTTGAGTTGATGAGCAAAGGTGGTCTGCCCACGATCCAGCATGCCGAATTTGACGTAGTTGCGGACATTGTACTGCCCGGTCATGATCTTGGCTCGCGAAGGCGTGCAGATCGGGTTGGAGAAGCAGTTGGTGAAACGCACCCCCCGTTTGGCCAGTTTGTCCAAGTTGGGAGATTTGCAGGATTCGCTGCCATTGGACGATAGGGCTTCGTAACCCATGTCGTCGGCCATGATTAGAATGACGTTCGGACGTTCTTCGGCATGACTCGTAGGCACGCCGAAAAGAAGAAGGATAAAGGGCAGGCAGAGGAGGGGTGCTTTCATGATTTGTGAGTGGGTGAATCGGATTTGAGGTCTACTTGAACTGCAACTCGCTCAACTTGAGCTCGAGGGAGTGTATGGCTTCGCCGTCTATGCTGATGACCGTGTACTTGAAAGTCGGATCCTTGACGGTAAGGTCGAAGTCGACCCGCCCGAAGGACTGTTTCTCGTTGTAGCCGAATAAGGAGTGCTTGATCAATCCATGCACGTGCTGGTTGGTCAGTCGAGAGGATTGGCACTCGTAGAGGGGATACATGCCTTCGATGCCGGTATCGATCCTGTAGGCGTCCGAGCGGTGACGGTCGGCGGAGAGAATGACGACCCCGGGGATCTTTTCCTTGGCGATAAAATTAAATATCTTTTGGCGTTCGCCATCGAACCCATCCCAGGTGTCCTTGGAACCGGGCTTCACTTTGGGTGTGACGGGAACGTTAGTGCAGAATACGGTGAAGGTTGCGGGTTCCTTGAGGGTCTTCTTGAGCCACTTCATCTGGGCCGGTCCAAGCATGGACGGGTTCTTCCCTTTGGGTGATTCCCGGTAGTAGCGTCCGTCGATAAGAACGAAGTGGACCTTGCCGATCCAGAAGTCGAACCAGCATCCGGGCTGCTTTTCGCCACCTCCGTAATAGGGGTTATCCCAGTTGTCCTTGAATATTTGCCATACCTCGCGCTTCCAGCTGGGTTCGTTGATGGCCGGGCCACCCCATCCGTCGTTGGTGGTGAAATCGTGATCGTCCCAGATCGCGTAAATCGGCACCTTCTTCGCTAACTTGGACCATTCGGGCTGGCTCTGGCGACGGTAGTAATGGAAGAGCTGCATCTCCGGAGTCTTTGGGTCGTCGATGTAGACGTTGTCGCCAAGCAGGAGCAGAGCCCGAGGATCGATCGCCCCGATGGTGTCCCACATCCGCTCGTGCGCAGGGACGTAGCCGGCTCCTCCGCCGAAGGCGATGGTGAACTTGTCCGACGGCGAGTCCTTTTTCAGGGCAGTGTTGGGCAGGGTGCGTTTCCAGGGCCAGGTCTTGGCATCGAACTTCCAGGCGTCCGGCTTGTCGAGGGCCAGGTCAACGAGCATTTGAGTCTGCTCGGGATTGACCTGCTTGTCCTTGTACTTGTTCAAATAGGCAATGGCCTCCTTCTTTTTTCCCTGGAGGATGAGCTTGAGACCGTGCGGGTGGATGCGCTTGGACTGGCCGCCTTTTTCAGGCTTCTCGTTGTTGACCCTCAGGCTGGAGGCTTGGGAGAAGAGTTGAGGGCCGGTCATTTTCACGGCAAGCATGGCGAGGCAGAGAAGAAGCGGTGTTCGGGGTATATTCATTTTTGGGAACGTATTTGTTTTTGCAGCCAAGATCGAGCCGTTTTCCGGGTTGCACTGTCTCGATGCGCCCAAAGATCGGTGTGGGGATGAATCACCGGTCCTTCCGGAATCTCAAAGATAGTATTTACGGGGACAGGTAGAAAAGTGAATTTCCCAAGATTCAAATGTTCCTTGAGGTAATCGTTTCCGTTTCCGCAGACCAAGACGGGCCGTTCCTTGAGGCGAGCAAGACGCTTAAGCGCGGAAATGCGGTCACTTTCGGGGTAGCCCCATTTTTTGTGCCCGTCGAAATGATCGTGGGCGATCATTCCTTTCCAAAAGGAGGCGATTGCATCATCCGCCAATCCGACGTAGCTGCAGGCGATGGCACCGCGGGAAAACCCGCAGATAAACAGGTTTTCGGTATCCCCACCGAATTCCTTGCATATGCGCGGAAGGTTCACTTTGCAGTAGTCAATGGTGGCCAGTAGGTCGCCCCACCACTTTACGGCATTCTCCTTCTTGCCTTTTTGAACGTAGGGCATGGAGATCCAGATGAAACCTGCGCCTCCACTCAATCCATACCCCAGGTTGGCATCTTTGACTTCTCCGCTTCCTTTGCCGGCTGGAAACTGATTTCCGGTATATTCAACCAGTACCGGAAATTTCTTTCCTCTAACCCAATTCGTTGGGAGGTAGAGCGAGTGGTAGACCCTTGTTCCTTGATACTCCGGAGCGACTTGTCTAACCCGCTTCCCCGGAGCTGGAAGTTCATCGGTCATTTGTGGAGTGACCAAATCGCCTTCCTTGCCGAAGGCAAGAGTGACCAAACCGATCAAAAAGCCAATACTCGCCCGCTTCAATCGCTTATGGGTTTTTGCCTCCACCCGGAAGCATGTCCGCCGAGATTCGAACCCTCTTGATTTGAGAGGAAAGCTGTTTTTCCAATAGTCTTAATTCGGAGGCATAGGAGGGGTCTTGGGCGAAATTGGTTTTTTGGTGTGGGTCGATCTTACGATCATAGAGCTCGGTGCCGACGCCATCTCCGAAGACTTTGAGGTAGGTGAATCTAGAGGTTCGGATGCCATAGTGGTTGGGGGCTCCCCAATAAGTGTAGAACTGGGACTCTCGCCACTTTTTGGGTTTCTTTCCCCGAAGAATCGGAACCATGCTCTTGCCCTGCATGGCATCGGGTGGATTGATTCCCGCAAGTTCAAGGATGGTGGGAGCCAGATCGACGTTCACGCAGAGGTCATCGCTCACCGAACCGGCTTTGATCAGGCGGGGGTAGCGGATCACAAAGGGCATGCGAATGGAGGTCTCGAGAATCAGACGCTTATCGTAGAATCCATGCTGCCCAAGCCAATAGCCTTGGTCCGAGGTGTAAATGACTACGGTATCTTCCTTCAAGTTTTCCCGGTCGAGAAAATCGAGCACTCGCTTGAGGTTGTCGTCGTTACCTGTGGCGCAGCGGACGTACTTGCGAATCATGTGCTGGTAGGCTACGCGAATTCTTTCTCGGTCGGTTGGTTTCCGAAGCTTACCCATTTCGTTGGGCACTGGGTCTTCGAGATGCCTGGTGTAATAATTGGCGTCGTATTTTCCATTCTGTTTCGATTCGGCTCCCGAATAAAGCATGTGAAATTTGGTGCGCCGCAAAAACAGGTTCTTCAATTTGGAATCGGATTCCCGAACCTCTTCATACAGGGTGGGGGGTTCGGGGACGCTTACTTCCTCAAGCAACTTGTCATACCTCTGAGCGTGTCCGTAATCGTGATGAGGAGCCTTGAATTGCAAGCTGAGGAGGAACGGTTTGTCACGATTGCGGTTCTTCAGCCAGTCAAGGGCCAGGTCGGTGTAGACGTCACTGGAGTATCCCTTTTTGTTGATCGTTCCCTCGGAGCCGTTGAAAGTCGGATCAAAGTACTTGCCCTGTCCCTTCACCGTCATGTGCTTGAGGTATCCCTTCGGTGGACTTTTCAGGTGCCATTTCCCCACCAGAAAGGTTTCATAGCCCGCTTCCAGAAGTTGTTCGGGATACTGTGGGGAATCTTCGTTGATGCTCCCGTTCAATCCAGTGACGCCGTTCAGGTGACTGTATTGACCGGTAAGAATCGTTGCCCGACTCGGCGAACAGATCGAATTGGCGCAAACGAATTCGTCGAACCGCATTCCCTCCTTGGCCAAACGATCAATGTTGGGTGTCTTGGCATGATTCTTCAGGTATGTGCCATAGCAGGAAATCGCCTCAAAAGCGTGATCATCCGCCAAAACCACTACAAAATTCGGACTTTTGCTTTTTCCGAGTAAGGCTAGGGGGAGAAGGAGGCAAAGCAGGCGAATAGAGCGCAGGGAACCAAGACGCTGATCGAATGGGTTGGGTGATTCGTATCTTCCATGGAGTAGTTCAGGCATTCCCGTAGCTTAGGACTGGACTGCTTGGGGTCGAACATCTTTTAGGGTGCGGCAAATGCCATGGATTTCCATTGAAAAGGTTTCTGCCCGTTAGCCGGAGGAGAACCGATGGGCCGACTTAATCGTAAAGTCTCGCGGCCCAGCGAATGGCTTCGATGAGGTGCTGCCTTCCGAATGGGGTTTCGAGTGAACGCACGTCATGACCCAATTCGGTATAGAAGAATCTTCCGTCGTTTGCGGTGTTGACCCATGCGACCGGGTGGTCCTTGCCCATTGGTTTGCCTCCTCGATCCTGAAAGAACTTACGCACAGGTTCGTAACTGGATTCATCCACACGCAGCAAAACCTGAAAGCCCGGTTTGCCCGTTACGCTTTCCGTGTGATTTGTCCAGTCCGCCTTGTATCGGAATTCCATCCCATGCCCTTTGACGGTCGGATGATTCTTGGCCTTTGGGTCGACGAGGACTTTCGCTTCCATAAATTCGGAGTCACTATCAAAATCACACCCTCCCAAAGCGTTTAACCATGCCCATTCCGTTTGCCGGACAAGAGCCGCATGCAGGGCCACAATTCCACCTCCCTCCGCGTACCAGTCTTCGATGATTTTTCTTTGTTTTTGATCAAGAACCTTCGTGAGTTGGTTGGAATTGTTCAAGATCAATACCTGGTATCGGGAAAGTATATTGGAAATGTCCTTCGAACTTTCGGTCACGTCGACTTGCATGTTGAGGTCGTCAGATAACCTGGAAAGCCATCCGTTTATGGCCGCGGTTTCAGGATGCCGGTACCAACCCGTACCGCCGAAAACCAATACTTTCCCAATCCTCGTCGGACTCCGGTCGTAAGTTTTATGATCGTGCCCCGATAATACGAACGCGTTCGTGAAGAATACTCCGAGGAAAGCCGAGAGATAAAAAATCTTATTCATGAAATGATCGAGGCAGGGATTGCCCGTTTGATTACTGGATTCAAGACTTGGCTAGAGCGACCACAACTTCCTGTTTTGACCTAACCACGCCTCCAGGTTGTTCGAGGGTGATGACAAAAGCAACCGGTTTATCGATGGGTAAGGCATTGCGAATGGGAATGATCGAAGTGCCGTCATTCTTGGAAATGTCGAAAACACCGCCATCCACCGGGAGTTCATCACGTTCGGGATCCACGATCCAAAGTTGGTATTGGCTTACCTTCGGGTCATTCGCGGCAAGGTTGGTAAGAGCCATGTATCCTTCCTGCCGATCATCATTCCATATCACTTCCCCGCTCAAACCGGCATAGGGCTCACTCGCTGAAGCGAAGTCCAGTCGTTGGGTTTCAGGATTACCTTGAAGCAAGGAGTCGAATTTCTGCGCTAAAGTCAATTCCTGCGCTTCCTGGATCGTATCCTCGCTGGGAAGATTAAGGAAAAAGGCCAAGCATGCAGCCAAACCCCAACCGGCCCAGGGTAGGAATGCAATAATCTTTCGGGTTTCGGAAAGCTTTGATTTGCGGCTCCTGGAAAACTCGGGGATGCTTGCTTTCAGACTACTCGCAAGCGAACTGGAGAGTGAACAGTCCTGAGCATGATTGATTTCAATTTCAGCGGCCAGCCAATCAAAGTCCATCGATTGTTTTGCCTTCGTTTCTCGAGAAAGGATTTCCCATTCGGACATTTCCTCCGTGGAGAGATCTCCGAGGGCTCGGCCGGCATCCAATTCCTCAAAACGATTTTGGGATTCTGCGTTCATCAGCCAGCTCCTTTCAAATTCGAGAATTCCCTGACTAATTTTCTGGCTTCGATCAACCCGCGTCGCAGTTTGGTTTTGACGGTGCCGATCGGAGTTTCGGTATGATCGGCAATTTGCTCGTGAGTGAGGCCCTTTTCAAAGTGAAGGGAAAACAGTTCCAGCGTATCCGCAGGCAGTTTTTGCAGCATGGCCCAAAGTTCAGCCCTGTCGATGGAGTGCATCGCAAAACTGGAACTTCCCGTGTTTTCGGGCAGACCTTCCAAGGAGGATAGGGATGGCAGACGGTTTTGTTTTCTTTGCCAATCGATTGAACGTCTCCGCGCGATCATGCCGATAAAAGTCGATTCTTTGGACATTTCGGAATCGAACCGATCGGCAACTCGCCAAATTTCCGTAAAGATATCCTGACAAGTTTCTTCGGCTTCCTCTCGATGACTGATTCTACGACAAACGATACTCCAGACCAAGGGGCCGTAGGCTTCGATGCACTGTTTCATGGCATTTTCATCACCCTTTGCAACGAGGGGGAGGAGCAGTGCATCCGCTGCCCCGAGGCTTTCCGCTGGGGGCATGATGCCCAGGGCTAACTCGAAGGAACGGATGTCGGAAAAAAGAATGAAATTGCGCAAATGCATAGGGAGGAATGCTCAAAAGATTACTTTCGTAGCTTAGGGCATCAATAAAAATCATTGGATTCAAGAAATCTTATCGTCCGAATCTCGCCTTTTGCGGCAGTTGCATGAGATATGAATCAACGATCCTGTCTTCCCTTTGTTCGAGCTCCCGGAGCAAGTCACGAAAGGCGTTCCTTGAGGTCCATGCCTCCGCTGGAAGTTGCGCAACCGGCTGATCGTCAAAAATCACGTTTCTGAGCTTGTTGCTTTGACCCGAACTGATGAATTGGGAATACTTTGTGAGAAATTCATTGCCTCGCGAAATGTAATTGCGCCAACTGGCTTCGTATTCGCCCTTGTCATAAAGTTCGGAACTCTCCTGCAAGGATTTTTGCACAAAGAGAATGGCATCGACCGTGGTTATGTCCTTTTCAGGCAGTTCCATCGGATCCTTGATGACCGAACCGATTGCATTGACCAGTCCATTGAACGCTTCGGTATCGGATTCCAGAATCCGAATGCCGCTAATTTTTGATTTGGCCTCACCCTGAGTAAGGTAAATCGGAGCCCCGTGGATAGTTCTGAGTTTGTTGTATGGTTTTGGGTTTTCACTCACGTGTTTACCGACAATGACGTGCCGGGCCAAAACTCCGTAGAGGGTTTCGGTACCTGAATCATCGAGTTTTTTGATAAGCGATTTGTAGGGTTCTTCCTCCCACGCTTCATTCACGGGAGCAAAAATGGTGAAGGTGTTTCTTGAAGATGCCAGCGGAAGGTCCAAACCGGTTTCCTTCAATAAGCGAGTCAAGGTGCTGAAACGCTTTTGATTTTCGATCAATTCAAGCAGGCTGTTCTCGGAAGGAAGAATTACGCTGTCAATGACGTGAATGATACCGTTGGCGCAGGGTATGTCCGTCTCAATGATTTTCGCTCCATCAATGGTGGCGTTCTTACCGAGAAGTTTGTAGTTCAACTGTTGTCCGAAGGCGCTGAATGGGGTCAGGTCGGACACCCCGAGGCTACGGCGATTGCCGGAGGACTTGCCGTATGCGTACACTTGTTCGGTGATGTGGTGTTTGATGATATCTTCGAGGCGTTCGTCGTTTTCGGGAAGAAATAGGGATTTGAGCGCTTCGGGAGGAAGTTTCCGAAAAGCTTCGTCAGTTGGAGCAAAGGTGGTGTAGAGGCTGTGCATGTTTTGAAACAGCTTACCTTGTCTGCTGGCGGTGATCGCTTTTGTGAAGATGGTAAATCGTCCATCCTTCTGTAATCGCTGAAAGAGATCATCCGTTGTGGGGGTCAGGACTTTGTCGATTAGGTAGATAACGCCATTTGAACACGGGATGACTTCGCCCAGGAAACGAGCGTCACCGATGGTTCCATTCCGGTAATTGATTCCAACGAACTGCCGGGTGGTCATTCGCAGCAAGGAATATTTCTCTATGAAAATGGGCGCCTCGGAGACTTCCTTGACGTGAAAGCCGAATACCTCTTCCAAGCGATCGTCGTTACGGGGATCAAGCAACCTTTCCACGGTTCCCTTGGGTAATTTACCGAAAGCATCGTCGGTGGGCGCGAAAACCGAGTAGCTGGCGCTGGTATTTTCGGAAAGGGTGGAGCCTATCCCCGTTTTTTCAAGAAGTTGGAGAAAGCTGGATAAATCCGGCATTTCACGAATGGTCCGGCCGATGGTCTTGGCTTCGGCGGGGTTTGCCCCCTTTAGGTCGGAGCAAAAGAAAATGGCGGAAAGGCAGAGGAGAAGTTTGGAAAGTGCATTCATAAGGGAAGAGGTCGGGCAATGAGAGGAAAACGGACGGACCTCCCGCACGGAGGTCCGTCCGACTTTGAAATCAAAGAATTAGTTGGCGGAAGCGAGAACTTGGTCGAAAGCATGGCGCATGATCCATGCCTGCGAGGTCGGACAATTTTCCGCTGACGCCTTGTGCATTGCGGTTTTGATCACTTGCATGGAGCTTGGGCATGCAGTGCTGGAGCACTGGCCGAGTATTTCGTTCGCTGCCTTCATGTACAGCACTGCAGTTTGAGAGTGGTGTCCCGAGTTGAACATAGGCACGCCCTTGTGGATGGCTTGCTTGATGATGTGGTTCGTATTGCTCGACAGTTTCTTGGTCTCTGGAATCAAGACCGTATCGATGACGTGAATGATGCCATTGGAGGTTTTAACGTCTGCCTTTACCACCTTCGAATCGTTGATGGATAAGGTTTTGCCGGTCGGCGCTATGGCAATCTCCGCTCCATTCAAGGTTTTGGCGGAATCCAGCTTCGCGGCTTTCTTGGCCTTCACCTTGCCTGAGACAACATGGTAGGTGAGAATACTCACGAGCTTATCCTTGTTTTCGGGTTTGAGAAGAGAATCGATAGTACCGCCGGGAAGTTTCGCGAATGCGTCATCAGTCGGAGCGAAGACCGTAAAGGGACCATCACCCTTGAGTGTGTCAACCAACCCTGCAGCCTTTACTGCCGCGACCAGCGTTTTGAAGCTTCCAGCTTCCACAGCAGTGTCGACAATGTCCTTTTTGGGGGCGCCCATCAAGAGGGTAGCGGTGGTTAAGAGAGAGAATACGTAGGTTGTTATTTTTTTCATATGTTTGATTTGGTTTTGTTTTGTGAATGGATGACTAGGACAACATATGAATATTCGTCGGTTTTCAGGATCCGGATTCAAAAAAATGAATTTTTCTTAAAAACCATCCCGTTTGGATTTCCTCGTGGAGCGTCTTTTGTTGATTTTCACAAGACGGAAATTGGTTGGACGGTCGGAATGATCACGATGAAGACGGTCGAAAACAAACCCTTGTCATCCGCGGACTTCGGTTTTCGATTTCCCTCTTCAGGGACGTCAGGTTCTAGCCCGCCTTTCTCATGTGATACTCCAAGTCGAAACGGCTGGAGGGTTGGTTGCGAAATTTGTCGAGGGCCGGGTTGTAGGTATAGACCTTGATCTTGTTCTCGCTTGGTTCGAAGACCATGTAGCGTAGCCAGGATTCTCCTCCGTTACGCAAGTTTTGATAGTCGCTCAGAACCTGATGGACTTGGTTGCCATGATCACCCTTGGAAGTGAGGACGGCTTCTCCGCTTGCATGGCCGCATAAAACCATAAAAATATTTTTGTGTTTGCTGACCAATTTTTGCCAGATTGCTTCACCTGCGTTACCCGTGATCTTATACCCCAATTTATCGAACCTTTTTCCATTCGCTCTCATGTAGGCATGAGTGAGCACGATGACTCGATGCTCGGGATGATCGGCAACCACTTTGTTCGCCCAATCCAGGACTTCGTCGCGCGGTTTGCATTCGAGCGACACGATGAGAAACTTCATCCCGATGGCTTCGAAATGGTACCAGGAATTGTCATGTCGCTCGGGGTCGAAGGTTCCCCCGAACTCCTTTGTCTTGGCAAATTTTTCACGCGGAAAATATTTATTGAAGTGGGTTGTCCGGTTGACGGCGATGTCACCGCCGTACTTGTTGTTCGACTTCTGGAAGCCCATGTCGTGGTTTCCCAGACATAGGCAGTAGGGCACGTGCCCATCCAAGATGGACATGGCCTCCTTTGCAATGGCCCATTCTTCGTGGGCATCGGCCTGAACGATATCTCCCTCATGAACGAGAAAGGCAATGTTGAGCCGCTTATGATTATCTCTTACCCAGCGGGTTTGCTCGAAAAAGTAGCGTCGCAAATCCCCGTTCCCCCACTTCTTGGAAAGCTTCAGCCGCGTGTCGCAGTAGAATTGGGTGTCCGGTAACACAGCCAAGGTGAAGGATTTTTCATTCTTTGGACTCTTGGTTCCCGAAGCTTCTTTTTCCACCGCAACGGATAGTTGGCCCAGCGGAAAAAACAGGCATATAAGGGCAAAAACGGCTTTCATAGGGAGACTTGCTCTCTGACTAGGCGATTTCATGATCGCATTACAAGAGGGTTAATTATTCACGGCAACGAAAAGCTCTGGGTGAAATCTGGCTTCACTTGACAAATTGAAATCCTCCGAAGCTTAAATCCTCAACTTCATCCCGAAACCCGGGGCATCGGATACGATGAGTTTTCCATCTATGATCTTGTAGTCTCCGTAATCAATATCGTCCGATAGACAGGTGACTCCTTCAATGATCGCCGTACTTTCAAGACCTGCCGCCAGATGGGAAACGTAATGGGTTTTGAGCATGCTGCCCCAGGTGTGTGGACTTGCCATTGCCTTATGCTTTCTGAGAAAAGGGATCAATCGTCTCCATTTGGTAAATCCGTATCCCTGAATATCAACCAAGTGCATATCAAGAGTTCCATCGGCAATCAGTTCTCTAACGAGTTCCAGATCAGGATCTTTTTCACCGTCTGTGTAAAATGTCTTCTCGCGTCCATTTTTTAACATCCACTGTTTAAGTTTCCGGGACGTTTGGGCATCTTCCCTAAAAGGTTCTTCGAACCAGTAAATGGGTACCTCATTTACGCCCTCAAAGAAATCAATCGTGTCCTGCAGGCTGTATCCGTCATTCGCATCCACCAAAATGCCAAGACCCTTTTTTCCAAAGGTTTCATGGATCTTGTTTACCACCTCAATATCTTTGGCCAGCCCTTTATCATGAGGATACCATCTTGAGCTTCGGCCAATCTTCACCTTTACCTTGCGATACCCATAGTCGTAATCCCACTGGCAGTTTTTGATAATATTGTCTATTCCGAGGTAATCTCCCTCTTTATCGAGTTCATCGAAATAAATCATGCCACTGTATAGGTCAGTTGCTTTCGATCCTTTTGCTCCCAACATTTGATAGACTGGCTTCTCCAGGATCACGCCAGCCAAGTCATGCAACGCAAGATCGACTGCGGGGTGAACTCCTGCGCGGGTTCCGATCGACGGAACAATCAACTGATCAAGAGTCTTCCCGATAAGAGACTTTTCAATTTTATTTTGTTCACGGCCCGCCCTAGTCCTGCCCCAGCCGACAGCCCCCTGGTCCGTGTATAACCTCACGCATGAATCTTTCTTGTGCTGACCGTTTGGTTTTAATTGTGAGTTTCGGCCTACGAAACGCGGATGGTGATACTTCGCGGAGAGGAATTCCACCTTGTCAATTCGGTGCCCTTTCAGGATTTTCGCATCACTTGCAACACCTGCATTCGCCAGTAAATGATTCGCTGTAATATGAGCGCCATAGGATAAGAGACCCGCTTTTGTAAAAAAGTGTCTTCTGAACATCGTATGTTTGAAATTTTCGGTAATGAGATATTTGAGGGTCGGCCTATTACGCCCAGATGGAATGGGCCGTTGCGTTGGCGTCGGCAAAGCGGTCGACTCCGACTCCGGCATCCTGGAGCATGGTGGTCCAGAGGTTGGCCAGTGGAGTGTCTTTATTTGGGGCGAACCGGTGCTGCCCGTGGGTAAGTCCTTTAAAGCCGCCTCCGGTTAGCAGGCAGGGTACGTTGGTATTGCGGTGAGCCGTACGTAAGCCTCCACCGCAATAAACCAGACTGTTGTCGAAG
>CEPJ01079401.1_pt1 | contig 15288 bp, 11 predicted proteins | sample 530561 | NCBI WGS metagenome assembly CEPJ01 (sample SAMEA2620404, study PRJEB7988) | marine metagenome | biome: marine biome (ENVO:00000447); feature: surface water layer (ENVO:00002042); material: "saline water (ENVO:00002010), including plankton (ENVO:xxxxxxxx)" | depth 5 m
AAGACTCTGGCCCAACAGGTAGCTAGTGGATTCCTACTGCCCGAGGATGTGAACGAAAATGTTTTTGCGGGTGCTTTGAGCCTAACAGATATACCCGAGCCAGATCTGATGATCCGCACCGGCGGTGATCATCGCATTAGTAATTTCCTTTTGTGGGATTTAGCCTACACCGAACTCTACTTTACCGATGTCTTTTGGCCAGATTTTGATGCGGCAGCGTTGCAGGAGGCAGTCGAAACCTATGCACAGCGAAAGCGTCGTTTCGGTCGGCGTTAGTAACATGCTCCGCAATCGCGTCTACACGGCTTTGGCCCTTGCATTGGCGGCAGCCATAACGATATTTTGGTCCCCTATTTGGCTGTTTGGTATGATCTTCGGCGTCGCCTGCTGCTTTGCGGCCTATGAGTGGGCGGCCATGGCGGGCTGGCGGACACCTCGTAACAGACTCTTTTACGTGCTCAGTCTAGTGTCTCTGATGCTATTGTCCTTAACCGTGCAGACTTTATGGCTCGAAATCGTAACGCTAAGCTGCTTGGTCTGGTTTGGTGGTTTTGTCAGCATAATCATGCACCCCCGAATATCGGCAATGTATCGAAGCCATTGGTTTGTTGCTTCTCTTGGTTGGATTCTACTGTTGTCTGCCTGGTTTGGCTTGCTAACGCTAGTACAAGTGGAAAACGGTAGGTTGTGGGTCTTTTGGCTGTTTCTCTTGACGACGGCAACCGATGTTGGCGCCTTTTTCCTCGGTCGAGCATTCGGGCAATATGCCCTTGCGCCGCAAATCAGTCCCGGCAAGACAAGAGAGGGCGCTGGCGGTGGACTTGTGCTGGCCTTGGTCGTCTGTGTGCCAATGTTATTTTTGAGTGGGGCACTGGATTTTTATGCCTCTATAGGCCTGACCATCGTGATGAGCATCGTGTCCATATTTGGAGATCTCTTTGAGAGTTTGTTGAAACGTGTCTCGGGTATAAAGGATTCTGGTGCCTTGCTGCCAGGACATGGTGGCCTATTAGATCGCATCGATTCGATTATCGCAGTTGTACCATTTTTGGCATGGAGCGTTTGTTGATGGAAATTTTGCAGTATCCACTGGCTTTTTTACTGCTGCTAGGCGTTATCGTCGTGTTTCACGAATTTGGGCACTTCATCGTCGCCAGACACTCCGGGGTGCATGTTGTGAGGTTTTCCGTAGGGTTCGGCAAACCTTTGCTGCGATGGTCAGATAAATACGGAACAGAGTTTGTACTGGCTGCAATCCCCTTCGGTGGTTACGTGCAGATGTACGACGATCGCGATCCCGTCATGAGCGCAGTTGATAATAACTCGATACCTATGGGTGCCATTGGCTACACTGCCTTATCACCTCTGTGGCGCATCGCAATATCCTTGGCAGGCCCCGCTGCGAACTTTCTGCTTGCCGTAGTTATTTATGCATTGCTGTTTATGGTCGGGACGCTTCAATTCACGCCGACATTTGATGGTGCACAAGCCGATACGGCGTTAGCTAATGCCGGAGGCAACAGACCATTTGAGGTGCTTAGTGTTGACGGGGAGACCGTAAAAAATTATCAAGACGTTGCCATAGAGCTTGGCGATCGTTTGGGCGAGAGCGGCGAGATTGTGCTTGGAGTACTCGATTTGGAGAGCAGTCAGCGCCGCGAAATCCAGCTACCCATCGAACGCTGGCATGAAGGCATCAGTGAACCTGACCTTTTCGGTTCTTTGGATTTGCGGCCGGTACGACTGAGTATCGTGGGGCAGGTTGTCGAAGAGTCTGCAGCCCAGCGCGCGGGTCTACAGACTGGAGACTGGATTGTTGCCGTCGATGGTCAGCGTGTGAGCCGCTGGTCTGAGTGGGTTGATCATATTGTCGACTCGCCCGGTCGCACCATGGAGTTTGAAGTGCTCAGGGAGGGACGGCGCATATACCTGGAGGCGGTAGCGGACCGAGTCATTACAGAGGATGGTGTTGAGATTGGTCGACTGGGTGTTGCTCCGGTCAAGGAGAAGGTTCAGTTCGGGCCACTTGACGCCTTCGCGCTCGGCGCTTCAAAAACGTGGGACATGACCGTCATGACCCTGGCCATGATGAAAAAAATGATCGTGGGTAGCGTCTCGGCGGAAAATCTTGTTGGCCCGGTGGGGATCGTAAAAATCGCCGGTGATTCCGCCCGGGTAGGGTGGTATTTCTTCCTGAATATCATGGCTCTTATGAGCGTATCTTTGGGCGTTCTTAACTTACTGCCTATTCCGATGCTTGACGGTGGGCACGTCGTTTTCACTGGCATAGAAATGCTGCGAGGAAGACCAATGCCTGAGCGTCTGCAGATGACAGTGATGCAAATTGGTATCGTGATGCTTGGGGCTATGATGATTTTTGTGACCTATAACGATTTGGCTCGACTGTTGTAGAGCGCACGTTTACCCTTGCGACCTCTGACGACGGACTGCTGCTGAATCGTGCAAATAGCGAACCTAGCATGACCAGTGCCGAGGGGCCTGGGTTGGATGGTAAGACTAATTTGGAACGTTACATGCGATCGCACTTCTTGAATATTCTCTCCAAGGCAGCGTCATACTTTGGCCTCACGTTTGTCCTTAGTGCTGGGTTTCCTTCAGCAACTGCCCTAGCAGCTGCGCAGTCTTACAATCTCAATCAGGAAAATGGATTCGTCGTTGCTGACGTTCGTCTGCAAGGGTTGCAGCGTGTTTCTGCTGGCACCGTCTTCAACATAATCCCAATTGGCGTTGGTGACCGCGTCGATAATGTCACGGTCAGAGCAATAACACGGGTTCTGTTCGCCTCGGGTTACTTTAACGACATTAAAATTGCCCGCGACGACTCCGTTTTGATCGTGACCTTGAGCGAGCGACCTGCAATAGAATCGATCGAGTTGGACGGCAACAAAGCCATCGAGTCGGAGGCGCTCCTGGAGGGACTTGCAGACCAGGGGCTTCAAGAAGGGGAGATTTTCAAACAGGCAACCCTTGAACGAATGGGTCTGGAATTGGAGCGACAATATGTCGCCCAAGGTCGGTATGGTGCTTCTATCGAAACTGAAATCGAGGATCTGCCACGCAATCGCGTCAATATTAAAATTGATATAGAAGAAGGTAAGAGCTCGGGAATCCGGCATATAAACTTCGTTGGCAATAGTGCATTTAACGAGGTTGAGCTCTTGGATTCCCTTGAACTCAAACATCCGTCACTTTTGTCTTTTTATCGCAACGATGATAAGTACGCCCGAGAAAAACTCTCTGGTGACTTAGAGACTATCGAGGCTTTCTACAAAGACCGCGGTTACGCTGACTTTAAACTCACTTCAACTCAAGTCAGCATTACGCCCGACAGAGAGCAGGTCTATATCACGCTGGCCCTAGACGAGGGTAATGTATTCACGATCAACGAAGTGAACCTGGTGGGCGAACTTGGCGATGTGCGCGCGGAAGACCTGCAACGTCTTATCATCGTTGAGAAAGGGCAGACCTTTTCCCAGGCGCTCATTACCGCCACGGAAGAGCGTCTGACCGGAGCGCTGGGTAATGGCGGATTTACCTTTGCGACGGCCAGCGGAGTACCGAAACTCAATGATGACGACACAGTCGATATCGAGTTTTTCGTCGATGCGGGCAAGCGCGCCTATGTTCGACGCATCATGTTCACTGGTAATGCGCTGACCCAAGACGAAGTTATGCGTCGCGAAGTGCGCCAAATGGAGGCGGGTTGGGCCTCGACAGCCCAAATTGACCTTTCGAAGGTTCGCCTAGAGCGATTAGGCTATTTTAAAGGTGTGGAAGTAGAAACGCCTCAAGTGCCCGGTACCGACGATCAAATTGATGTGGAATTTGCGGTCGAAGAACAGCCCTCGGGGGCTATTTCTGGAACGTTGGCATATTCTCAGGGTTACGGCTTGATCTTGGGAGCTAACTACCAACAATCCAACCTGCAGGGTAGCGGTAACTCGTTAACGGTGGGTTTAAGTTATTCGCAGTTCCAGCAGTCAGTCAATTTCAACTACTATGACCCCTATTTCACGATAGACGGCATTAGCCGGGGCTACAACGTATTTTTCCGACGGCTAGACTATGACGCGCGCAACATCGCTCGGTATAGCACGGATTCAGCTGGCGTTGGTGTGACCTTTGGGTTCCCGATAGGAGAGACCCAACGAATCAATTTTGGTTTAAATATAGAGCATACGGAGATTCGTGAGGGATTTGCCGCAGCTCAAGAAATTTCTGAGTTCATCGATCGCAACGGTCCGGATGCACTGAACTTCAAGGCAAACCTGTCATGGATTCGATCTACCTTGAATCGCGGAGTATTCGCAGACCGCGGGTCCTCGCAGTCCGTAGGGGCGACAATTTCGGCCCCTGGTAGTGACCTTGAGTTTTATCGCCTTACTTATCAGGGCGAGAAATACTTTCCTCTGACTAATGTGTTTACACTCAAACTTCGGACAGAACTTGGTTTTGGCGGCAGCTTTGGCGACACACCATCTTTGCCGTTCTATGAACACTTTTTCGCTGGTGGTTTTGGTTCGATTCGAGGGTTCGAAAACTCAACGTTAGGACCTCGCAGCACCCCGCCCTTAGATGCCGACGGCAACCCTATCATTTTTAATTCATTTGGTAGGGACGGGAGATATGGTCAGCCCTTTGGTGGCAATTTGTTGTTGGAATTTTCTGCAGAGGTGATATTCCCGTTACCCTTTGTTGAAGACAATCGCCAATTCCGACCGGCCTTTTTCTTCGATGCGGGTAACGTATTTAATACGGAGTGTCCTTCCGTCAGCACAAATTGCTTCGATTTCGACACAGACGAGTTACGCTATGCGGCTGGTTTTGGTTTGAGCTGGTTAAGTGGGTTTGGACCACTGACCTTTGCAATCTCGAAGCCGATCAACACCAAATTTTTCGACGAGGAAGAAAGCTTCCAGTTCGAACTGGGTAAGACATTCTAGGAACGTTGTTGGTTAGAAGTCGCAGCGAAGTAGGATAGAATAAATCGGCTAGCCGGCCGGACATTAAATTCAGGAGACACGCATGTTTAACAAACTTCTCGGTGCCCTTACGGTGGTACTTTCGATGGCTTCCTCTGCCGTTAGCGCAGAGATGAAAATTGTGGTCTTAGACCCAGTGCGAGCGATTTTGGAGAGCGATGAGGCCAAAGTTTTGATTGAGGCAGCCAATAAAGAAATGGAGCCTGAGGTGGAGGAGCTTCGCGAAGCGGCTGAAGAGTTTCAAAGCCTGCAGGCAAAGCTGCAAAAAGACGGCGAGGTAATGAGCGAGTCCGAGCGGCGTAAAGCAATAAAAGATTTGGAAGACATGCAGACCGATTTGCAATTTGGAAACCAAAAACTGCAAAAGCAAACCCAAGATAAGCGTCAGGAAATAATACAGGCTATGGCGCCAAAGTACGAAAAAGTGCTAAACGATTTGATTCAAATCGACCAGATCGACCTAATTTTGTCGCCCAACCAGCTTCAATACACCAATGCCAAGCATGATATTTCTCGTCGCGTTACCGAGAAGTTGAACGAAGCATCCGAATAAGTTCGGATCGTCTATTTCTTCCGACGTGTCCGAGACTAAAAAGTCATTTACGTTAGCGCGTCTTGCTCAGTATATTAGGGCCGACATTGTCGGCCCCTATGGATCAAGCGTTACCGATAGGGAAATCGTCGGCCTCACGGTTGTCAAAGGGTTAGGCAGCCTGGACACAGCTGCAGAGGGCTACCTGAGCCATTTGTCCGGGGCGAGTTACCGTCCAATGCTCCCGACCACTCAAGCGTCAGCGGTGATTCTGAGTCCGGAAGACGCCCCGAATTGTCCAGTGCCTAGTCTGGTTGTCTCTCAACCTTACCTCGCCTTCGCTCGCATATCGCAACTGTTTGAGGATCTCGATAGGTTTCTGCCGGGCATACATCCTAGTGCGGTGATCGCCGGGGATGCCATTGTCGACGACTCGGCGCATGTCGGTGCTCATGTGGTGATCGAGTCCGGTGTAAGAGTGGCCGCGCGCACCATCATTCAGGCGAATTGTTCGATTGGCCAAGATTCCGAGATTGGCTCGGGCTGTCGTATTTTTCCCAACGTATCGATTTATCCGAATGTGCGTCTAGGCGAGGCATGCACAGTCCATTCTGGTGCGGTATTGGGAGCGGACGGTTTTGGTTTTACCCCTGACGAAAAGGGTCATTTTGAGACTATTGCCCAGCTTGGCGGGCTGAGTATTGGCGACAACGTCTCCATAGGTGCGGGCACTACGATCGACTGCGGGGCCATCGACGACACCGTAATCGGCGCCGGCGTAAAAATCGATAACTTGGTGCAGATAGGACATAACTGCAAAATCGGCGATCACAGCCTGATTTGTGGTTCGGTTGGCCTCGCAGGTAGCACCCAGATCGGAAGGCGCTGTGTGTTGGCGGGTGGGAGTGGCGTTGGTGGCAAACATCCAGTCAAAATTTGCGATCAGGTAGTCATTAGCGTCAAGACTACAGTGACTCAATCGATCGACAAACCCGGCGTGTATTCAGGTTCCACGATTGCGACCGACCATGCGACCTGGTTACGTAACGCCACCCGATTCACGGTCTTGAACGACTTGTTTAGGCGCGTTAAAAAATTGGAAGGGAACACACCATGAGCGAAGTTAAGACGATTACTGAATTATTCGAGTATCTACCGCACCGTTATCCCTTCTTGCTTATAGATCGCGTCCTAGAAACTGTTGTAGGGGAACGCATCAAGGGCTACAAGAACATCACTGCCAACGAAGAATTGTTCAACGGTCACTTCCCTGGGCAGCCCATATTCCCTGGTGTCTTGATCCTGGAAGCCATGGCCCAATTATCTGGTGTATTGGCCTTTGAAACCAAGGGGTTTCGACCAGCAGACGGCACCAACTATTTGTTTGGCGGTGTCGAAAAGGCGCGATTTCGGCGACAAGTCATACCGGGCGATCGATTAGATTTAGAGAGCACGATAGTTGCAGATCGAAAGATTATGATGAAATTTGAATGCGCCGCCTATGTTGATGGTGAGATCTCGTGTTCAGCAGTGCTGACTGTGGTGGAGCAATCAGCATGATTCATCCTACGGCCATCATTGATGCCGATGCCGTGCTAGGACAGAACGTCGAAGTAGGGCCCTACTGCATCGTCGGTCCAGGAGTGGTGCTCGGCCATAATGTGGTTCTGAAATCTCATGTTGTGATAAGGGGGCCAAGCAACATCGGTCGCGGTGTTCAGATCTACCAGTTCGCCACAGTGGGCGAGGATACGCCGGCTCTCGCCTATGAGGGTGAGGACTCGGTTCTTGAGGTGGGTGAGGGCACCATTATTCGCGAAGGCGTCACAATTCACCGAGGCATGGCAAAGCGAGGCATCCAGAAAACCATCATCGGTTCTAACTGTTTGTTGATGGCCTACGTGCATGTCGGCCACGATTGCATCGTTGGTAACAACGTAATAATGGCGAACAACTCATCGCTGTCTGGTCACGTGGAAGTGGGCGATTTTGCGAATTTCGGAGGCTATTCTGGGGTTCCGCAGTTTCGCAAAATCGGCGCATGTGCGCATATTGCTGGCATGAGTCTTGTGACAAAGGATGTACCCGCCTATATGACGGTGGCCGGTAATCCGGCTTGGGCTGTTGGGTTGAATACAGAGGGCATCAAACGCCGGGGTATCGATAGTGACAGTCGTCAGGCACTCAAGCAGGCCTATAAGCTGGTTTATCGAAGCAGTCTGCGAGTGGATGAGGCCATTGCGCGAATGAACGAACTGCGGGCCAAGCATCCAGAGGTCAACATATTTGCCAAGTCCATTGAGGCTTCTGATAAGGGCATTATTCGCGGCAACGGACGTGGTCACTGAATCTAGATCAAAGGAACCCGTTGTTATAGGCCTGTTGGCTGGCGAGCCCTCCGGCGACTTGTTAGGCGCTGGATTAATAAACGCCTTGCGAGCGATGCTGCAGGATAGAGAAGTGACGTTTATGGGCGTTGGGGGCGCGCGCATGCAGGCCGCGGGACTCATCTGTTTGGCCGACTTTGAAACCCTCTCCATGAATGGATTTCGTGAACCGATAATGCGGCTGCCAGAGCTTTATCGCATGTATCGAGAGCTCTCGACGACGTTGGTTGAGGCGCGAGTCGATGCCTTTGTGGGTATAGATTTTAACGTCTTTAATTTTCTCCTTGAGGCGCGTCTCAAGCGCCAGGGCATACCCACGGCACACTACGTGAGTCCCTCCGTCTACGCCTGGCGTCGAGGGCGAACTAAAAAAGTCTCACGTAGTGCGGACAAGTTATTTTGTCTTTTCCCATTCGAGCCCGCGTTCTATAAAGGTCACGAGGTCGATGCACGGTTTATCGGTCACCCAATGGCCGCAGAAATTCCTCTGCAAGCTGGTAGCGACGAGGCGCGAAAAGAGGTAAGGCTCAGCCTTGGATTGGATCTTAATGACATCATATTGGCGGTGCTGCCGGGAAGCCGTGGCAGTGAAGTCGAGCTTATGCTCAGGCCCATGCTGCAGGCCGCTCAAGGATTTGCGGAAGCGCAGCCCACCTCAAATCGATCTGTACGCGTTATCATTCCATGTGTGAACCAGGCTCGCTATGCACAAGTCGACCCGATTGCTAAAAAATTTAGTCAGCTAAGCCCCTGCCTTTACCGCGGTGATGCTCGCTCACCCTTGATCGCCTGCGACCTAGCGCTGGTCAAGTCCGGCACGAGCACCTTGGAAGCAATGCTTTTGCGTAGACCAATGGTGGTTACATACCGCTTGGGCTATTGGACCTACCTTATTGCCAATTCCCTATTGAAAACCCCCTTTATTGCCGTGCCAAATATTCTTGCTGGACGTATGCTTGTGCCTGAGTTGGTGCAGAAGGCTGCTACGCCAGATGCCATGTGTGAGGCCCTAGGAAGAGTATTCTACACGGCGCGGACAAATACTGAGCAGCTGCGGGTCTTTGAACAGCTGCACAGAAAGTTAGCGGGTGGCTCAGCCGGTTTAGGCGCGTCAACCGAAGCTGCCCAAGGGCTGGTTGACTTGTTAAAAGAGCGATCAAAACTGCCTGCTGACAGTTAACTTGATCTGCAAGGTTTTCTCGTCGCAGCGGTCGAGGTAATGTTATCGCTCAAGCCCAGGGAATTCGACAACCAGCCTTTATGCAGAGATCTTCCTCGAATCCATCAGCCCCGTCGGTTCAATCGGCCTCTTCGGCGAATGTTGCAGGCGTTGACGAGGTTGGTATCGGCCCCCTCGCCGGGCCCGTCGTCGCCTGTGCGGTAATTTTGAATCCTGCGGACTGCATTGATGGCCTCGACGATTCCAAGATTATAAGCGAGGAGCGCCGTGAGGCCCTGGCCAGGGAGATTCAGGCTCGCGCACTTTGCGTCAGCATTGGACGGGCCAGTGTCGAGGAAATAGATCGTTTAAACGTACTTCAGGCAAGTCATTTGGCCATGAAACGAGCGGTTGCAGGGTTGTCCGTCACCCCGGATCATGTGCTCGTTGATGGCAACAAGGTGCCAGACCTTGGTATTTCAACTGAGGCGATCGTGCAGGGCGATAAGACGGTGCCAGCCATTTGCGCTGCTTCCATCGTCGCCAAGGTCAAACGGGATGCGGAGCTTGTTGCCCTTTCAGTGCAGTATCCTGAATACGGTTTTGAATTGCACAAGGGTTATCCCACAGCTATGCATCGGCGTGCGCTACGAGCTATTGGGCCTTGTCCAGCGCATCGGAGGAGCTATGCGCCGGTACAAAAGGCGCTGGCCCGGCAGTCACGTGAGGATTGGGAATGAACCTGAGCGTATCTACTGCCAATGTTGAGACCTCTTCTTCGACGGCAGCACAATTTGTGCATCTTCATACGCACAGTGAGTTCTCGCTGGCTGAGGGCTTGCTAAAAGTAAAGAGCGCCGTGGGTGAGGCGACTCAGCGTCATATCCCTGCCATGGCGTTGACCGACCGCAACAATTTATTTGCGCTGGTTAAGTTTTATGAAACCAGCCTTTCTAAAGGCGTTAAGCCCATTCTCGGTGCAGAGCTCTGGATCAGCCCTCAGCGACAAGAGCCCGCCGGGCGCATCGTCGTACTGGCCCAAAACGCGGAGGGCTACAAAAACTTGCTTACGCTAATCTCCTATAGCTATACCGAGGCCGAGCATAGGGGTGAAATTGACGAGCAATCCCTCTTTGATCATCAACAGGGGTTGATTGTGCTTTCCGGCGGTGTTGGCGGGCACCTATGGCAGAGTGTTAGCAATGCAGATTTGCAAACAGCCTCGGCGACGCTAGCGCGCTGGCGCTCGATTTTTGCAGACCGATACTACTTGGAGCTGACTCGTACTGGACGCCCAAACGAAGAGGCATTCATTGCGTGGGCGGTTGAGCAGTCCCAGCAACACGCAGTCGCCGTGGTTGCTACTAATGATGTCTGTTTTCTGAATCCTGACGATTTTGAGGCGCACGAAACTCGCGTATGCATAAACCAGGGACGAACCCTCGACGATTCACGTCGACCTCGGACGCATAGTGCGCAACAGTATTTGCGGAGTGCCGAGGAAATGAGCGCGCTCTTTGCAGATATTCCCCAGGCAATCGAAAATGCTATTGAAATCGGAATCCGTTGCAACGTGCAGGTATCACTGGGCAAGTACTACCTCCCGGACTACCCGATACCCGAGAACAAAACGCCAGAGCAATACCTCAAAGACGTCTCTCTAGAGGGACTCAACCAGCGACTCTCGGTGCCTAGAGAAAACGCTTTTGGCGATGCTTTTGCTAGTCCTAAGGCGTATAGCGAGCGTCTAGAGTTTGAGCTGAACGTCATCAATGAGATGGGTTTTGCAGGCTATTTCCTCATTGTCATGGAGTTTATCGCCTGGGCAAAAAGCAACCATATACCGGTGGGGCCCGGACGGGGGTCTGGCGGTGGGTCCTTGGTTGCCTACGCGTTGGGTATTACCGACCTCGACCCGTTGGAATATGACCTGCTGTTCGAGCGCTTTTTGAATCCTGAGCGCGTCTCTATGCCGGACTTCGACGTGGACTTTTGCATGGAAGGGCGGGACAAAGTAATCGCCCATGTCAGCGAGATGTATGGATTCGAGGCAGTCAGTCAGATTATTACCTTTGGCACCATGGCCGCGAAAGCAGTAGTACGAGATGTCGCTCGAGTGCAGGGCAAACCCTACAGCCTGGCAGACAAGCTCTCCAAACTGATTCCCTTTGAAGTAGGCATGACTCTCGGCAAGGCTATGGAGGATAGCGAGGAATTACGAAGCTTCGTCAATGACAATGACGAAGTGGCTGAAATCATGGATATGGCCTACAAGCTCGAAGGGATTGTGCGCAATGTAGGACGTCATGCCGGCGGGGTGGTGATCGCACCCTCAGCGCTCACGGACTTTGTTCCACTCTACACGGAAGACGCTGGGACGGGTCTGGTTTCCCAATATGATAAAGATGATGTTGAGCGCGCAGGCTTGGTCAAATTCGACTTCCTGGGCCTTAAAACCCTTACGATCATCGACTGGGCAGTGAAAAGTATCAACGCCCAGCGCAAGAGCGATGGAACTCCGTTGCGCATCGAAGACCTACCCCTGGGTGACAAGCAAACCTTCGACTTGTTGCGTCGAGCAGAGACCACCGGCATTTTTCAGTTGGAAAGCCGTGGAATGAAGGATCTAATTCGTCGCCTGCTGCCAGACAGTATCAATGACATCATAGCCCTAGTGGCCTTGTTCCGGCCCGGACCGCTGCAGTCTGGGGCCGTTGACGACTACATCAATCGCAAGCACGGCAAGGAACCTGTTTCCTTTCCCCATCCGAGCCTGGATACGGTTTTGGAAGGCACCTATGGGGTGGTGTTGTACCAAGAACAGGTCATGAAAATTGCCCAAGTGCTCGCCGGGTTTAGCCTGGGTCAGGCCGACTTGCTGCGCCGTGCCATGGGTAAGAAGAAAGCCGAAGAAATGGCAAAGGTACGAGCTCAGTTCCTGCAGGGCACAGGTGAAGGAGGGGTGGACGCCGATCTGGCGAACGAAATTTTCGATCTGATGGAAAAATTTGCTGGTTATGCGTTCAACAAATCGCATTCGGCCACCTACGCTTTATTAAGCTTTCAAACGGCCTGGTTGAAAACCCACTATCCTGCGGAATTTATGGCCGCCAACTTATCTGCGGATATGCAGAACATTGACCGCGTTGTGGTACTCATTGATGAGGTCAGGAGGATGAAGCTGAACCTCCTGCCGCCGTCGGTCAACAAAAGTGATTTTCGATTTTGTGTCCAAGATGCTGCCGTGATTTATGGGCTCGGGGCCGTGCGCGGTGTTGGGGAAGGCCCTGTTGAAGCCATCGTGGCTGCTCGCCAAGCAGCGCCATTTCGCGATCTTGCCGACTTCTGTCAGCGTTTGGATACAAAGAAAGTAAACAAACGCGTACTAGAGGCTCTAATAAATGCAGGTGCCATGGACGACTTCATGGCCGAGGGTGAAAATCTGAATCAGCATCGCGCAGAGCTCCTCGCCCAGATACCCCAAGCGATGCAGGGCGCTGAACAGGTCGCTCGAGACGCAGCGGCTGGGATGACGGATTTGTTCGGCGGTATCGCCGAGACTGTGAATGAACCGCGCCCGACGCCGGCACAGGTAGCACCAATGAGTGCCATGCAGCGTCTGAACGGTGAAAAAGACGCGCTAGGGTTGTTTCTGACTGGTCATCCTATCGATAGCTACGAAGAAGAGATCCGTCAATTTTGTCCTACGACTATCAAGGATCTACGCACGGGTAAACAGAGCCAATGGGTAGCTGGCATGGTGGTCAGCCAGCGCGTGATGAAAACCAAACGCGGTACCTCCATGGCCTTTTTAGTAATAGATGATCGAACCTCGCGGTTAGAGGTATCTGTGTTCAGTGAAGCCTTCGAGCAGTACGGTGGCAAAATCAGTAAGGATGCATTGTTGGTTGTTGAAGGTGAGATACAGCATGATGAGTACAACGGCAGTATGGCGTTGAGAGCCAGCCGAATTTTGACCATAGACGAGGCGCGGCAACGCTTCAGCCGGGTGCTGCATCTGGATTTCTCAAGCGCACCGCTGCCAGAGGATTTTAATCTGCGTCTCAAGCATGTGGTCGAGAATCACCGTGCCGCGCACCAGGTGACGTCCCAGGAATGCCCCATTGTGCTGTCTTATCAACATGCTGGCGCCGTTGCCAAAATTGCCTTGGGTGAAAAATGGCGGGTGCAAGTCTGCGAAAGTTTGTTGCAGTCACTGGCGCACTCCTTTGGCCAAGACCGCGTCAGCCTGCAGTATTAAAGTGCTTAAAAACAACTAGGAATAAAATGGTTCAAGAATTGACTGAAATTCTTGAGCGCTCACTTCAAGAAGTGCGAGTCCATGCGCATGGGCAACGGGGACGTGTTTTTGTCGCCTTTAGCGGTGGCGCTGATTCCACTGCTTTGTTGCACAGCGCTCAGGCTCTGCTACACGGTGGCGAAGAGCTCTACGCGCTTCATGCTGACCATCAGCTGCATGCAAAGTCTGGTGAGTGGAGGTCACATTGCCAGGCGCTTTGCCGATTCCTGGGCGTGCCCTTGATTGCCGAGTGCTTGAGCGTATCTGCCGAGGGTAATCTTGAGGCGGCGGCTCGCCGGGCTCGCTACGAATTCTTCACTCGGCACCTTGGTCCGAACGACATTTTGATGCTAGCCCACCATCGGCAAGATCAGCTCGAATCTGTCTTGCTTCGGCTCTTTCAGGGCAGGGGCATGATGCCAATGCGTGGGCATGGGGCGCTCGGTGCAGGACATTTTGTTCGCCCGTTCATGAATATTGAAAAACAGCTGCTGACCCAGTACCTCGTCAGTCATGACGTTGGCTGGATCGAGGATCCCGGCAATCGCGATCTGGCTTTTGATCGAAACTACCTCAGACATAGGGTAACCGGCGAAATAATTGCCCGCTGGCCCAATGTTCGGAACGCCATAGAAAGAGTTTCGGAGTCCGTGCTCACTCAGCAACAGCTACTGGCTCATTTAGTGAGCAAAGCGGGTAATACCGTACCCTGGAGTGAATTACCGTCAATCCCAACTCTGGCCTTAGCCTGGTTGCGAACCTACCTTGGCGTGCGCGGACACCATGATGTTTCAGATGCATCCCTGAGTGAGTTTTTGCGGCAGCAAACACAGGGTGCTAGGGCTCAACTAGAGTTGGGCACGCACCGGCTATATGCATGGCGAGACACTCTCTATTTCGAACGATTATCGCCCAATACCTCAACGGTCCCAGACCAATTGACCGTGAGCTTTCCATCCTTAGTCGATTGGGGGCGCTATCAGCTTGCCTTTGCCGAGTGCTCAGAAAGTGCTTCGAATGCCATTGCCTATGCGGGGGAGCTGAGACTCACCTGCCGCGACAAATTGCAGGAGCATCCGTCCGAAGCAGAATCGTCACTCAAGAAACGATTCCAGCAGGCGCGAATACCGCCCTGGCACAGGGGCACTTACCCAGTATGCCTTGATGCGGCGGGTCTCTTGGTGATTCCAGGAGTCTGGCGGCGCAGCGAATTAGCGCTCTCATCAACCGCCGTAATGGGCTCTTTGACCAAGGCCAAGCACTGCACGATCATCTGTCGGCCCGTCGCTGCTGCTATGATAGAAACCTAGGGCACAAACCGAGGATTTTCCGCTTTGAAGATTGAGCTTAACTGGGTGACCTGCTAGTTTATCCGTCCATCTTGCCCCGCTCGTTGGCGCTTTGTAACAAAGCGCGCAATGCGCTTCGTGGCAACACTTTGTGGTCACGCCAGCAGCGCTCGGCAAAAAGATGGATTCCAATGACGCGATATATTTTTGTAACCGGCGGTGTGGTTTCCTCCTTGGGAAAAGGGATTTTGACCGCCTCCTTAGCCTCCCTGCTGGAATCAAGAGAGCTTCGCGTCAACGTCCTCAAGATGGATCCCTATATAAACGTAGACCCCGGTACCATGAGCCCCATTCAGCATGGCGAGGTATTCGTGACCGCCGATGGCGCTGAAACGGATTTGGATCTTGGTCACTACGAGCGTTTTTCCAACATTCGGATGAGCCGCAATAACAATTTCACCACCGGCAGCGTTTATGCAGAGGTTCTGCGTAAAGAACGCAAGGGCGAGTACCTTGGCGGTACTGTCCAGGTGATCCCTCACGTGACTGACGAGATCAAGCGCCGAACCCGATTGGCCGCTGAGGGTGTGGAAGTGCTGATTGTGGAAGTTGGTGGCA
>CEPJ01284826.1_pt1 | contig 15252 bp, 21 predicted proteins | sample 530561 | NCBI WGS metagenome assembly CEPJ01 (sample SAMEA2620404, study PRJEB7988) | marine metagenome | biome: marine biome (ENVO:00000447); feature: surface water layer (ENVO:00002042); material: "saline water (ENVO:00002010), including plankton (ENVO:xxxxxxxx)" | depth 5 m
ACTTGCTACAGGCAAAACCAAAATGGAAAGTCTTTTAAATACTGTAACTGCTGATACACTTCGTGCAGAATTACATAGATTCAATGCAATCAAAGTAAGTGGCGGCGAACCAATGATGCATACAGAATTAATGGACATTTTACAAATGCTTGTTGACGAAAATGCAACACACATAAAACTAAATGTTTCTACTAACGGAAGTTGGACCAAAGAATATTTAGAACTATTTGCAAAATTTAGAAGTGTAGACTTTATTGTTAGTTGTGATGGTGTTTATGATAATGGTATGGACTTGTATAAGTTAGTAAGATATCCACATTCGTGGGATTGGTTTAAAAAACAAATAAATTTGTTAAATGATTATCCGTATATTAACAAAATGTTTCAATGCGTAGTTCATGTTCTTAATGTACATAACATTCCAGAGTTTATAAGATTTGCTATTGCTAACACAAAAAAACCATGGGCAAACTTCTTGCCTATAAATGGACAAAGATATTTGCAAACAGAACTAACGCCACGTCCTGTAATTGAACAAACACTAAAACAATTAAAGAAACGTGATTATTATGATCAATTAGACGGACACTTTGATTATATAATTAAGTATTTAGAAAAGATGCTTAACACACCAAAAAGTGGTGAATACGAAGAACGTGTGATGTTGTTTCATGAATTCATTAAAACAATGGGTAAGACAAAAGGTATCAATTATCAAGACTATATACCATGGGATTTAAGTTTAGTTAAATAGATAAATAATTTATATTATAGGAAAGCACAATGCGAGCCAAACAATTTATTAGAGAATACACAGATTTAGAAACTGCTAAAAAGGAAATCATCAATAGTATTAATCAAATAGATCCTAATACAGATGATAAAGATGCCGCAAAGCAGGCTGAACAAGTCCTAGATAAAATCTATACTGTTTTAAATAAAAACAAAGTATTAGATAGATTCACATCAGTACTACCATCCGTATTAAAGGACGAATTCCCAGACACTGAAGTAATGAAGATTGCAGGTGAGATTGCAAAGGCTCCACTATCCTATGGTGAGAAGATGAAGTTCACAGAGAACTTGGCTACTAATAAAGTTATAAATCCAAAAGTATTAGTTACACCAGGAACATATACTATTGATAAACTATGTTATGATAGCCCTGTTAATAAAGAAGTATTTTTACACTTAAGAGCATATGGAGTTGGGAAGCAAATGAAAGGTCCAATGGAACACGCATTTGCTATTCTAAGTTCAACTATTACAATAAAAGGTAAAGGAGATATTACAGTAGGTAATACTCCTGTAGAAGTAAAAGCGGCAATTGGTGAGAAAAAAGGCTCAGGTGGTGGACGTTTTGGTGAAACAGGTAATGTTCCTAGCAGAGATAAAATGTTAGAAATCATTACAAGTGATCCAAAAATGAAAGGCCCTGTAGAAGAATTTTTAGCAAATCAGTCTAGTATGAATATTGAAACATTTACAAACATTGCCAATTCTGCATACAAAGATGATCCTGCAGGTAAAAAGAAAATGGGCGAAGCAGTATTCAAAGAAGTTTTCCAATCACATGGACAAGCAGTAGCAAATGAATTTGCTAAACCAAATGCTGATGCCAATGCAGTAAGATTAGCATACATTAGAGCAAACTTTGACTGGTACAAGAATTCAGAACAAGGTGGTGCATGGCAAGTATTATGTGGTATTAGCATGGCAGACAATGCCGTAGGTGTTATGGTAACAGGTGATGATTTCGATAAAGTTACTACTGCTAAAAAGAATCCAGCCATAATAACTACTGGAAAACCACAAGAAATGCTATTCCAATTCAATCCTAAACTATCATAAAATATAGGTTGACTTCATACTCTTAATCATATAATATAAGAACAGTATATCAAAATAGAACAAGGAGTTCACATGAGTGCAGATAAAGTTTTCAATCCTGAGGAAAAAGCAAAATTAACTCAGGTAATCAATGAAGGCATTAGTGTAATGCAAGAAGTCGAAGACCTAAACGAAGGTCTTAATGATACAGTTAAAGCAATCGCAGAAGAGATGAGTATTAAGCCTTCAGTTCTTAAGAAGGCTATTAGAACTGCTCACAAAGGCAACTTCCAAGAAAGTGCAGATGATTATGGTTCACTAGAAAATATTCTAGCGACTGTAGGAAAAATTGGTGGTACTAGTAGTTGAAAAACATAAAAGCCTTTTGGGTCAACTCATACAAAAGTGATAAGATAGCATTTGCATTTGAACTAGTAAGTTTCGTATTTACAGTTGGTGCAAGTTTAACCTTGGCTTTTAATGCCAGGGATCCAAATATGCTTATTGTTTATCCAGGATTCTTCATAGGATCAGTCACACAATGCTATTCATCTATTAGACGTGGCGCGGCATGGGTAACATTATTAACATTCTATTTTAGTTTGGTTAATATATTTGGATATGGAATAGCCGCAAACTGGTGGTAATACAAAGGTACAATTTATGATTGAAGGTTTTAAAATACCATTAACTAAATTCAAAGTTAGAGAAGGTGACGTTGTTTTAGAACAAGGTTGCAGTTTTGATGAAGGTGTATGGACTGAAAAAACTACAGACGATTACTTCAAAGGTAAACGTGTAGTTTTGTTTAGTTTACCAGGAGCATTTACTCCAACTTGTACATCAACACAACTTCCTAGTTTTGAGGACAACTATGAAAAAATCAAGAGTCTAGGCGTTGACGAAATATATTGTTGCTCAGTCAATGATACATTTGTTATGAATGCATGGGCAGAAGTACTTAAAATCAAAAATGTAAAAGTTATTCCAGATGGTTCTGGTAACTTTACAAGATATATGGGTATGTTGATCGGTAAAAATCATAGGGGTTTTGGCAATCGTTCTTGGAGATATATGTGTGTTATTAAAGATGGTGTTGTAGAAAAATGGTGGCAAGAGCCAGGCATTAACAATGATGGAGCAGATGATGATCCATATATTGAAACAACTCCTGAAAATATGATGACATATTTAGAGTCTACAAAATAGATTGCAAATTTTAATATTATGGGGAGTTCCGGCAAAAACTTCCGTTCGGTATCCAGCGAAGTCTCCCCATAGTATATTAGGCAAACATTATGGCAGTATATTATAAGATAAGAATTACAAAAGGCACATCAGAGGCAACAGTTTATTGGCAAGAATCTACATACAAAAAGTTAATGAAATCACTTGACATTCTAGATAAATCTGCTAAAATAGATGCTATAGAGATGGAGATGATTTCAAAGAATGAATACGAAGCAAGACAGTAAACCATATCAATCACTAGCATGGCTAGGTACAATAATATTGCTAATTGCGGCAACTATGGCAAGTTTTAATTTATATCCATGGTACAGTTATGCATTTACATTAGCAAATGGTATTTGGGTACTAGTTGGTATTTTATGGAAAGAACGTTCTTTAATTGTATTGAACGCAGGCTTAACAGTAATTTATATAATAGGCTTAATTGAAAACGCAATCGCTTAATAAAGCAAGTAACAAGGCTATGTTGGCCATAAGCAACAGAGGTAACAAATGTACGTTGACTGTTTATTTGACAGAGAGAAAGACCGTATACACGTTGTAGAACGTGACAAAGACGGCAAAAGACAATATAGAGATTTCCCAGTAAAATATATTTTTTATTATGATGACCCACGTGGTAAGCATCGTAGTATTCATGGCACACCTGTGACTAGAGTTCAGTGTCGCACACTCAAAGATTTCCGTAAAGAAATAAAACTTGTAGGGACTAAACGTCTTTATGAAAGTGATTTTAATCCAGTATTTCGTGTACTAGAAGAAAACTATCTTGGACAAGATGCACCAGACTTGCATACTTGCTTTTTTGATATTGAGGTTGACTTTGATAAAGATAGAGGATTCAGTAGTCCTGAAGATCCATTTAATCCTATAACTGCAATTACACTATACTTGCAATGGTCAAAACAATTGATTACATTGTGTTTGGCTCCTAAAGGTATGACTAAAGAAGATGCCAAAGAGATTACAGACAAGTTCGAAAACTGTTTCCTATTTGAAGAAGAAGGTCAACTGTTAGATACATTCTTAACATTGATTGATGATGCAGATATATTAAGTGGTTGGAACAGTGAAGGTTATGATATTCCTTATCTAGTAAACAGAGTTAAAAGAGTATTAAGTGCAGATGATACAAGACGTTTTTGCTTATGGGGACAAAAGCCTAAGTCCAGAACATTTGAAAGATTTGGTGCAGAAACATTAACATTTGATACTATTGGTAGAGTGCATATGGATTATATGCAACTGTATCGTAAGTATACATATCATGAAATGCATAGTTATAGTTTAGATGCTATTGGTGAATATGAATTAGATGAACGTAAAGTTCAGTATGAAGGAACATTGGATCAGTTATATAACAATGACTTTGAAAAGTTCTTAGACTATAACAGACAAGATACAATGCTACTTAATAAACTAGATGAGAAATTAAAGTTTATGGCATTGAGCAGTGAACTTGCACACGCCAATACTGTACTATTGCAAACAACAATGGGTGCAGTAGCAGTTACAGAACAAGCAATTATTAATGAAGCACATGAAAGAGGACTAGTAGTTCCAAGTCGTAAGAGCAGAGAAGAACTTGGTAACACCCAGGCGGCAGGTGCTTATGTGGCATATCCTAAAAAAGGATTGCATGATTGGATTGGCAGTATTGATATTAACAGTCTGTATCCTAGTTCTATTAGAGCATTGAACATGGGTAATGAAACTATTGTAGGACAACTTCGTCCAGACTATACAAACACACACGTCAAAGAAGCAATGGATAATAAAAAGTCTTTTGCAGATGCTTGGGAAGGTATGTTTGGTAGTATTGAATATGAACTTGTTATGAAGAAAGATACAAGCCAAGAGATTGTTGTTGAATGGGAAGATGGTGGCAATGATGTAATGACTGGTGCCCAAATATACAAAATGATATTCTTGCAAAACAATCCATGGATGTTAAGTGCTAATGGTACAATATTCTCAAGTGATAAAGAAGGTGTTGTTCCTGGACTACTAGCAAGATGGTATGATGAACGTAAAATACTACAAAAGAATAAAAGCGAAGCAACCACACCAGAAGAAAAAGCATTCTGGGATAAAAGGCAACTTGTTAAAAAGATTAACCTAAATAGTTTGTATGGTGCTATTCTTAATCCTGGTTGTAGATTCTTTGATAAACGTATTGGACAAAGTACTACATTGTCAGGTAGAGCGATTGCAAAACACATGGACGCATATGTGAATGAATGTATTACAGGTGAGTATGATCATTTAGGTAAAGCAATTATATATGGTGATACTGATTCAGCATACTTTAGTGCTTATCCTATGGTAAAAGAACAAATAGAAAAAGGTGAACTTGATTGGAACAAAGACTTTGCAATTAAACTTTATGATAGTATTGCAGAAAAAGTAAATGAAAGTTTTCCAGACTTTATGAAAGATGCATTTAATTGTCCACGTAAGAATGGTGAGATAATTGTTGGTGGTAGAGAGATGGTTGCAAGTAAAGGATTGTTCATAACAAAGAAACGTTATGCACTTCTTTATTATGACATTGAAGGTTTTAGAACAGACACAGGAGAAAGTCCAGGTAAGATTAAGGCTATGGGACTTGACCTTAAACGTTCTGATACACCTAAGATTGTACAAGACTTCTTAAGTGATGTATTGACTGGAGTACTAACAGGCAATGGTAGAGATGAAACACTAGAAAAAGTAAAACAATTTAAAGAAGAATTTATGTTGAGACCAGCATGGGAGAAAGGATCTCCAAGACGTGCTAACAACATGACAAAGTTCCAAGCAATGGAAGAGAGACTTGGAAAAGCAAATATGCCAGGACACGTTAGAGCAAGTATGAACTGGAATAGATTGCGTAAAATGAACAGTGACAGATACAGTACTGAAATTAAAGATGGTGCTAAGGTTATTGTTTGTAAACTAAAAGCAAATCCTTTAGGATATACAAGTGTTGCTTATCCAACAGATGAAACACATTTGCCTAATTGGTTTAAAGAACTGCCGTTTGATGATGGTGCTATGGAAAGTACAGTAATTGACAGCAAAATAAACAACTTACTAGAAGTACTAGAATGGGATCTAACGTTAGATTCTAATACTTCTACTAAATTTAATGACTTATTTACGTTTGAGTAAAATGTACTTGACTTTTGCGAAAAACCTAAATATAATAGTAAGAATAACTAATGGAGTGAAACTGACATGAAAGACTATTTAAATGATATAGTTCAGCATACACATAGCCTAGGCTTTATTGATTTGATTAAAGTACAAGGCAGTGATACTGAAACTAGTATTGAAGGACTTGCTGAAGACAGAAGTGTAATTGTTCAAGCAAAGTTCAAGAATCCATACGCAGAGTTCATTGGAACTTTTGGTATGCCGAATCTAAATAAACTAGCAATCTTGCTAGGCATTCAAGAATATAAGGATGATGCTAAAATTACTATTAGCAAACAAGAACGTAATGGTTCTGAAGTTCCTGTAGGCTTGTATTTTGAAAACGTTAGAGGTGACTTTAAAAATGACTATCGCTTTATGACTAGCGAAGTTATTAATGATAAACTTAAGACAGTTAAGTTCAAAGGCGTGAAGTGGAACGTAGAGATTAAACCAACAGTAGCATCTGTGCAAAGACTTAAAATGCAGGCACAGGTACATAGCGAAGAGACTACTTTCGTTGCTAAAACTGAAGATGGTAACTTGAAGTTTTACTTTGGTGACCATAGTACACACGCAGGTAACTTTGTATTTGCTCCTGATATTACAGGTGATCTTAAACATGGTTGGCAGTGGCCCGTACAACAAGTGATTAGTATTCTAAGTCTTCCAGGTGATATTACTATGCGATTCTCTGATGAGGGTGCAAGTATGATTACTGTAGACAGCGGAATGATTACATACGATTATATCTTACCAGCACAATCTAAATAATAGGTGTAGTAGATGCATACTAACCTAACAGAACAACAAAAAGACTATGCAATCTTTTTGCCAGCACTCAGTACATTCTATGCATTGTTTGTAGGTAGACAAAGACGACATGAGTATATTGATTATAATCGTGTTCCTAGTTTCTTACAACATGGTGTAGAAAGTATAAACTGGTTGGCACCAGAAGGTCTATGGCAGTATCAGTGGAGTTTGCACTCGGCTGGACACGCCAGTTTAGATTTACAAAAAGATATGTATCGTGAAGATATGTATAGGGATAGGAATCGTAACACTAGTTGGCTGTTAGGCGACAGTGGAGGATTCCAAATTGGTAAAGGTAAATGGGAAGGTGACTGGCGTAAAGGCAGTGGCTGTCCACAAGCACAAAAGAAACGTGATGGCGTTCTTAAATGGATGGACGCATTTATGGATTATGGAATGATCCTTGATATACCTGCATGGGTAAGTAGAAGTCCAGAAGGTGCAAGTGCAAGTAAGATTAGTTCTTATCAAGAAGCAGTAGAAGGCACACAACAAAACAACGAATACTTTATTAAGAATCGTAATGGTAATTGTAAGTTCTTAAACGTACTACAAGGCGAGAACTTTGCACAAGCAGATGATTGGTATTCGCAAATGAAACAGTTTAGTGATCCTAAAGTATATCCTGATGCACACTTTAATGGTTGGGCAATGGGCGGACAAAATATGTGTGACCTACATCTTGCTCTTAAACGTGTTGTTGAATTACGTTATGATGGTTTACTTGAAAAAGGTAAACAAGACTTTATGCACTTCTTAGGCACTAGTAAACTTGAATGGGCATTGGTGCTTACAGATATACAACGTGCTATTAGAAAACATCACAATGAAAACTTTACAGTTACATTTGATTGTGCAAGTCCTTTCTTGTGTACTGCAAATGGTCAAATGTACACAGGGCATAGAACAGAACAAAATGAAAAATGGAGTTATTTAATGTCAGTTGCTCCAGATGATAAAGCATTAAGTTCTGATACTAGTCCTTATGATGACATGGCTACAGATTTCTTTAAGAAGTCTGATATAACTTGGATGCCTACTCCTATTACAAAAGGACTTAAAGTAAATGATGTATGTATCTATAGTCCAACAGATGTAAATAGAATGGGTACAAGTACAAAAACTAGTTGGGATAGTTTTGCTTATGCACTAATGATGAACCATAATGTTTATACACATATCAATAGTGTACAAGAAGCAAACAGAGAGTATGACAAGGGCAAGTATCCTAATATGTTATGTGATGACAACTTTGATAAAACAGAAGTTAAAGATGTTATTGCTAGAGTGTTTGAAATTGATGACAAAGATAAAGCATTGAGCCTTATTGATGAACATACAAAACTATGGATGAAAGTGGTTGGTACAAGAGGTTATGTTGGTAAGAAAACTGTAAATGCATCTAGTCAATTTAACAGTTTGTTCTCGGAGGAATAATGAAAAGTCTAGTAGTAGGAATGGGTATTGGACAACTTTACTTTAAGGTTCTAAATGAAATGGGCCATGAAGTAATAACTGTTGATACAAAAAGACCTGCTAACTTTAGAGACATTGAAGAAGTTCCAATTGATATGTATGATACTGTACATATCTGTACACCAAACGAAACACATGAAGACATAGCAAGGTTTATAGCACCATGGTGTCATACAATGTTTATAGAAAAGCCTGGGTTAGCAACTGCAAAAGCCTGGGCTGATTTATATTATGACTTCCCTGAATGCCGTATTAGTATGGTTAAGAACAATCAATATAGACACAATATAGATGAAATGACTAACATGGCTAGAACAAGTCGTAATGTAGATATAAACTGGTGTAACAAAAACAGAGTGCCTAATCCTGGTACGTGGTTTACAACTAAAGAATTAGCATATGGTGGTGTAAGCAGAGACCTACTTCCACACTTGTTAAGTCTGTATCAAGTATTCAATCCAGACTATGAAGATGTAAAAATGTCTAATGGGAAAGCAAAACAAAACTGGAAACTAAAAGACTTACTTGATACAGACTATGGTGTAGTTGATCCAAATGGATTGTATGATGTAGATGATGAAGCGGGTATGACTTACAAAACAAAGTTCTGTGAATACAACCTACTCGCTAATTGGCGTACTGATTTATATGATGATATTGGTATAAACTTTGAAATATTAGGTAACGTAGAACGTGTAGAACTTGGATTATGCCCAGAAGATGCGTATAAAAGAATGATTGACACAGGGCTCAGAAACCTGCATAATGATACATATTGGGAAGATCAATTTAGAAAAGATATTTGGATACACGAACAAATGGAAGAATTATGTTAGTAAGACTATTACATACAACTGGTACAGGCAACTTTGTTGAAACACAATGGAACAAGCCTGATATCAAATCAGATGAAATCGAAGTCAAGGCTTTGATGACTGGTGTATGTCGTAGTGATATTGATATGATGAAAGGCAACTTTGGCCCACTGCCTTTGGAAATGCAAGGACATGAAGGACTAGGTGAAGTAGTTAAAGTAGGTAAAGAAGTAACAGATGCAAACGTTGGAGACATAGTTGCTACAAGAGGTGAGCCTGCATATGCAGATTATTACAATGCAAAGCCTAATGAATATGTAGTAGTGCCTGAAGCAGATCCTAAATACATTGTAGAGCCTGTGGCTTGTGGTATTAATATTGTAATGACAATATTAGAAGAACTAATGAAAAGAAAAAAGTCTAAGATACTAATTATTGGTAGTGGCTTTTTAGCAACTGTAGTTTATACAAAACTAAAAAGTCTGAAACTAGATGAGTTTGTAGATGTACTTGGATCAAGTAATAGAAAGTTTTGGGAAGATAGATTAGTAACAGAACCAAAACAAAGATATGATGTAGTGATTGATTTAAAAGATGATAGTTCTCTAATATTTGATTTTGGATATTTACTAGAAGACAATCCTATTATTGTACTAGCGGCAGAGAAAAAAGGTATAACAACAACATTTGGTAAACTACTTTGGAAGAATGCAACTATGTATTTTCCAAGTCCAAGGAATCCAAACTTTCATTTCTGTATGAAAGATGCAACAAACATGATACAATCTGGTATATTAAATATTGATAACTTTTGGACAAAAGGTTATGATAGAGATACAGAATGGCAACAAGCATTTAATGATGGTGCCAATAGACCAGAAGGTTATTCGAGAGGATACATTGAATGGAAGAAGTAAGACAAATAATAAATGAGTTGAAAGAATATAGAGAAGAACTTGTAAACAAAAATTACCCAATGGGTAAAGTAAATGAATTAATTATAAAATGGGAAGAATGGTTAAACACTCCACAAGAAGAAAGATTCCATAAACGTATGCTTGAAGAAGAACAAAAACTAAAAGAGTATTCAGACAAGGCAAGAAAAGAATACGAAGATTCAAGAGCAGATAAAATTGCAAAAAATATTCCACCAGAGATTGAAAAGACAACTTCAGAAATGTTACAAGAAGGATTTGATGAAGAACTTAAGAAACAACAAGAAGAAGAGTCACACAATCAATCAGCATTCAAAGGGTCAGCATGAAACAAATAAAAAAGTTCTGCAAAGCATTGTTGACTGAACCCTGGGTAATCACAAGTTGGATGATAATGGTGTCTGCTTTAATTGTAATAGTTTGGAGTTAACAGTATGAAACAAATGATGAGAACATATAAAACAGAAGATGGCAAGTTTATTACAACTGATAAAGCCAAGTTCTTTATTAACAGAGAAGTAGAAAAGACTCCTGCATATGGTAAAATGACTTTGTTTGTATGTGGTATACAAGATTTAAAAAGAACAAAAGAGATTGCAAACAACAATGATATTAAGTATATCTATTTAGGTACAGGTACAACGTTTCTTCCTAACAGTGAAAAGGATTGGGATGAATGGGATCAGTACATAAAAGGTTTACTTGAAGATGACTTTTGGGTTACACTTGATTTTGACTTAATGACTTATGGTGATAGTATTTTAGAATGTGGTTGGAATGAATATAGAAGATTTATTCCTATGATGAGTTTAAAAGCAAGTTATTGGAAACAGTGGAATATGAATAGTCATAATGCAACTGTTAAATTTGATGATGTAGATTTTAATAAAACTAATCCAGGTGTTTGGTGTGTTCCGTTAGATGTTTGTGTTAATAAAGAACACTTTTCCGATTGGGACAAATACGTGGGTGATACTTTTATTGAATAGGAGGTAACATGACAAAAGACGAACTACGACAAAAGCATAAAGAACTTAAAAGAGAAGTTCGAGAAGCAGAAAACGTAAGAAACAATGTAAGGGATTGGAGTACAAAAGAAGAACTTAAAGACCTTAAGAAAGAAAAACTCCGTATAAAAGACAAACTTCATGCACAAAAGCATTGACATTTGCCTAAATAAGATGTATAATAAAAACAATGAAGGGTAATAAAATGAAGAATATTATATTAATTGCAACCTTAGGGTTGTTTATGACTGCCTGTAGTGGTCATATTGAAACGCCTGCATTAAGTTTTGGTAAGAAGTGTGCTGAAACAAATGATGGGCAAATTGCATATAGTTATGTTTGGCTATATGATAAAAACACAGGCTTAAAAGCCAATGAGAAACATTGTGAAAAAATTGCAAAAGAGTAAACAATGGGAAAATACTACAACGATATGTTAAATGATATGAGAACTGCGGCTTTGAAAGACGCAAAAGTACAACAAAAAGAATCAGCAAGTAAAATGATTTGGGTAACATTTAAGAAGGAAGGTATACACAAATACCCTGCGGCATTAGATGATCCTAAACTAGCAACTGGTGATGAATATGATGTATCCTTTTTAGGATATCCACATAGACATATCTTTCATTTCAAAGTATGGATACAAGTATTTCATGATGATAGAGACATTGAATTTATTCAATTCAAACGTTGGTTAGAAAAACTTTACAGTGAGAAGACACTGGAACTAGATTACAAGTCTTGCGAAATGATGAGTGATGACTTGTTTGATAAAATCCAAGAACGGTACCCGGAACGTTCTGTATGGATTGAAGTAAGCGAAGACGGGGAAAATGGATCGTTTATCAAATACGATTACACTAGACAATAGGTATATGAAGAGGATACTTAAAAAATGCAACCGCACATGGATACAATCTTTAAACAGATTGATGAGTACCGTGAATTTTGTGTTGAGAATGGTTACCCATTCAATGAAGCCGATATTGGCAAAAACAATAGTCCTTGGGGACATATGCAAAAAAGCATTGCCAACAAGCGACGTCCATATAATCAATGGATTCGTGATGGAAAGGCGATGCGTAAACGAAAATAGATTATGGAAGTAGTTATGCGAAAATGGATGATGGATGCGGCAACAATTTTATTTGATGATACGAAGAATGATCTTCGTTCATTACCTAAAACAGTTCGGCTACAAATACTAACAGTATTAAGTTTTGTGTGGTCAACTGCATTTAGTTTATTTGTATGGGGCATAGGGCCTGGTATGGCATTTGGATGGACAAGCATGGTCATAGGACATCTTGCAATTATATTTGCTTGTTATTATACATTTAAACAGTTTCACAATGTAAGAAACTATCCATATAAGTTTGGAACTTATCATAGTGTAGGCAGAACTAGAAACTATATGATAGGCAGAGACAAAAAAGGAAATCCATACAAGGTTTATTTTGATAAAAATGATCCTGGCGGAGAGCATGAGTAAGTTTTACATAATAACTTTTGTACTAGCATTCGCTTTTATACTTGGCACACAAGTTTTAAGAGAGCATGAACACTCTTATAAAATAAAGTATGAAAACAAAGACAGTAGAACTGTTGAAGAAAAATGGACAGAAGCAATCAATGAAAAGAGAAATAAATGAAAACAATATACATAGTTGATTTAGAACCAGTTGAAACAAGATACACTGCACAGTGGAAAAAGTTTTTGCCAGAACAACTAACAATGTTCTTAGGTGAGGAAGATTATAATGTCCAAGTAATTAGTGGTGGAGAAGTTCCACAAACTACAACACCAGGCGCCTTTTTAAACTTTGCTGGTACTAACAGTTATAAAAGTCAACAAATGTTAGAGATTGCAAATCTTGTTGCAAGTGGTACTGTAAAAGATGGCGACTACTTTTTATATACTGATGCATGGAACCCTACTGTAATTCAGTTAAAGTATATGGCTGAACTATTAGGTATCAATATTAAGATTGGTGGTATGTGGCACGCCGGTAGTTATGATCCTGCAGACTTTTTGGGTAGACTAATTGGTGCTAAACCTTGGGTGCGTTATGCAGAAGCAAGTATGTTTGAATGTTATGACCACAACTTTTATGCAACAAGATTTCATGTAAACCTTTTTGCTCAAAGTTTTCTAAATACTACAGAAGATATTGAAAAGAATTTAGCAAGTGGTCAAATGCAAATAGTTGGCTGGCCCATGGAGTATTTAAAAAGCACATTAGCACCATACAAAGGCAAAGACAAAGAAAACATTGTATTGTTTCCACATAGAATGGCACCTGAGAAACAACCAGATATATTCAAACATTTGGCAACATTACTTCCAGATTATGAGTTTATATTTGCACAAGAAAAGCAACTATCCAAAGATGAATATCATGAATTACTTGGTAAGTCTAAGATAGTATTCAGTGCAAACTTACAAGAGACATTGGGTATTGGTGCATATGAAGGTAGTTTAGTAGGAGCATTACCTTTAGTTCCTGATAGATTAAGTTACTATGAAATGTATTTAGATGAATTTAAATATGCAAATGAACTATCTACAAGCCTAGAAGAATTAAAAAAGAATCCATGGGATCTAGTAGACAAGATTAAAGACATGGTAGAGAATTATGACAAATACAAATTAAAGAACGTTGAGTTGCAACATCAACTTGAACAGTTCTTTGATGGTACTAAACTGTACAAAGCAATCAAGGATAGTGTAGATGCAGTTTAATGAAGTACCATGGAAAGATGTTGTAGTGGATACTAAAGATTATACAGTATTCAAAGACGGCTTTCCAGTTACAGAAGGACACATACTGTTTGTTCCAAAAGAAGAAACATGGGATAAGTTAGAAAAGTGTTACAAAGCCGCCTATGGCTGGGGGTATGAATGGGTGCAGAACGGATACTGTGATGCATACAACGTTGGACAAAACGTAGGTACAGAAGCAGGACAAACTGTTATGTATCCACACGTTCATCTAATACCTCGACGCAAAGGTGATATGAAAGACCCACGTGGCGGAGTAAGGCACGTGATACCTGATAAAGGAAACTACACAAGGGAGAATAGAATATGAAACCAGGTGAAGCATTAATAGAAGCGGCCCGTAAACAAGCAGAAGGCGAAATTGCGGTGCATATTGCTAACATCAAAGTGTATCAAACTATGCCTGCCGGAATTGGTGAACACTCAGATATTACAGAAGCAGTAATTGAAGAGTTGAATAAACTTGCGGCGGCTAATGATAGACTTGAAATGATTCAAAAATATATTGACGAACTATCATAAGATATCGTATAATATTAATAAACACGTCTCGCCGTGTATAACTAGGAGAAATTAATGAGCATAAGCGAAACAATAAAAAAGCGAATCGAGTCCGGTAACGGTCGTTATTGGGCTGGAGATAATATTAGTCAATACCTTGAAGAAGGTGATAAGCAAAAACTTATCGATGAACTTACACCAAAATTTGAATCTGTATTAGATGGATTAGTTATTGATAGACATACTGATCCAAATAGTATGGACACTGGTAGACGTCTTGCAAAGATGTATATCAATGAACTCATGTCTGGTCGTTATAATCCAATGCCAAATGCAACTGCATTTCCTAATCATATAGAAAATGGTTATAAAGGTATGTTGGTTGTAAGAAGCGAAATCAAAAGTGTATGTTCGCATCACCACCAACCAGTAAGTGGTGTAGCATATATTGGAATCATTGCGGCAGAACAACTAATTGGACTATCCAAGTATACAAGGATTGCCCAATGGTGTGCAAGACGTGGAACATTACAAGAAGAACTTAATAATGTTATTGCTGATGAAATACAAAAAGCAACAGGTAGTTCTAATGTAGGTGTTTACTTACAAGCAACACATGGTTGTTGTGAAAATAGAGGCATTGGTGCTCACAGTAGTTT
>CEPJ01005268.1_pt1 | contig 15173 bp, 15 predicted proteins | sample 530561 | NCBI WGS metagenome assembly CEPJ01 (sample SAMEA2620404, study PRJEB7988) | marine metagenome | biome: marine biome (ENVO:00000447); feature: surface water layer (ENVO:00002042); material: "saline water (ENVO:00002010), including plankton (ENVO:xxxxxxxx)" | depth 5 m
AGCTAAAACAGTTGCAAACACTAGTTATAGCTTACTTGAGTACCTTCATGGCATGCAGGGGGTCAGGGGTTCAAGTCCCCTTGGCTCCATCAGGATTTTCGATATTTATACAAATTAGTTTGGTCAAATTATAATAACAAAACGATAGGTTTTGATAAAGTAAAATATGGTTTAATATGCACCCTTTAGGACTGCCTTTGCGACTAAATTTTTTAATTTTCTATAATTTCTGAAAAATATTATTATGACCTACTGTTCCAAGATGTACCATTCGTCTTCTTGCAAATTCAACACAAACTCTTGATGGACCCGGATGGCCTTTAAAGCTGCCTTTTCTCTTCTTACAATTTATATAAAGAGAACTATCGTCCATAACTAATATTCCATTTTGGGCTAAAGAATAGAAAGAATTAAAGAAATCTTCCTTTGCAACCTCATAATCGTGATTACCATCTATATAAATTAAGTCCCATTTTTTACTTCTAATGAAATCTATACCATTTTTACTATTCGAATATTCTTTAACTAAAGTGGGAAAACCTATATTAAATTCCTTACAATGAAGCTTAATATCTTTTTCATAATCAATATCAATATAGTTACTTACAGAATCTTCTATATTTTTCAACGGAGATAAACCAAAAATATTTGTTTGAATTTCTTTTTCTTTTGAAATTAATCCCCATAAGGTTAAGATTTGACCTCTGTAAACTCCTATTTCCAAAACATTTTTAGGTTTATATTCATCAAAGAGTAAATACCATAAAACATGAAAAGGATTTTCTCCAAACCCTCTGCTTTCTTTTGAAAAATAAAACCTATGATATTTAATACTTTTTGGTAAGTCTTTCGAAATAAACATACCATTCATGTATGAATATACATCTGAATTGTCAAGAAGACTTAAAATGGTAGATAAGTTAGGTAAATCATATTTTTTATAGATATTTATATCTTTAAATTTATAAAGAAAAATATACAGCTTTAAAAATATTTTAACAATTAAAAACTTTAATTTTTTTAATTGGGAAACCATAAATTATTAAATACTTCAATATCTTTAATGATATTTAAATTTGGTTGATAATGCAAAAAAGTTTATTAAATTTATCTTTATTAAGAGACTTCGTCGTTCTTCTAAATAAAGAAAATCAAAATCCAATATCAAAAATCAAAGTATGTATTACTGTAATCTATTCTAAATATCTATTACACTTCAAACAAGCTTCAAAGATTTTTTGAAAAAATGATTATAAAATTAATATTCAATAGAAATAAATTTTTAGATAATTTAGAAATAAAAAAAATTCTTAATTAGGATGCACTATAATTGAAAAATTATATTTTGTTATCTGAATTCTTATGCAAATTCTAGATAAAAAACTTTTTGAATTAATAGAAAAATTGATAAATGAATATGATAGAAAAAATATAGCCGCATCAAATTATTGGTATCCCTTGAATTATGCAACTTTTGGAGCTGAAGAAATAACCTCAGGTTTGCAAAGCATGATTTCTTTTAGGACAAGTATGTCTGAGAAATGTAAATTATTTGAAATGATGTTTAGCAATTTTATAAATTCCAATGAATCTATTTTCTTAAATAGTGGATCATCAGCTGATTTACTTGCTATGACAACATTAGTAAAATCTCCAGATTTTGATATTCATAGAGGTGATAAGGTTCTTGTCCCTGCAATAACTTGGCCTACACAAGTATGGTCAATATTACAAGCTGGGCTGATTCCCGTTCTTTATGATTGCTCGCCCCTTACATTTAACCCTGATATTAAAACTGTCCCAAAAGAAGTTTTAAAGAAGTGCAAAATGATATTTACAACTCATATACTTGGTACATGCTGCGATATGGATGAATTACAGAATTATGCAGATGAATATAAGCTCATTATTGCAGAAGATGCTTGCGAATCGTTAGGAACAACTTATAGAAACAAACAAGTTGGAACCTTTGGTGCTGTGGGAACTTTTTCTTCCTTTTTTTCCCACCATATAACAACAATGGAAGGAGGAATTCTTTGTTCTAATAATGATGATATTATTAATCAAGCTAAAATTTTGCGCGCACATGGTTGGGCGAGGTCCTTACAAAACAAGGGATTAGAAACGTTTTGCAATAAAAGAAATATTTCTTTAGAAGATTTTAAAGATATTGACCCAAGATATCTTTTCTTAGATGAAGGTTATAATCTAAGACCAACTGAAATAAATGCATCTTTTGGTATTCATCAAATTGAAAAATTACCGCATTTTAATAAAGTAAGAAAAGAACTTTCTGAATTATTCTATGAAGCGCTATCAGAGCTAAAAAATATAAATGGTCCAGAAATTGTGGACAATTGTAGTCCTTGTTTTATGGCTCTTCCAATGACTATAAATTCCAATAATTTTGATGGATCTAAAGCAATTCAATTTTTAGAGTATCGAGGAGTAGAATCTAGACCCCTCATAGCGGGAAATCTGTTGAAACATCCAGTAAATAAATTATTAGATCTCGAATCTGGGCAAAAAAGTTTACCAGGAGCAGATTTTCATCACAAAAAATCTTTATATGTAGGTCTCACGCCAAAACATACAAAAGAAGATATAAAAAGATTGATTAATATATGTCAAGATTTAGATAAATTAATTTCAAGTTCATTATAAATAAAACTTTTACAATATTTAATGATCAAAATATTGTAAAATTTGATGTGAATAAAATAATTTATGCTGATATCAAAGGATGATAAATTTTTTGTAACAGGCCATAATGGCATGGTTGGAAGTGCAGTTTGTAGAAAATTAAAGGAAAAGGGTTATAAAAATATACTAACTATTTCTAGAAGTGATTTAGATCTTAGAAATCCGAAAGAAGTTGAAAAATGGTTTTTTAAAAATAAACCAGATAATGTTATTCTCGCAGCTGCAAAAGTTGGAGGAATTGAAGCAAATAGAAATTATCCAACAGAATTTTTGCTAGATAATATAAAAATTCAGAATTCTGTTATTGAGAGTTGTTGGAAAAGCAATATAAAAAGATTATTATTTCTCGGGAGTAGCTGTATTTATCCTAAACACGCGAAACAACCAATTATAGAAGAGGAGTTATTGGCAGGGCATCTAGAACCTACAAACGAAAGTTATGCACTTGCAAAAATTGTTGGAATAAGGTTGTGTTCTTCTTTGCGAGAGCAATATAAACTAGATTCTATTTGTCTAATGCCCTCTAATTTGTACGGGCCAGGTGATAATTATCATGAAGAAAATAGCCATGTTTTAGCATCCTTTATAAGAAGATTTTATTTCGCAAGCTTAAAAAAATCAAAAGAAGTTTCTTGTTGGGGTTCCGGTAATCCATATAGAGAATTTCTTCATGTTGATGATTTAGCAGATGCATGCATATTTGCATTAGAGAAATGGGATCCTAACCATAAAGATTCTCCTGTTGCAGAAAATGGGAAACCTTTATATTTTTTGAATGTTGGAACAGGAGAAGACTTGAAGATCATAGATTTAGCAAAAAAAATTGCTTTAGCTACAAATTATAAAGGAAAAATTGTTTGGGATAAGTCTAAACCCGATGGGACTCCAAGAAAGAAGTTAGACATCTCAAGGATACAGAAATTAGGTTGGAATCCAAGTATTAAATTAGAGGAAGGGATTTTACAAGAAATTAAGAATTTCTCAAAAACGATAAATTCTTGAAAATTATTTTAATTAAATAACAAAATGAAAATTAATAATAATTATTTTAGGTGCTACTTAATAGGTGGCCTTGGCAATCAAATTTTTCAAAATGTGCTTTTAAGTTGGATTAAAAAAAATCATAATGATAAGATCATTATTTCAATAGCTGATTATCTTGATTATAAAAATAGAATTAGAAATTTTAGAAAGATTCAATCCCTTTATTACGAAGAATGGATAAATAAAGGTCATGAAATTAGTCAAAATTTAATGTTTGGTTTGAGATTAAAGTATAGAATTTCTCAAATTTCAAGTTTTCAATTTAAACAAATTACAGATAAAAACTTTAATGATTTTGACGCACGAAATAAAGAAAAATTTTTTAAGGAAATTTTAACTGGCTTAGAAATGAAAGCTCATTGTGTTGCTCCTCATTTGATTAAATATAGAGAATTTAATTCTTCTTGGATAGATGTATTAAACAAATACAAATATGAAGAAACTAAATATATTAAAAGTGATTTTGAAAATAATTATGATATAACAATTCATCTAAGAAGGGGAGATTACCTAAATTTCCCTAAATTATATTATGAATTAAAAAAAACATACTTTCTTAATGCGATAGATTTGTTAAAAGATAAATTAAAAATTTATGGAAAACCAAAATGCTTAATAATAGGAAATGATATTAAATGGGCTAAAGAAAACTTATCTGATTCTATAAATGCATCATATCAATTTAAAGATGTTTTCCAGGATTTCAGACAAATCTTATGTTCAAAAAATTTAATTATTTCAAATAGTAGTTTTTCTTTATCCGCAGCGATGCTTGGAATGTTTAATAAATCCTGTAAAAATATTGTGGCGCCTCTTAAATACTATGTTAGTAAATTTGATGAAGGTGCACTCGCGCATGATTCATGGGATTTAGTTGATAACTAATATAAATAAGAGTTTGTTTATAGCTGAAATTAATAAAGAAAAATTTATTTCTTTGATTAAATATAAAAAAAGGTTAATTTAAAAAAATATTGTAATTTTTAGATAAAAAAAGATTTTTTTCTTTTTTTAATTGAAAGTTGCTTACTTGGAGAAAAGTTTTTTATAAGTACACGAAATTGAATTTATCATATTTTTTTGATAGTTAAAGATAATTTTAAATACAATATCTAAATAGACTTTTATATTTTTGATCAATTTTATTAAAAAAATCTGGAGTTATATTTACTCTTTTTTGATTTAATTTTTTATAGTTATCGGTATCTCTCCACCATTCTCTTGAATAAGTCAAATAAATTAAAGGACGCACTTGATTTGACTTATTTGGTCCACCACCATGCAAAGTTCTAAAGTCCCATAAAAGAGCAGAACCTAAATTTAAATTTGGTTTTAATAGTTTAATCTTATTATTTTCCTGATATCTATGCGTATTAGATTTTATTTCAGTTGAGCCATTTTTTTTATCAATTTTTATTAATGGTATGGCTAGGGTTAAAGCATATGGCGGTATAAAGCCTGAAATCGATAAATTCCCTTCTACAGAATAATCATCAAATAAGATATTTCCGTCTCTATGAAATCCTTGATGAGAAGCACCTGGCAATGAAAAAACAACTCCAAAGCTTTCAATAATTACGTTTTTACCTAATAATTTATATATTACTTCAATAATATTTTCATTAGCGTAAATCCTATGATCAATAATTTCTTGATCTAATTCTATATTAAGCATGTATCTTTTATCCCCAACCAACAAACCTTTTTTAAATCCTTTGTTTATTATGTATTTTTTGTTTATTAGATTAAAGATTTCTCCGAGATAGCTTTTTGAAATTATATTTTCAAACACTGTATAACCTTCGGATTTTATTTTATTTAAATTGCTATTCATTAATAGATTAATTAACAGTTAAGACTATTTTAAATATATTTTCAATTATCTCTAAATCTAACTACATTAAGATAACTTTGTAAATTGGGAAATAAATTGCTTAATTTATCACTAATCTCTTTAACTATAAATAAGATAATCATATCTTAGAGAGAAAAAATGTTTAAAAACTTATTTAAACATTTTCCTAATATTTATTTAAAATGCTACATTTTTTTATAAAGCATACTTTTACCCAAAGCGAAAAGAAGCTCACTATATGGGTAATGGTGAAGAGCCGCTATATTTAAATAAATTAAAGAGGTTAATAAATATACTTTTTTAGAACTATATAAATTTTTATTTAGCCAATTTTTAAAATAGTTTTCACATTGTACAAGACTATATTTTCTATTTAGATCAAAATTTATATCGTCATTAATCCAATCAATTGAGTAAAGATCACTTTCAATAATTTTATGATTAACTATTAAACCATGCATTAATTTTGCAAAATCGTAATATCTATCTCCACATTCAATATTAGAGGCAAAATCTTGCCTCCAATCTAGAAAAGTAAATCGTTTATTTTTGGAATTATATAAGATATTCTCGAAATGAAAGTCACCATGAAAATAAGATGGTATTCCATTAGATAAATCATCCCAATCTAAGTCATCTAAAAGTTTTTCTATTTTTGGAATTTTTTCTCCATTGATGTATGTAAATGTGTCTTTATGATCAAATTTTTTAAAAAACAAATCTATTCTTTTTTCAGTTTTAACTTTATAAAAATCAAGGCAATTATTTTTGAAATTATTAAGTTCTTCCGATCTTAATGCTATATCTTTCCAAAAAATAGATGATTCTTCAAGTAAATTAATAAATTTTGGGACATTAATTTTATTAGATAGGACTTCCCCATCTACTTTTTTATATGCGTACATATTCTCAGAAAAATCAGTAATTTCTGGAATGAAATCTTTAATTATTTTAGACCTTTTAACTCTATTTTTTATAAATTTCTTATCATCTGAAAATTTTATTACTTTATCATTTACGAACCAAATACATTCATTATCTTTTTCTAAAATTGTTGGGCATTCCTCAAGTTTAAAATAATTTCTTGCCTTTTCTAGTGCTTCCAAATTTCCAGTATCGTGCCATTTAAATGGAATTGATTCAATAGCTGTTGTTTTTATTAAGTTTTTTAGTGCGTATGACTCGCCCATTTTTATGGCCTCCTCTTTACCTTTAATCATTTGATCCCAAAACTCCTCTGTGTTTTTTATTCCGGCAAGGCCAATATATGGAAAACAATTTGTATCAGTAATTTCCTTTTTACAGATGTCAAATACTAATTTATCTTTAATTTTTAATGATCTGTACTGTTTGTCATTATCTACATTTGAAAAACCCATCCAGGTGCAATCAGGAGGAGGAATATCTTCATCTACTAAGGTATCGCATGACATAAATATAAAAGGATCATTTAAATAATTTCTACATTTAATTATTGAATAACCAAGACCACTTCCGCTTCCATAGTATTTATCAACATCTACAAAAATAAATTTCCTATCAGGATAAGCAATTTGTAAAAATTGTTTTACTAGTTCACCTTTATAACCAAGAGCTATTATAAAAAGGGTATCTTGTGAAAACTTTTCAATTTGCCAAGATAAAGTGGGTTTAAGATTAATGCTAATTAAGGATTTATTTAAGTATTTAGTATATTTTTCTAATCTTGAGCCTAAACCAGCAGTCGGTATTAGTACTTTGTATCCCATCTTTTAAACTCTATTATAATCATCTAAAATTCTTACTACATCATCCATTTCTGGAGTGCTTGCTTCTAGATAAATACTATCCTCAATACCTTCCATTCTATGAATTTGTCCTGGCTCTAATGTAATTGAATCTCCTTTGAGATAAATTTTAGATTCTAATTCTTTCTCATTTTTACCTTGATAAATTCTAAGCTTTCCACTAATAATAAATATAGTTTCTTTTTTCTGATTATGATATTGAAGACTGCACTTTTTACCTGCAAACATAGTTAATTTTTTTAGCATATATTTATCATTAATTTCTAAAACTTCCTCTTTACCCCAAGGTTTATTAATAATTTCCATATCTTTATATTATTTATATATCTTTATAATAACTCTCTCTTTACAATGTGATTTTTAAAATTAAAAATTTATAATAAAAAAACATTTATAAAATTAAATTTTATATTTTTCTAAATCTGGATTATATACAAAAAATTGATCATAGAAAAATTTTACATATTGATTCATAGTCCATCTGCTATTAAATCCATACTTCCTCTTAATCCAATTTTTCCCTTCTTCTAAATATAACTTTCTATTTTCGAAAAAATCATCTGTTTTTATAAGATCAGATTTTTCAAGTAAATAAGTTTCATTTTCTTCTGCTAATACTTTTGTTGTAATTGCTGCTGCCCAATCATTTGCATAAGCTTTAGCGATAATTTCGCTCTCAGTTAAATAGCCTCTGAAATTATTCCCATCAAATAAGAAATTGAAATAGTTAGGATTTTCTTTCTCCATTATCGCTTCGATAAATTTTCTCCGCAGAAGTAACGCATTATTGTGAATAAACCAAAAATATTTTGTTTGTAAATCTTTTAATAAATTAACCTCACCCCAATTTTTTGATGCAGGTGATAAGATTCCAACCATTGGATGTTCCTCAAGAATAGAAATAAGAGTTTTTATAGTTTCTTGTGGGTAAAGCTCTGTATCATTTGTTAAAAGAAAGAAGGCTTCATATTTTTCCCAATTTCTCGCTTTAAATAACTCGAGGAGCGCGTAATTCATGCCTCTAGCGTACCTTAAACCATTTTTTATAATTTCTGGATCGTTAGCAAACCAAGTACAATATTTAGATAATTTATCTTTATCAGAGCCGGCTTCAATTATATAGGTATCATTATTTTCATAATCATATTCCATTAAATGCTCATATAAAGCATTTGTTGGCTGGGGAAGATTTCTATTAAGAATTATTGTACAAATTTTTGTCATTTTTTAAGACACCATCCTGAAGTTTTTTAAATATCTATAAATAGACTTTTTAATTGCTTCTTTTAAAATAAAATCAAGGTTTATATCCTTGGTAAGAAGAATTTTTTTTGCTTTATTTCTTATTTCAATAAACTCTGGCTTGGAGAAGTTATAATGCCCAGCTATTATGGCTTTTTCTCTCTCTGATGTTTTATTTCCTTTAATCATCCATTTACCCCACTTACCAGAATCATAAGAAAGCTTTAAAAATTGATTAGCGATATCTTTTAGCCCATTATTTTCTAAAGTTTTCAAAAAAGCCTTACTTTCTGTAACTCCAAATTCAGGCGCTACATTGGCTGCATGTATTCCTAACCTTGGATGCCAAGATAAAATTTCATCAGATAGATAGTCTGCATTATGTTCTTTCATACAAATTTGATATTGATTGCATATCTTAATAATTTGAGGGATCTGTATTTCTGGTGGTATTTCATTTTTAACTCTAAAGCAGCTGTCTAAAGAACCAACATTTCTTAATTCCTTAACTTTTGTTCCTGTTTGAATAACTACAAAAGTAGGTTTTGGGTATTTATTCTTTTCACAAAACTCATAAATTTTAGATAATGTGAATTCCAATTCCTCCTTTGAATTTGTGCTCCCAGTTTGTTCTTCTGTACCTATCTCATAAATTATTTCTTTACCTTGTTTTCTGGCATAGTTACAACAAAAATCATAAAGTTCAAACAACCTTTCCAAACTATCCTCAACACTTAAAGGGCCATGGATATCAATACTTGGATCTAGATGTAAAATCTGAAAACCATTATCAATATCAACCTTGTATGAGCTTTTTGCTGACTCCATAGCTTTACGAAGTCCAAATCTCTCTTTTCTTTCAATGTCACTTTGCCAAGGCCCACCATGATCTCTTGCGAGATAAGTTAATCCAAGTTTATCTTTATTCATTACATATTTTGCGAATTCTTCTGTTGACCAATTATTTACATACCCCCCTCCAAAATCCTCTGAATCTATTTGCCTTCTGGAAGCAATTAACATTAAGGGTATTTTTTCATGATTGCTTATCTCTATAACTGCATCTACACAATTTAAAGACATTGGTCCAACTCCTAAAAGAGTAGAGCATTTTTTTCTTATATGACTAATGAGCGTTTCCCTATTCATATAGCCCATTCACCCGAAAACTTGACTTTATTATATGGGAAGATTTTGGGATTATATGGTTCAAAAAACTTATCCAAAATGTGAAGACATGCTTCAGCAACAGATCTATCCCCTCCAGATCTTTCAGTTACATAATTTGCAGTTTTTTTGGTAAAGGGATCACCATTTGATGGGGCGATACTGTATCCAACCTCCCTCATAACATAATGATCGAAGATTCCATCTCCCATATAAATAACATCCTTGCAATTATAATTATCTTTAATCCAATCAATTCTTTTAACAGTGCTTACAAGGTCAAGCTTGAAGTTCATATCATCTACTATTCTTTTTTGTGAAATTTTAAAACCTTTTTTATCACCTGTTATGAATCTAATATCAATAAATGGTTTTAAAAGTGTAAGTGCATCATGATCATCAGGGCCAAAAATTTTTAGTAATTTTCCTTGTTCTGAGTATAAAAATTCCCCAGTTGTCATTACTCCATCTACATCTAGAAGAAATATTTTTGGCTTAATATTCAAACTAATCAATAAATATAATATACATTTCATCTTATCATTTGTTATTAGGTAATTTTTTTATGTTGAAAAATTTGGATAAATAATTTGTATCATTAAAAACATTTCATATTTATTAGGTAACTTCTTAATCAACTAAAATTGAGGAAATTTCAAGAATAATGATGACATTAAAAAAAATTGCTTTGAAGTATTTTGAGGATTTTTCAAGTAAAGATATTCTATCTTTAAAAAAGGTTTTTGCAAATGATATTGTCTTGAGAGATTGGGAAATAGAAGCTAGGGGAATTAATGCCGTTATAAAAGCTAATGAAAATATTTTTAATAATGTTGTGAGTATTTTTGTAGAACCTCAAAATTTGTATCAAGAGGATAATATTGTTATTGGCGAACTAAAAATTATTATTAATGAATCAGAAATTCTTTATGTTGTAGATTTGATTGAATTTAATAAGGAAAACAAAATAAAAAGAATTTATGCCTATAAAGGAAATTAAATAATTTCTAAAAATTTAATAATTTATAACAAATTTCTGATAAAAATATTTTTATTGCGGGAACTTTATTGACATATTAATTTTCCTCAGAAAATAGATAATATATTTGTTTAATTTAAAATTATAATTAAAGTAATTCAATAAAAAATAAAATTTCTTGAATTACATAACTTATTTTCTCAGAATTCCATAGAATTTAGAATTGTTAATTGATAATTTTAATAGTTAAAGTAATTCAGTATTTTTTTGGAACTTAATAACAGGTTATTAATTTTAGTTTGAGTAATTTTTCTAATTTATTTTTATCAATAGATAATTTATATAATAAAAAGAGATTATTTTTTTTATGTCAATAATAATTTCAGGCGGAGCAGGTTTTATTGGAATTAATCTTATCAGAGAGTTATTGAAGAGAAAATTAAAAATCTTTATTATTGATAATTTTTCTAATGGAAAAAAATCTTTTATTAAATCAATCAAAAATCGTCAAGGCGTAAATATTATTGAATGTGATTTGTCTAATGAGATTTCAGCTGATAAAGCAATAAATCAAGTATTAAAAAATTCTATAAGCGAACCAGAGATTTGGCACCTTGCGGCTAATTCAGATATCCCTTCTGGCACCTCTTATCCAAAAATAGACTTAAGAGATACATTTATGACCACTTTTAATCTCCTTGAAATGTCAAGAATATATGGAATAAAAAAATTCTATTTCGCATCAAGTTCTGCCGTATATGGTAATCATGGCAATAATAATATAAATGAAAATACTGGACCTATGATGCCAATATCCAATTATGGTGCAATGAAGTTGGCTTCTGAGGCACAATGTTTTTCAGCTTATGAGTCATATCTTGAGGATCTTAGAGTTTTTAGATTCCCAAATGTTGTGGGTGTCCCAGCTACTCATGGAGTAATACTCGATTTTATTAATAAATTAAAAAAAAATCCTAAAAAGTTAAATGTGTTAGGTGATGGCAATCAACAAAAGTCTTATTTACATGTAAGTGATCTTGTTTCAGCTATGGTTTTTTTGTCTAAAGTAGAATTAGATATGGATAACAGTCCTATTTTTAATTTAGGACCAGAAAAAGATACAGTTAAAGTTAGTTGGATAGCTGAGCAGGTTGTAAAAAAGGTTTCTCCAAATGCGGAGATTATTTACGGAGGTGATAATAGAGGTTGGGTTGGGGATGTACCAAAATTTTCATATGACACAACAAAAGCCCAAAAGTTTGGGTGGAAACCTAAACTTAACTCTGAAGAATCTATATCAAAAGCAATTGAAGAGATTATTCAAGAATTAGATTGAAATATGTATAGAGAGAATCATGAAAATTGCGCCATAATATTATCTTCAACATTCGGGGAGGATGAGGAATTTATTTTAAGTTATTTAAAACATGTTGAATTTATATGCAAATCAGTTAAAAATCAATATTCAGTATTGCCGGTTCTTGTATTTGAGAATTCTGAAAAAAATAAAAAAGATTCAATTAAAAATAAAGTTATTTCTCAGAAGATGGATATTTTGCCTATTTTGTTGATAAACAATGATGGCGAAGGTTTCGCATCATGTCTTAATTTTGGAATTAAAAAAACAAATTCAAAATATATATTTCGTTTAGATACTGATGATAGAACAAATCCTAGAAGAATTATTGATCAAATAGAAATTATGAATAATAAGGATTTGGATATGACTTGCGGATATATGGAAGATCAAAATAATAAACTTTTAAGGTACCCAAAAAATATTAAAAAAATGTCATTAATGGTTTCTCTTGGAACTAATCCAATTGCTCATCCATCAGTTTGCATTAAAAGAGAGAGTCTTTATTTGTTATATGATGAATCTTTGAGCAGATGTGAAGATTTTGATTTTTGGTTAAGATTGCTAATATCAAAATCCATTAAAATAAAAGTATTTACTAAACCATTAACTAAGTACAACACCTTAAGGTCAATGGAAAAAGATAAAGAAAATGCGCTTTTTCAAATTAAAATTAGATTAAAATATATTCGTAAACTTTTTCTAATCATTATTAGTTTAACTTTGGGATTGATTCCAAATTTTTTGAGATTTATCTTTGCAAGAAATATAATGTTGTTGCTAAGAAGAAAATTATAAATCAGTAACTGATAAGAAATCTATTCCCGTATTTTTAGAAGCATAAAAATCCCTTTCTGAATCTCCAATTAGCAATGATTCTTTCAATTCTATATTCCTCATGTATGCAGCCTCAATAAAAAGTCCTGGGGATGGTTTCCTGCAAAAACAATTTACTTTAAGATTGCTAACTTCATTTAGAAATCCTGAGTGAGGGTGATGCGGGCATAAGTAAAAACCTGCTATGTTTAGCCCTAATTGCTGACATTTATTTATTACAAATCCATTAATTTCAATAACCTTTTGCCAGGTGGTTAATCCCATAGAAATTTGAGGTTGATTTGTAATTATTAAGCAAAAGTCAAAATTATCAGAGATCTGAGAAATTTTCTTAATTCTATCTTCAAAAAAAGATATATTATTTTTTTCTAATATGTATTTCTTACTAGGGCATTTAATTAATGTATCATCACGGTCAAGAAAAAGAACTTTTTGTTTTTTTCTATAAGATCTATTTGAGACTATATTATTTTTAAGGTCTGATTCCACACTCTTAAATCTTTTTGGAGTACCCATGTCTTTTAAGTATTCAGAGGTGTTGTAGCTAAAAACATTGAAATTTATTTTTAAAGCATTGATTACTATGTCTCTAAATAATGAAACTTGTTCTGGGAAACTTTTGATTTCTTTCTTTAGAGAAATAAGAACTTTTTTTGAAACTATTGCCATTCCTGCATTTCCTAAAAAAAAACTTTTGTTTTGATTATAAATATTTTTTAATTTGTACTCTGCAATTGATAAAGATGGTGATTCAATAATACAATCAGAATCGTCTGGATGGTTTGTTAAGTGAGTTATAATAGTGATATCAGATTGCTTAAGAAGATGATAATTATTAAATTTAAGGATATCTAAGTCAAAAACAATGTCTCCGTTTATAAATAGAAATGTATCTTCTAAAGATTCTAAACATTCAAATAATGAACCGGCTTCTCCTTTGGGGTAATCTTCAAATATTAGTTTAATTTTAATATTAAACTGTTTAATTAGTTTTTTTACATTTATTTCAAATAATTCTGGTTTGAAATTAATGAAGAAAATGAATTCCTTAATACCTTGACTGGTCAATATTATTATCGCTCTTTCAAGGGTACTTATCCCATTTATTGGATATAGAGGTTTAGGTATTCCTTTAGTTATTAATTCTAATCTAGTGCCTTTACCACCAAGAGTAATAATTGCTTGATTTAGATTTTTTTTTAGAAGAGACATGTACTACAACCTTCAGAGGAAAGTTCCACTGATGAAATATTCAATCCATTATCTACCAAAGATGATTTTGCTTTTTCAATATTTTTACCTTTAAATAAAACTAGAAAGTAACCTCCTCCACCTGCACCAAGTAGTTTTAGAACAGAAAAGTCAGAATTAATAATAAGATTTTCAATATTAATTAAATCCCTTGTCATAACCCCATGCATTTTTTTCTTGACTTTCCAGGCTTCTAACATCGAGATTTCTAATAATTGTTGAATATCGTTTTTATTTAAATTGATGCTTTTATCAATAAATGTGGTCGCAATTTTGAGCAAATTATTTATAAGTTCCGTAGTATTTTCCTTTTTTTTTAAATCAGATAGTTTTTCAGTAGCGCTTCTGCTAATTTTGGTATTTATTAGATACAATTTTTTTGAAAATTCTTCAATTGCAGAATTTATAGAAGATTGATTAATTGAATTTACGATACCTCTCGGTTTAAATTCTAGAATATTTACTCCTCCCAAAGCACAGAGATATTGATCTTGCCTTCCGATGGGATTTCTTAAATCTGTTATCTCTATCTCTGAGGCATGATGAGCAATTTCGTGTTCATTAAGCTTTAGTGAATATAATTTTGAAATGGCATTTATCAATGAGACTGTGAAGGAAGATGAACTACCCAATCCTGAACCTGATAAGTTTTCTCCAATAGAGCAAAGCTCTAATTTCCTATTGATGTTGAATCTTTTTAGACAAGAACGAATTATTGGATGAGATATTGAATCAATATCTTTGTATTCCTCCCTAGAGCTATAGTTTAAGAGTCCTTTATTGCTAGATTCTCGATGAGAAAGTATAACTCTTGAATATAATTTTATTGAGAAACCTATAGATAAACCTATTCCAGTTTGATTTACGTACCAATCAAGATCTGAACTCCCGCCTAGTAAAGAGATTCTAAAAGGACATCTAGAAATTATAATCATGCGATTAAACCATCAT
>CEPJ01143313.1_pt1 | contig 15118 bp, 16 predicted proteins | sample 530561 | NCBI WGS metagenome assembly CEPJ01 (sample SAMEA2620404, study PRJEB7988) | marine metagenome | biome: marine biome (ENVO:00000447); feature: surface water layer (ENVO:00002042); material: "saline water (ENVO:00002010), including plankton (ENVO:xxxxxxxx)" | depth 5 m
CGGTGGGCATGGTGATCATAACGGAGCGCACGACTCAAAGCACTAACCGTGGCCACCGCAAAAACAGCAGACCAAAAGGATGCACCGGCCATCCTAAAAAAGGTCAAGCCCGCTCCTTGGATTGACCCTCCTCTCGTTGAAAACAAGAGAAATTTCCATTGGGTCACCAATAAGATATGCGGTATCGTTGAACAAAAAACACCAACTTGGTGGTGGTGGTGCTTCATCCTTGCCTTATGCGTGGCAAGTTTCACTGGTATGGGATTGGTGTATTTGGTTTCTACGGGAGTGGGTGTTTGGGGTAATAACAATCCAGTGAATTGGGGATGGGCCATTGTGAATTTCGTTTTTTGGATCGGGATCGGTCACGCAGGCACTTTGATTTCAGCCGTACTTTGTTTGCTCAAGCAAAAATGGAGAACTTCCATCAACCGAGCCTCCGAAGCAATGACCGTATTTGCGGTTTTGTGCGCGGGAATCTTTCCACTATTTCACGTCGGACGCGTCTGGTTTGCCTGGTGGCTTTTCCCGCTACCCAATTCCAACGCCATTTGGCCACAATTTCGAAGTCCCCTCGAATGGGATGTTTTTGCAGTCTCGACCTATGCCACCGTGTCCATCCTATTTTGGTACATGGGGATGATCCCTGATCTTGCGGTCATCCGTGATCGGGCCAAGGAAACTTGGAGAAAATACTTTTACGGAGTTCTCTCCATGGGATGGAGGAATGCAAACAACCATTGGCGAAATTTTGAAATGGCCTATCTTTTGCTAGCAGGTCTCTCTACGCCCTTGGTGCTTTCGGTGCACACAATCGTATCCTTTGACTTTGCCGTGGCCAACTTACCGGGTTGGCACACCACGATTTTCCCTCCTTACTTTGTAGCGGGTGCTATTTTCTCTGGTTTCGGCATGGTTTTGACTTTGCTCCTGCCGCTCCGTTCGCTCTTTGGTTTGCACGATTTGATCACTCAAAATCACATCGATAACATATGTAAGATCACCTTAGCTACCGGAACCATGGTCGGTTACGCCTATTCCATGGAGTTTTTCATCGCGTGGTATGGCGCGAACTCCTACGAAAGTTTCGCATTCATTAATCGAGCCTTTGGAAATTACTGGTGGGCATACTGGATTATGGTATCCTGCAACGTGATTAGTCCACAACTCTTTTGGTTTAAGGCGATTCGAGAAAACACACCTTTGGTTTGGGTGATTTCCATCTTTGTAAACATCGGCATGTGGTTTGAAAGATTCGTTATCGCCAACACCACTCTTTCCAGAGATTTTCTGCCATCTAGTTGGGGTTATTATTCCCCCACGGTAGTGGACATATTCACTTTCGCAGGAACTTTTGGATTCTTTTCCGTTCTTTTCCTTCTGTTCATTCGTTTTCTACCACTCATGCCCATGGCCGAAGTAAAAATGGTCATGCCGCAAGCCGACCCCCATGGAGGAAAGCACTGACTGATTTCCCATGAGTAAAACAAAGACATTGGAGATCAAATACGGTTTGTCGGCTACCTTCAACTCAGCAAAGGAGATTTACGATGCGGCGGGTAAGGTTAGGGAAGCCGGATTCTCCTCATGGGAGTGTTACACGCCAATGCCGGTTCACGGTTTGGATGGGCAAATGGGCTACAAAAGGTCGAAGGTGCCCTGTTTCACCTTGGCTGGAGGCATAACCGGTTTCTTTACCGGCATGTTGATCGTCTGGTTCATGAACGCCTACGATTACCCCTTGATCGTGGGTGGAAAACCTTACTTCAGCCCCATTTATCCCTTTCCCGTGTTTTACGAGCTTACTATTCTATTCGCCGCTTTTGGTACTCTGTTTGGCATGTTTTTCCTCAATCGTCTGCCCCGGCATAACCATCCTGCATTCGAACATCCCAATTTCGGACGTACGGGCGATGATAAGTTCATGATTGTCGTTGAAGCCGAGGACCCAAAGTTCGATGAAGAAGACACCGGCTCATTCCTTAAGGAAATAGGGGGCAAATCGATAACCATGATCAAGGAGTCCATCGATTAGTAATGAGGTATTTCATAGCCATATACGTGATCGTGATTTTAGTGGTGGTTTCCATAATGGGCTTCCGTGGCGATTTGACCGAAAATACCCCTTTGGAAGTCTTCCCAGATATGGATCGACAGGCCAAATTCAAGGCTCAGACGGCCAATTCTCTTTTTGCCGACAACCAAGCCGACCGGCTTCCTGTCCCTGGCACTGCTTTACGAGGAAATGCACTGGAAATCGAAAACGTATTCGCCCAAGAGCCTCAAATTTCTTCCATCGAATTTCGTACGGGTAAAACCGCCGATGGCAATTGGACCGATTTCATTCCGAACGAGTTGGAGGTTGATCTTGCCTTAATGCGCTTGGGTCAAGAAAAATATGATATCCATTGCGCGGTTTGCCATGGTGACTATGGGAATGGCCAAGGGGTTCTTGCCAAATTTGGAATTGCCCCAAGAAACCTTTCCGATGCATCCCAGGCAGGAACCTACCTTGAATCTGCTGGAAGATGGACCGATGGACAGATTTTCCATGCAATCAGCATGGGCTCCGCTTCCGGAATCATGTTAGGTCTTAAGGATAGGCTTACCTTTAGGGAAAGATGGGCGATCGTTCTCTATGTGCGGGCACTGCAGAATTACGTGACTGAAGCTACCGTAAGAAAAGATGGAGGTGGCTCATGAGCGCCAAAGCAGGTACAGCTTCCATCGCATCCAAGGACGACTTGTCGACTCGGTTGTTAGCGGGTGCCATATTGGGTTTGGGTATCGGTTTATTTGGATTGTTCAATGGCCTTTCCACAGGCGACAAAGCTCCCTTTCTCGGATGGCTTTGGGGATGTTCTTTTTGGCTCAGCATAGCCATCGGTTTACTGATGCTGATCATGATCTTCCGCATTTTCAATTCCCATTGGACTCCCGTTGTACGGAGACAGCAAGAACACGGACTCGCCGCATTTCCATGGCTAGGACTTTGCCTTTTGCCGCTTCTCCTTGTGGCTTGGTTCGGAGGAGAACAATCCGGGATTTTGTGGACCTGGATTAATCCAGATGCCCAAACCATCGAGGCCAGTTCCGTGATCAGCGTAAAGGACGACGTTTTACACCAAAAGAAAGCCTCCTATTTAAATCTGTATTTTTTCAGTTTACGGATGATTCTCTATTTTGGCATTTTTTGCGGACTCGGTCATTGGCTTCGAAAAATTTCCTTTACGCAGGACAAAGACGGTGATCCTCATTGGACGAAATTGGGAGGAAAGATTTCAGCCGCCGGAATTCCATGCGCGGCTCTCGCCCTGACCTTCGGGGCATTTGATATGTTCATGAGCCTTGAATACCAATGGTTCTCGACCATGTACGGAGTTTGGTTTTTTGCCTCAGGCATTCGTGCCGCCCTGGCGGTCACCATTATCGGTTGTCTCTATTTGGGCACGAAAGGTTCTCTGCGAGGGATCTACAACCAAGCTCATCAGTACGATCTCGCCTGTCTCTCTCTTGCCTTCACGGTATTTTGGGCCTACATCAGCTTTTCGCAGTATTTTCTCATTTACAGCGCAAACATTCCCGAAGAAACCTTTTGGTTTACCATACGGGAAATCAATCCGAATACTGGAGAAAAATCGGGTTGGTTTGCCGTAAGCATGGGTCTGATTTTCGGACACTTCTTCTTCCCCTTTCTTTATCTGTTGTTTTACCGAAACAAAATCGTCGGTCCGAGATTAGTTTTCATTGTTTGTTGGATTCTAGTTTTTCATGCTTTGGATTTATATTGGAACATCATTCCCGGACGCGAAATCGTACCCGGAGCATTCGTTGGATATGAAGCCCGCCCCGTTATTGGTAGCCATTTGTTTTGGGGAATTGCCTCGTTCTTGGGTGTAGGTTGCATTTGCGCATGGTCGGTTCTCAGAAGTTTCCAATCCGGCGATGCCGAAGACATTCCCATCCGCGATCCGCGTATCCTTGACTCGATTCATCATCATGAGTGAACCAGAAGTACAGAAAGCGGATGGTTGCAGCTCATTCTTCTCGCTTTTGACAGTCGGGATTGTGGCTATTCTGATCGTTGGATTGTATAATTTACTACAACCCAACGAACCTGATTCTCCAACGAGCGCAATTGATGAGGGGCGTTTTGAAAAAGTCAAAGAATACGAAGCGGAAAACGCAGACTACCTCGAGAAGATTGACTCGTATCATTCGGAACGCAATTCGTCTCTGCAAGGAGTCATGAAAAATGTGAGCGAAGGTTATCGCTCCATTCCTCAACCCGGTAATTGATTCGTAAAGTGAAAGACACACCTGAGCAAATTATTGACAAGTCCCTCAAAATTGCGGTGTCCTTTTTCATTTCATCAGCTGGGTTATGGTTGTTGGCCGCGGCTTTCTTCGCCTACGTAGCTTCAGCGAAACTTACAGACCCCTTGTTTCTGTCATCCCTCGAAGCTCTCACCTACGGCAAGATCAAGATCGCTCAAGCCAATGCCTTCGTTTACGGATGGGGTGGCAACTCCATTTTTGCCGTGACCTTATGGATAATAGCCAGGTTGGCTCAGGCAGAAGGAACTGGGAAATTCTTCCTGTTGGTTGGAGGAATACTTTGGAACCTCTCCATCACTTTCGGTTTGCTTGGCATTCTTGACGGACACATGACCTCTCACGAACTTCTCGAAATGCCCGCTGAGGTATGGCCGGCCTTGTTCATGGGCTATTCGATCATTGCCCTTGTCATTCTCGTTATACATCGGGCTCGAGCCATTAAGGAAACCATTGCTCCGCAATGGTTTTTACTGGCGTCCCTGCTATGGTTTCCCGTTCTTTTCCTGATTGCATGGGATGGGCTTGAAATGAACCCAGCCCGAGGGACCGTTCAAAGCGTTCTTTCCATGTGGTTTGGGCAAAACCTGATTTGGCTCTGGCTAACACCCGTAGCCTTAGGAGCCGCCTATTATGTGATCCCGGCCATCCTGGGTCGCCAAATTGACAAGTATTATTTGGCCATTTTCGGATTTTGGTGCATCGCAACGCTTGCACCCTGGTCTGTGGTTCACCATTTGGAGGGTGGTCCAGTACCCATGTGGATTCCTGCAATCGGAACGGTCATGAGCATTGCCATGATCTTCCCCATTGCCGTAGCCTCCACAAATTTTCATTCTACTGCCTTTCAAGACATCGGAAAGGTCTGGAATAGCCTGCCCCTTAGATTCGTCATTTTCGGCACTCTATCCTACACCATTTCCAGTTACATAGGCGTGGTTTTTTCGTTACCTGCAGTTGCCAAAATCACCCAATTTTCAATCATCAACGAATTTCATTTCAACCAAAGAGTTTATGGCTTTTTCAGTATGATCATATTTGGGCTCGTCTACCATATCCTGCCTAAAATGACTGGTAAGGAAATTGGTGTGAAAGCGAAAGCCTTTCACTTTTGGACCTCCACCTTCGGTGTGCTTATTTTGCTGTTGGCATATCTGATTGGTGGGCTGACTCATGGCGTGCTTGCCCAACAACCCTCTCTTGATTGGGCATCTTCCGTGATTTCATCAGTAAAACCCTACTTTCTGATTACCGAAATTGCATTTGTGGTTCTTGGGTTTTCTCAACTTGTCTTCGTAATCAACGTTTGGAAGGTCATTTTTCCTAATCCATTCGCTTGCTGCTCAAGCCTTTCCAACATTAGCAAGAAAGGGGTTGCTTAGTGAATAATCTCTTCAAATTCACTATTTACGTCTTCACCGCCCTGGGAGTCGCGTGGTTGGCATTCGTCGTTGGCGCACGGGCGCAATTCGGAGACCTCACTCAAACCGCCGAGTCTCTGGAGGAAGATGGCTCGGTTCCTCAAGATGCCGATTTGTTTCCCCACGCCTTACCGGGCTTAGCCCAACAGGGAGCAAAGGATTATTTGGCGCTTGGTTGCATGACTTGCCATACCCAACAAGTTCGTATGGTCGAAGCTGGCTTCGACGTCGAAAGAGGGTGGGGCAAACGCCCCTCCGTTGCTCGTGATTACATCCTTCAGGAACATGTGCTCATAGGCAACACAAGAGTCGGTCCGGATTTGGCGAATCTGGGCCTTCGAGGCCATTCCTTGGAGTGGCTTCACAAACATCTCTTCGAACCGCAAGCTTTGATTCCAGAATCAATCTGTCAACCAAGCCCTTTTCTCTATGAGGTTTCCGAGGAGGAAAAGACCGGGTTCATCGAAATCAGTTCGGATGAGTCGATTTCCAGGTTTATCAAACCAAGTCTTCGAGCTGACCGTTTGGTCTCCTACCTCCAAGCATTGAAGCAGGATTACGAACTGCCCGAGATGGCCTTCGTAGAAACGGAGGAAGAAACTACGGAATCGGAAGAAATTGTTTCTGACCTGGAAACTGATGTAACTGATGCGGGTGCTCCTACTTGGTTGGCTGAGCAGATTTCCTCCGGCAAGGAAATTTACATGAAGGCCGCCCCCGGAGGTGGACTGTGCTTCACCTGCCACCAACCCAACGGGCAGGGATTGGCCGGTCAGTTCCCTCCCTTGGCCGGTTCGGATTGGGTTTTGGGAGACAAGGAAAAACTCATCAAGATCTCTCTGTACGGACTCATGGGCCCCATTCAGGTAAACGGAGTCGATTACAATGGAGTGATGGTTCCCCCGGGAATTCCTCCTGGGTCGCTAACCGACCAGCAAGTGGCGGACGTCTTGACTTACATCAGAAATGACTGGGGGAATTCAGCAAGTGCCGTAACCCCTAATGAAGTGGCTTCCGTACGAGATAAAATTAAGGACCGCGCTCCCATGCAAATGTGGACCGCAGCCGAATTGAACGCAGAGTAAGTGCCTCATCCCATGACCGACCAAGACAGCAAAAAGCAGGCAAGCGAATTTATGACCGACCGGGAAATGGTTGAGGTGCATTCGCGGCTCAACCACGAAAAGCATCCTCCGACCAAAGGATTCCTTATCGCTCCTTTGGTCTTTGTTTTCGTTTTCGGTTGCTTGATTTTCGTATGCTCCATCCAGCTTGCTCACTCAACCAACCAATTTCAACTTCATCCTCCAAAGGAGATTGTCGAGCTCACCGAAGAAGAAAGGGAAGCCCTCCGTCTGGAAAGAAAAGTGGATTCGGGCAAAAAAGTGTTTGCCGTTCGCTGCGCTTCCTGTCACCAAGCAAACGGTCTGGGAATAGCCGGTCAGTACCCACCTCTCGCAGGTTCGAAATGGGTTACTTCCGATCCGGGTCTCATCACAAACATCATACTCAAGGGTTTGAAGGGTGAAATTATCGTAAAGGGTGAAACATACGGAACCTCCGCAGCCGTTAATATGGCGGCTGTGCCCATTTCGGATCGTGAGATTGCCAATGTCACCACCTACGTCAGGCAAGCTTGGGGGAATGAAGCTCCCGAAATTCTAGAATCCGAAGTCAGCGCTTTTCGTGATGCATCCAAGGATCAAATCGATCAATGGACTGGAGATCAGTTGGTTGAGATGTATCCGGCAGCCTTCTCAGAGTAGCTTAAAAGCCTTCTGATTCGGATTGAGTACCTGATCAGCTTGCTTCATTGTGGAGCTCATCTTGTCTCTCACCACACATTTTAGAGCTAAGTTTTTTTGGACTACGCTTTCTTTCGTCTGCCATGCAGTCGTGGCCATGGAAATCGACCGGGAAATGCCCGAGGCGTACCTTCCCGAATTAAAGGGGGTGTTGGCCAACCTACCTCAAAACTCTCGCTTGTTGGATCAAGAAGTTCAGCGGATAAAGGAAGCTGCGGGGGAAGCCAAGGTCGCGAGCTCAGCGAGCGGGGTTAAGTTTAGTCTCAATTTGCAGGGACAGTCCATCCACGAAGATCGCCCCAACCAAGACTTTCACCAACGGTATCGTTTCTTGGGATCTGCCTATCTTCGGAAACCCATTTACCATTGGGGTGCGTTGAAAGCGGAGAGAGAAATCGGAGAATCTGCACGCACTCTTGCTTCTCTTCGCTTCGCCAATATCCAAAATTCGCTTTCAAGAGAAGTTCGGTCTCATTACCTAAGACTAGTGCTTATCAAATATGAAATTCAACTTGGGAAAGAGACTTTATCCATAACCCGTAAAAACGAGGAGGATCTGTCCAAACGCCTTGAACTCGGACTCGTTACCCCCTTGAGTCTTGATGAAGCGATTGCCCTGAGACTCCAACAGGAAATTCAATTATCAAACTTGGAAAACCAATTCGCCATGCAGTCCAAGCTCTTTGATGACTTCATTGATGCGGACAGTAATCTTAGCTTTCAACGCACCCCTGCCTTTCTCGAATTTTGCCAAAACCATGCCTTTGCCGAAAAGCTTCCCGTTCTCGTTTCAGGAATTTCATTTCATGAAGTCGAGGAAATCGAACTTGAAGTTCAAAATGAAAAGCGGCGAATTCTCATCGCCGATTCTCAACTCAAGCCGAAGTTCAATCTGATCGGTGGAGTTTTTCAGGATCAAGTGGCCCTTGCCGATAACCGTGAAAACCTCACCCGCAACAATCTCCTCCTTGGAGTGGAGGCGAATTGGGCAATTTGGGATTCCGAGAAAAGCAAAGGGCAAAAGGAGAGATCCCTTGCCAAGAAAAGAAGATATGAAATCTCAGCCGAACGATTGTCCCGTAAACTTCGAATCGAACTGGAAAGCCTCCGGGAATCCCTTCTTTCCTTGGGAAAAAGTATCGAAGTGACTCGAAAGCTAGTAAATGTCGCTGAAAATCGATATGAAAAGAGCCTGATTGAATTCGAACTCAATCGGATCACACCCGTCGCTCATTTCGAGTCCAGAACCTCCCTCGATCGCTCCCGAATGGCTTTGCTCCAAGCTGTAATCAATTACCAAAATACCAAAGACCAGTACCTCGGTCGCATCAATCACGAAGGGAGGGATCGAAAGAATCCATGAAAATGAGCAAAAACTATTTTTTGATTCTGGTTGTCTCGCTGGGAGTGGTTGGAACAATTTGGTTCAGCTCCAAGCTTGCAACCGAAGCAGTGGTTGCGCTTGCAAAAACCGGACCAATGCGGGATTCGGTAACCGGAAACGTTCAGGTTTTTTCCGAATCAAGTTTCGAGCTTCGCTCCCAAGGTCAAGGAAAGGCCGAATTTGTACGAATGCGTCCATTCGGCAAACCCGTTGAAGTCAAAGAAGGGGAAATTCTCATTAAACTTGAAACCAAGGACTTGAACCGTAGCTTGGAACAGGCGATTCTCGCACAGAAGACTCATCAGCAACAAGTTGAGATTGGTTCTGCCTCGGCCTTGCAGTTGGAGATCGAGCAAAAGGAATTGCAGAGTCTTGGAATACTGGCTCAGGAAAAGAAAGTTTCCCCCTTCGAACTTAACAAGAAGCAGAACTTTGTGAAACAATTGGAGATTCAATTGCAAAATGAATCACTGCAATGGGAGGAAATGACCAAAAATCACGAATTCCAAATCGCGGCTCTCAAATCGCAGATCGAAAAGAACTTTATTCGCAGTCCAATAGATGGAAAAATCGTTTCGTCTTCGGTGACTCCAGGAGACATGGTTTTTGGGGGTGGCGTTGTTGGAAAGGTTATTTCGCATGAGCGCCTGATCGAAGTGACTCTCAATGAGGAAGATTTTGCGGGTATCCTCGAGGGTCAGGAAGCCGCAGTCACTCTCTACACTTTCGGAAGAAGAATCTTCGAAGCGACAGTTTCCCGTTTGTCCGCTACCATTGATCCCAATACCGGCAGAAGAAAGCTTTACCTAAGCATTGATTCCGAAATCGAAATTCCAACCGGTGGATCCGGGAGGGCGGAGATCGTCAAGGGAGTGAAGGAAAACGCACTGATCATTCCAAGAAAGGCACTCTTGGGGAATTCGGTTTTGATTGTCAGTTCCGGACTCGTTACGGTTCGGGAAGTTCGCATTGGGGCCAGTAATCTTCGGGAAGTGGAAATCCTCGAAGGCTTGGAACCGGGTGATCAGGTCATTGTGGAAACGCCCCATTTGTTCGGAGACGGACAGAAGGTGAGCGTTTCGGTAATCGAAGACCAAAACTGAGAGCCGTGAGTTCTCTCACCCTGAGATTGGCCCTTCGCTACGTATTGGCGCGACGGCGGGCAATGAGCATGAGCCTATTGGGCATCGTTCTGGGGATTGCTTTTTTTGTCGTAACACAGGCCCAAACGTCCGGATTCGAAACCTTTTTCATTCGGACCATTTTAGGAACCAACGGAGCCATTCACATCTCCGACCGCTTCCAAGACCTGACCGGTATGGTAAGTAAAGCGGAAAAGGACGGTAGTGTGAAATTCGTCTTCAATTCCAGAGAGGATGCTCGCTATGTGGAAGGCGTGGAAAGTCCGGATTTGCTCCGGGAAGCTCTCGAGGAATTTCCCCAACCGACCGGAATCTCTGAAATCCTCGAAGGTTCCGCAGTGATTGATTCCGGTTCACGTAAGCATTCGACTGAGGTTCATGGCATTCGAATCGAGGATCACATTCTCGCTTCAAACCTGGAAAACCAAATCATTCGCGGAAAAGTCTCTGACTTTGCGGTCGACGAAAGCGCCTGTTTGGTGGGAAGCCGTGTAGCCGACCGTCTTCGTCTTCAACTTGGTGACAGAGTAATGGTCCGGTCAGGAGCGGAAAGCAGACAATTCCGCATAGTTGGAGTTTTTGAAACCGGAGTGAGCCAGATTGATAAGAAAAGAATTTTTCTTCATCATTCCGCTACCAAGACCCTTTTCGGACGAGGCTTGGGGCGAACGATCTTTCAGTTATCGATTAAGAAGCCTGAGGGCGCAGTGGAATTAGCCCATCAAATGCAATTAACCCTTGGACATCGAGTAATCAGTTGGCAGGAGCGGGAAAAAGTTTGGCTGGAGGTCTTTCGCGCTCTCCGGGCCTCTTCCGCCATCACCGTATCGAGTATTCTCCTCCTATCCGGACTGGGAATCTTCAATGTGTTTGCCATTATGGTTATCGAGAAAACAAGGGATATTGCCATACTTCGCTCCATGGGATTCACCCCAAGCGAAGTCTCCGCAGTCTTTCTATGGCAGGGAGGCATTGTCCTGTCCGCGGGCATTGTTCTCGGATGTCTAACCGGCTTTCTCGCCACCTATGGAATCTCGAAAATACCCATGCGCATACGAGGCATTTTCTCCACTGATAGCTTTGTGGTCAATTGGGATGGCACCCATTACCTCTGGGCCATTCTCATTGCATCGCTTTTCGTCTCCATAGCCAGTTGGATTCCCGCCCGTCGAGCCGCCCGAATCGAACCCGCCAAAATCATCCGAGAAACCATCTGATGGAAACTAGCGGATCAGCCCAAGAGCTTCTTCGAGTTAACAAACTCGAGCACTCCTTTATCGAAGGAGAGGGAAAAGTACATGCCCTGAGAGGCGTTTCCCTTGAGGCACGGGCAGGAGAGGTCACCGCAATAGTTGGCCCCTCAGGCTGCGGGAAAAGCACATTACTTTACTTACTTGGGCTGTTGGACCGACCCGATCAAGGTGAGATTCGCCTGGAAGAGGAATCCGTCGCACAGGCCAGTGATGAAATCCGCACCTCTCTGCGAAATCGAAAGATCGGGTTTGTCTTTCAGTTTCACTTTCTGATCAAAGAACTTACGGTTTGCGAGAACGTCGCCCTTCCTCTGCGCAAAGCAGGTCTCTCGGAAAAAGACGCATCGGACAGAGCGGCCGAGGTTCTCAGGAAACTAGGTTTGGGGGACAAGTGCGAACGCTTTGCCAACAAACTATCCGGAGGTGAACAGCAAAGAGTGGCCATTGCCCGTGCCCTTGTTCATTCGCCCGCTCTTTTGCTGGCGGACGAGCCAACGGGTAACCTGGACAGCTCCAATTCGGAAAAGGTTTTCGAGCTCCTTCTGCAATTTGCCCGCAAGGAACGCATTGCCGTGATTCTAGTCACTCACAACTCCGAGCTTGCCGAGAATTGCGACCGAATCCTCCGAATGAGAGATGGGCGATTTCTCAGTGATTGAAGGTTCGGCTTAGTTGCTGACTGAGCTATCCTAAGAGGACATATGGTATTGAGCCGGCTTCATGGAGGACCAGTGATTGACCCATAGCCATATCAAGTAACATAAATCCATTGAATCAGTTCAATCCACGGGCTTCGCGGATCACTTGATGAGCTTGGTTGATCTTAGCCAATTGGTCGTTGGCGAAGGCAACGAATTCCTCGGGCAGGTTCTTGCTTCTCAGTTTATCCGGGTGAAAATCAGCCGCTTTGGCACGATAGGTTTTCTTGAGGTCCGCATCAGTGCAGTCCCGGGCCAAACCCAACGCATCATAAGCTTCCTCCAACGAAAGGCGATCCACAGAAGGGTCATGCTGGGGTGGGGCATAGCCACCCCGAATCCAAGAGCGAAGGGTGCCAGGTGTAAGCTTGAGCCTTTCCTCCCCACGCAAAAGGAAGCGAACCTGCATTTCATTGAGCTTTTCTCCGTTGGAGCGGACAATTTCGAAAAGTCCACCAAGGAAGGATTGAGCCACAGTGGGCTCGTAGCCGATCATTTTGCCGACTTCCTTGAAATCCTCATCAATGGATCGCCGACTTTCCTTGGCCTTACGGAAGACGTTCTTGGCGAATTCAGCAGTTCTTTCGTCCAAGCCCATGCGTTGCATCAAGGACTCGGTCACGGCAATTTCTTCGGCGGAGATCCGTCCGTCCGCCTTCGCCACCTTTGCAGCGCAGGAAAAGAAGTACGCTAGGTAGAGAACGCGGGCCTTTCGTTCGTCTTGGGTGGCAGGGTCATCCTCATCGTATAGATGACCGAGAGCTGCTCCTGCCAGAGCTCCAATCGGTCCCCCGAACATGCCGATTCCGGTTCCGATCAACTTACCCCACCAATTCATCAGAATGAGACCCTCTTTTCCTTAGACTTGGAGAGGGCAGCCATAAGGAATTGGGGATTGGATTGGTACTCATCGCACAAATGAAGAAGTGAGGGATTCACTTGTTGCATGGAAAATTGATTAGCATTAACTACACCCAAAAAGGGAATGGAAAAACCGTCAAACCCGATTATTCGGACTTCGGACGGAAAGTCCTAGTGGCAAGGTTGAGCGCTATCGCTGCAGACCAAGCAGCTCTTGCATAGTTTGAGATTCAACCAATGTCCGACGGCCAAGGAAAATCCGGCAAGAGCGGCCAAAACGAAATGCAAGGCGTCATGCAAATGAAAGCCATCGTGGAAATGCAAACAGGTTTCGGGTCTCAAAGCGAAAAAGAGCAAGCTCAGAAGAAAAACCGCAGGTACGCGAAACTTGCGATGCTTAAGATATCCGCGAAACAGGGTGGGAGCCGCGATTAGAAGAGTGATGTACATCATTGCCGAATCCGAACTTTCGCAGGACAAGAAGCTACCTGCCAAAAGAGGGATGAATGGAAGAAGAATAGGCATAACCAAGCAATGAACGGCACACAAAAAAGAGAGTGTCATTCCTACCTTATCTAATTTAGTCCAACCGCCTGTTTTCACGAAAGTTTAATCTATCAGCGAAAAGCCTTCCTGCAAGTAAATTACATTTAAAGGCTAGGGATAAACTTGATCAGGTCCGACGATAGGGTTCCGGATTCGGCCCGACGGGGTTGCCGGTATTCGGCACAACTTGAACGCAACGGTCGTCCCAAAGCTCAATCATATCCATATCCTTAGCATTAGTCACTTCCAACTCGGGCAGATCGTTTTTCTTGAGCCACGCCTTGATCGGAGGAATCGCCTCCTCGGGATTTTGAGCCCGTGCGGTTACGATTTTCACACGGTATCCCATTTCCAACCAAATCCTGACCCGCTTCATCATATTGGGAATCGGTTTGCCAATATGTTCGAAACCCTGCCAGGGAACCGCTTCCGCCAAGGTACCGTCAAGATCAACGCCTATCCACTGAGAGCTTTCCGCCTCTTCCCCAAACTGCTCCCGATCGGTCAAGGGAAGTCCTTTCGCATGAGGTACGCGGACATCCGGTTTTTTTCCGGAGAACGCTTGTCTAAGGGATCGAAACATGAATAAGTAGGCAAGATGACTAATCTTGCGTATAGAGATTCCTCGAGCAAGATCAATTGAAAACCATGAATCATTTGGCAAACGGAATCAATTACTTCTCTATGGAAGGAGCGCCCTGGTTGCTTGTCGCATGGGCAGGGTTGGTCCTGCTACGCCCTCTGGCAGCCTTCGTACATGAGTTGGGACATGGCTTGGCCGCTTACTTGGTTACGCGAAAGTTTCCGGAAATACGAATCGGACCCATTTCCGGAAAAAGGATATGGAAAAGCGACTCGCTGGAGGTCTTTCTTTCGCCTGTTCCAAGCTCGGAGGGGCTGACGCTATATGATGAAGCTAGTTTGGGCAAACTGGCGCAGGCTTCGGTGCTCATCATGGGACCTCTTTCTTCTCTCGCCATGGCTTTCTTCATCTCGAGCCAAATCATCTTGGGAATCGAGGAAATTTGGATGGAGGTCGTCGCTGTGAGTTGGCTCTGCGCAAACCTGCTTGCCTTTTTAAAATCCGCTTTACCCATGAAGTTGAAACCCACGGATGCCTTTCCCGAAGGTCCGCCGAGCGATGGCCTGCAATTGATTCGTTTGGCGAAGGGAAAGGATTCCTAATCGCCCAGAGCTTCATTTTGCTGATCGTAAAGCTTGCGATACAATTCGCATTCCGAATAGACCTGATCATGCGGACCATCCGCAATTACTGCACCTTGGTCCAAAACGATAATGCGACCAGCCAAGCGAATGGAACTGAATCGATGGGCGATCAGTATAGTGGTCTTTCCTTGGGTCAGGCGAGTCATGGCATCATGAATCTTCTGCTCATTCTCGGAATCGAGTGATGAGGTGGCTTCGTCAAGTACCAGGACCGGAGAGTTCCGATAGAAAGCTCGGGCCAAGGCCAACCGTTGCATTTGCCCTCCGGACAATCGACTGCCACCCTCGCCCAAGGATTCGTCGAATTTACTGGGAAATTCATCCACGAACTGATTGGCATGAGAGAGTTTCGCCGCTTCCTCGATGCTTGAATCGGTGTAAATGGATCGCCCGAGCTCAATGTTTTGGCGAACCGACAAATCAAAGAGAAAAGGTTTTTGAGGAAC
>CEPJ01010375.1_pt1 | contig 15111 bp, 15 predicted proteins | sample 530561 | NCBI WGS metagenome assembly CEPJ01 (sample SAMEA2620404, study PRJEB7988) | marine metagenome | biome: marine biome (ENVO:00000447); feature: surface water layer (ENVO:00002042); material: "saline water (ENVO:00002010), including plankton (ENVO:xxxxxxxx)" | depth 5 m
AAGTTCAAAGGTTTACTCTTCCAAGTTGAAAGAGATGCTAATGTAATCGCAAGAGAATCAAGAAGAGGTAAAGGTAACTTTATCCTTTGTTCATCTGATGTAGCTTCTGCATTATCAATGGCGGGTGTATTAGACTATGCACCAGCACTTAACACTGAGTTAAATGTTGATGATGCTGGTAACACTTTTGTTGGTGTTCTAAATGGTAAGTACAAAGTGTACATTGACCCATATTACACTCTTGACCCAGTAAGTGGTCACAACAACGAAGGTTACATGACTGTTGGTTACAGAGGTTCAAACCCATACGACGCTGGTGTCTTCTACTGCCCATATGTTCCATTACAAATGGTTCGTGCAGTTGGTGAGAACAGCTTCCAACCAAAAATTGGATTCAAAACTAGATATGGAATGATTTCTAATCCTTTCGTAGGTAGTGCTCCAAGTGATGGTTTAGCGTCTGCTGGTTCAAACTTCTACTACAGAAAAATCGAAATAGAAAATATTCTATAAGGTTTTTTAAAAGTCGTAGACTTTTCTAAAAGGGACTCTTCGGAGTCCCTTTTTTTATGCTAAAAAAAACCCACCATAAAGGTGGGTTTCGAGACTTGTCTGCATCAATCAATCTTCATTCTTGTCGAATCAAGTCTCTAATAAAATAATTTTAACTCACTTATCGTAAATAAGTTCTTGTCTCCATCTTTCAGGCAAGGGAACGACCCCTCGAAACTATTTCATTTAAAAAAAGGTGAAGTTCGTTAATGACTACTCGGTGTTTGCAACCACTGTTTCATCACCACCTTGAGCGAGATTTCGTATTCCCTACTAACTGTTAGACGACTATACCCTCTTATTCTCCAAGAATCTAACAAGTACCAGACACCAATCGTTTTCAACTCACATCCATACACTTACCATCATATTCTGACTCAAGAGTTCTTTCTACGCTCGGATTCTGTATAGGTCTCCGACTATCTGTCTGTTGCACGCTTGAGTCTCATCTCTTGTTTTTACAACAAACAGTCAACACGCTTCTATCTTGTACTCATATATCACCACTACTAAAGTTAGGAAAGTCATCACTGACCCCAACAGGAATTCAATAAAATCTGATTTTTTTACCACCAGATGCCCTCGTTAGTTAACCATGTCTAGTCCCCTTTTTTCGCGTTAAATACCTTCGTTTGTTATGTCTCCCAGTATTGATACAGTATCAACCCACCGAACTTTCAATGTGCGTAAACTCTACCTTGTCAGATTAACAAGGTCAACGAATCTAGCATCCATATGGTACTCGTTCTCTTTTACAATGTCCCTTAGTGGTAAGATATCTTACAATCCTCACACTTTAACTAGAGGATGGACAAAGTTGTGTAATGGTTGAATCAAGGTAGTGAAGTAGTTACTGGTTATATTGATTGTCACTAGGGACATTCTCACCACATGCTTACTCACATGACTCTACGATTTACGATAAGTCTTATGCTCTGTCTCAAATGTTTAACTGCAATAGCAACATCCAATTGACATTTCAAGAGATACACACCACTTCTCCACTGTGCCCTCGGCGACAGACAGGATTCGAACCTGTGACCTCTCAAGACTTTTGAACTTCGTGAACTGTTTCTAATGATTAAGAACCTTGCAACACAAGTATCATCTGGATTAAACCTTAATCAAGTAGGATTTTCACTGGTTTTTTACGAGGTCGAATCCTCAAGCACTCGGTAATTCTCAATTACAAGGGTATTATACAAAAAAATGCACCTGCCTGTCAACAAAAATCGCCAAAAAGTTGGACTTTTTTAAGCTATAAATATTAATGATACTGAAAAGTATCAACTCGTTCAACTCCATTCTTGGAGTCGGAAGTAGGAAGACAAGAAAACCTCTTTTTTCTGCAATAGAAGAAAGGCAAGCTAAGTACCCAAGTGGGAACAGAGACCGACATCTTACCGAAGGAACGCATGGAGAAGGGTGTGCAACGAAAGTTGTATGTACGAAATCGAAATGAAAACTGGAGGCTATTATGTATTGCTACAGAGGTATCAAATACGATGCAAAAACTCTTAAAAGCAAAGCAAGAAAATCCAAGAAAGGTAAAGAAGTTACTTATCGTGGAATTACTGGCAAAGTTGCTGCTTAAGTGATTTTAGGAAGGGAGTTGAAAAACTCCCTTTCTTTTTGATATAAATACATATATGACTACAAGACAAATCTCAACTGCAACATGGGCGGGTAATCTTCCAGATAATCTATCCTATCTTGCACCAACTCAATTCGAATTATTAGTTAAGAAATTACCTAATACAAAATACTTTGCAACTGGTGTTAATGTTCCATCTGTAAGTGTTGCAGAAATTCAACAACCTACTAACCTAGGTAGAAATGTTATAGTTCCAGGCGATAAAATAAACCTTGGTGAATTAACTGTTAATTTTATTGTCGATGAAAACATGGAAAACTGGACTGAGTTATATACATGGATGTCTCAAATTACTAGTTCTACAGACCCAGAAAAATTTAGAAGTCTAGTAGGTGCAAATCGAAGAGCAGAACAACCATATGATGGTTCTGGTGATTATGATGCATTATACTCAGATATGACTATTGTAATTACAACAGCTGCAAATAATCCTAACAGATATGTTAGAATACAAGGTGCATTTCCTACATCGTTAAGTGAGATTACAATGGATACTACTGTTGCTGGTGGAATTACCTATGTAACATGCAGTGCATCTTTCCAATTTACTACATTTGAAATAGCATCCTCATCATAAAATAGTGGACAAATACCAGTTTAGTGGTATAATTATAGTATGACATTAGAAGAAATACAAAGTATGTGGAAGGTTGATTCTGTAATCGACCAGATTGATTTGGATAAAGCATCCTTAAATACACCTTCTTTACATGCAAAATACCTAGAACTCTTAAACGAAAAAAGATTATCTCTTAAATCTTATGAGGTTAAATACAATACATTACTTAAAACGAAATGGTTATGGTATACAGATAAACTATCTAAAGAAGAGATAGATGAACTAGGTTGGTCATATGACCCATTCGATGGTCATAGAGTTATCAAACAAGACTTCAATTACTATTTCAATGCAGACAAAGATTTATCAGACCTTAAACTAAAGGTAGAATATTTAACTGAATGTGTTGATGCTTTAAAAGAGATACTAAATATTATTACATGGAGACATCAATCAATAAAGAATGCAATCGATTGGTTGAAGTTTACTAACCCAGCAGGTTAATATATTATGCCATCTTTTATTCCAGAACATTGTGTAACTCTATCCAGAGCAATCCCACCAAATATATGTGAAGAAATTATAGAAATAGGACAAAACTCTTACAATGAATATGGCCAAATAGGTGGAAGTAACGATGGAATAGAAGACCATAAGACTCGTAAATCTGGTGTTGCATGGTTAGATAGAGAAGCAAAACTACAAGATGGACTTACAATATTTGACCATATTACTCCACATGTAAGGAAGGTAAATGAAGACTACTTTAAATTTGATTTATCTTACCATGAAACATATCAATTTACTTCATATAAATATGACCCAGATGCACCAGAATTTTATAGTTGGCATTGTGATGGACACTTCGAACCATATAATGAAGAAGACTGTAAAAATGACCCAAATAAAGATGAACGATTAAATACCTATAGAAAACTTTCGTATAGTGTAAATCTTACACATCCAGATGAATACGAAGGTGGACATTTTGAATGGACAGACCCATTTATGCAAAATCCACAATCTATGACACCAGACAATATTAAATTTAGAGCTCAACAAAATGCAAGAGAACAGGGAAGTATAATTATATTTCCATCTTTTGTATATCACCAAGTAACCCCAGTACTTAGAGGATTAAGACAATCATTAGTAGGATGGATAGCAGGCCCGACATTCAGATAACCAAAGTCGATAATACTCACATAAAGATAGATGCAGAAGAATCTATCAAAAGAGAATTATCAGACTATTTTACTTTCCCAGTTCCAGGCGCAAAGTTTATGCCTTCTGTACGCAACAAATACTGGGATGGTAATATAAGATTGTTTGCACAAACAACTGGTAAAATTTATACTGGATTATATTATGCAGTAGAACAATTTGCAAAAGATAGAGAATATACCATAAGTGGATATCAATGGGAAACTGATTTAGAAGTTCCAGACTTTACCGATAACTTAAATATGGGATTTGCATTAAGAAATTATCAAGTAGAAGCAATATCTCGTGGTATAAAATTTAGAAGACAATTATTAGTATCTCCAACTGCAAGTGGTAAATCTGCAATCATATATTGTATTGCAAGACATTTTATATCTATGCATAAGAAAAAAGTTTTAGTTGTTGTTCCTACCACATCATTAGTAGAACAAATGTCAAAAGACTTTGCAGACTATGGATACGATAAACCTATTGATAAGATGTATGGTGGTGATAAAAAGGGAACAACAGACATAGTAGTGACTACATGGCAAACATTATCTACAATGCCAAAATCTTTTTACGACCAGTTTGGTGCAGTATTTGGTGATGAAGCACATTTATTTAAAGCAAAAACTCTTACAGGTATCATAGAAAAGATGAAAGATATAGGACATCGATGGGGTCTAACTGGTACTTTAGATGATACTCAAACACATAAACTTGTATTAGAGGGATTGTTTGGCCCGACTCATTATGTGACTACTAGTGCAGAACTTATGGATGAAGGTATCCTTGCAGAGTTAGATATACAATGTTTAGTTCTTAAATATCCACCAGAAGTATCCAAAGAAGTTGTGCAAATGGATTATCCTAGAGAAATGGAGTTTCTTGCAGACAATGAAAGACGAACACAATTTATAAAAAACCTAACCTTGGATAAGAAGGGTAATACATTGATACTATTTCAGTATGTAGATAAACATGGTAGGAAGATATTTGATGCATTTCAGAGAGCAGGTATCAAATCATTTTTTATCTATGGTGGAACTGATACTAAAAACAGAGAACATGTTAGAGAGTTGATGGAAAGAGAAAGTGGATGTGTAATTATTGCATCATATGGTACTTTTTCTACAGGTATAAATATTAAAAACCTACATAATATTATATTTGCAAGTCCAAGTAAATCTAAAATTCGTGTATTGCAATCAATTGGTAGGGTGTTAAGAACGAGTAAAGATAAATTTAATGCAACTCTTTTTGATATTGCAGATGATTTAAGTTATAAGAATAGAGATAATTATACTTTAAGACACTTTAAAGAAAGAATAAATACCTATAGTAAAGAGAAATTTAATTATACAATACATGAGGTAAAGTTTTGAGTCAATATAGATATCTAAAATTAAGAAATGGTGAAGACATTGTTGCAATGACAGTGGTTAATGATACTAATGGAACAGTAGAAATGACTCTTCCATGTAATATTGCACTTACACCATCAATGATAGGAAAGGGAACAGTTATAAAATTGTCTCCTCTTGTTCCATTTACAAAAGATAATAGAGTTGTTATTGCAGCTAATGAGGTTGTATACACGACAACAATTGACGATAAATTTATTCAATTCTACGATAAAGCATGTAAAGACTGGATTCATCTTAGGGATGAAATAGGTTTAAATGTTATGTCTCCTAAACAAGAATTAACCACAGGACAGCATTTACTCGAAAAGTTTGCATCTGAAATGAAAGATAAGATGCTTTCACCAGAAGAAGAGATATTCTTAGAAGAGGAAATGGACTTGGATATGATTACTAAAGATGATGAAAAGATATTGCATTAATTAGCTATATCCATCCTTTCCAAGGTACATATCTAGGGTAACATGTGATTTTAAATCTGTCAAGGCAAAAGCTTATACTTGACAAATAACAATATGATGAGATAATAGATATATGAGTAAAGCAAAACCAGAACATTATGTAAATAATAAAGAGTTTACCGCTGCAATAGCAGAACACAATTATGCAGTAAAACAAGCAATCAAAGATGGTAAAGAACCACCTAGAGTATCAGAATACATAGGTGAATGTATTTACAAAATTGCAACGAGATTATCAACCAAACCAAACTTCATTAACTATTCTTATAGGGATGAAATGATTTGTGATGGAATCGAAAACTGTTTACAATACATAAACAACTTTAATCCAGAGAAGTCACAAAATGCATTTGCCTATATAACCCAAATTATATACTATGCATTCTTGAGAAGAATACAGAAAGAAAAGAAACAAGCTGCTATTAAACATAAAGCAATTATGAATAGTGGTATTATTGATGATGCAGTAGCAACTATAGATGGTGAAACTACTGGTTACGATAATTCATATGTAGACTTCTTACAAAACAATTTAGAAGAACCTAACTATAAACCCAGAGGTAAAAAGAAAAAAACCGATGATAGTAGACCAGTGGGTGTAGAAAAATATTTTAATTCAACCAAGAAAAAATGACAGACCCTTGGAAAAGACCAACAGAAGAACCTAATCTTGACGACCCTAAACAAATGAAATTAGACTTCACAACACCAGACCTAAAAACTGCACAACAACAAGGTATTCGTTGGGTGCCTGAAAATGCAACTCCAGAACAAGTTAAGGAATGGCATGAAACAGAAGGTAAATGGTGGGGTGACAGAGCATTGATGTTTGTAATCATTGCAAGTCTAATACAATTTGGTGCAATGGGTTTTATGCTATTTAATTTTTGGGTCATAGACCTAATGACAAACTAATATGAAATTTGCAGTATTAAATGACACTCATGCGGGTGTCAGAAACGATAGTATACATTTTCACGAATACATGAGAAGATTTTATGAAGAAGTCTTCTTTCCTTATTGTATTGAAAATGATATCAAACACATCGTCCACTTAGGAGACTACTTCGATAAACGAACTGGTATTAACTTCTTATCTTTACAAAGAAACAAAGAACACTTTATAGAACATCTTTTAAAGAATGATATGACTATGGATTTAACATTAGGTAATCATGATTTATATTACAAGAACACTAGTGAAGTAAACTCATGTGATGCATTATTAAAGTATGACAACATTACAATCTATAAAGATACTATTACAAAAGACTATGATGGATTAAAAATTTGTTTGATTCCTTGGATACATAAAAATAATTTAGAAGATACTATGGAACATTTACAATTTACCGATGGTCAAATTGCAATGGGTCATTTAGAAATCGAAGGTGCAATCATGATGCCTGGCTATTATTCTTCACATGGAACATCAAAAGAAACTTTTAAACGATTCGAACATGTATACAGTGGTCACTTTCATACTGGTTCAACTATGGATAACATTACCTATCTAGGTTCTCAAATGGAATTTACTTGGTCAGACTATGGAGATACAAAAGGATTTCATATCTTTGATACAGATACTAGAGAAATGAAAAAGATTGTAAATCCTATTCGTATGTTTGAAAAAATATTTTACGATGACAGCAAACTAACTCAAGAAGAAATACTTGCAATGGATTTTTCACATTTAAAAGGCATGTTTACTAAAGTTATTGTCATCAACAAAGAGAATCCATATTGGTTTGATTTATTCATAGAAAGGTTAGGAAAGGCAGATGTCATAGACTTTAAAGTTGTTGAAGACCATGGCAACCTAGGTGACATGTCAGATGAAGACATGGCCCAAGATGCAGAAGACACATTGACAATATTATCAAAACACATAGAGTCAATGGAAATATCACAGGACAAAGAAAAACTACAAAATATTATTAGGTCTCTATACACAGAGGCCTTAGATGTTGCTTCATGATAAAATTTAAATCAGTTAAATGGAAAAATTTACTTTCCACTGGAAACCAGTTTACAGAAATCTTTTTAGATAATAGAAAAGCTACTCTCATCTTAGGTGAGAATGGTAGTGGTAAATCTACAATGTTAGATGCACTATGTTTCGGATTATTTGGAAAGGGTTTTCGTAAGATATCCAAGAACTCACTCATCAACTCGGTCAACCAAAGAGGGATGGTGGTCGAGGTTGAGTTTGCAATTGGGTCAAAACAGTATCGAGTTGTTCGTGGTGCAAAACCAAATGTGTTTGAGATATTCTTGAACGATAGAATTATCAATCAAGATGCAAACATGAGGGATTATCAAGAACAACTTGAGAAACAAATCCTAAAACTCAACTACAAGACTTTCACACAAGTGGTTATTTTAGGTAGTTCAACTTTCACACCATTCATGCAAATGAATCAAACTGATAGAAGAGGTATCATAGAAGATATCTTGGATATTAATATATTTTCTATTATGAATAACTTACTCAAAGTAAGAATGAATGGATTGAAAACTGAACTTAAGGATTTAGATTATGAAATCCGACTTTCAGAAGATAGAATCGATACCTACAAAAAACACATCAAATCTCTTGGTGAAAATCGTAGACAAAAGATTCAAGATTTTAATGAAAGTGTTGAAACAGCTCAACAGAACATTGACAATCTACAAGAAGAATGTAATTTGTTATTAGAAGATGTTGAGTCCCTACAGAATGATTCTTCGGATAGTGAAACAATAAAACAAAAACTAACCAAGACTCTTGATTTGCATACACAATTAGAAAATGCAAAGAAAAGGGGTGAATCGGAGATAAAATTCTATGAGGATAATGACGAATGTCCAACCTGTCACAGAGATATGGAAGACGACTTTAAACAAGAAAAGATATCAACAACAGAGGGAAAACTATCAGAGATTGATAAAGCAATCAATGAGATTGAGAAGAATGTCAGAGATATCAACAAACGAATCGAGGAAATACAAGAGATTCAAAGTAAGGTCGACACTCTCAACAGACAAGTTGCACAAAAACAGAATGAGATATCTGCGTCAAATCAATACATCACAAAAATAAATGCAGAGATTGAAAAACTAAAATCTGAATCTCAAACAGATGAATCTGATAAACTTAATAAAGAGTTAAAGGTTCTCAAAGGACATAACACAGAAAAAGAAAGTCTCATAGATAAAAGGTCTTATTATGATATTGCAGCTTTGTTATTACAGGATAGTGGTATCAAAACTAAAATCATAAGACAGTACTTACCTATTATGAATAAGTTAATTAATAAGTATCTTGCATCTATGGACTTCTTTGTTCAATTTAATCTTGATGAAGGATTTAATGAATCTATCAAATCAAGATATCGTGATGCATTCTCATATGCAAACTTTAGTGAAGGTGAAAAGATGAGAATTGACCTTGCACTATTGTTTACATGGAGAGCAGTTGCAAAATTAAAAAACTCTGTAAACACAAATCTTTTAGTATTAGATGAAGTGTTTGATAGTTCACTTGATGAGGGTGGAACAGATGAGTTTATGAAAATATTACATACATTAGATGGAGATACTAATACTTTTATCATATCTCATAAAGGTGATGTTTTAACAGAAAAGTTCAGACACACTATGACATTTGAGAAAGTAAAAAACTTTAGTAGAATAGTGAATAGTAAATGATATTATTAAATACACATGCCCGAACAGGCTCTTACTTAGCAATACAATTAATAATAAACAACCTTATACAATCAAAAGTATTATCAAAAGAAGATGGAGAAGCAAACCTTGGTGCAATAATAAATGCATTACATGGTACAGAGTTACCAACTTATTTTAAAAAAATAAAAAATCCATTAGAACCATTTCTAGGAGTAAGTTTAGATAATCATGGTATAGAACATCCATTTGGTAGTAACTTTCAAGAAATTTCAGACGAGTTTTTTGGGTTACTTGAAAGTGGTAAAAGACTTCCACTTACTAGTGCAAATATTTGGAATGAATCTGATTATGTAAAACCAGAAGTACTTAAAGAAAAGTATGGGTATAAAGTATTTACATTATATAGAAAAGATATTAAAGCATGGTATGTATCATTAGAGTTAGCATTTGTTGCTGGAATTAAATCCTTTCATGCAGTTGATGATACAACAGCAGACTATATACTTAACAAAAGAAAAACTTTAGTTGGTAGGATTGAAGTAATAAGAAAAAACATAGAAGACTTCAAAGAATCTATAGAAAGATACATAATCAATTCAATACCAGTTACAGATGGATGGATTGCATATGAAGACCTAGTTAGTAATCCACAATCTATTATTGAAACTGTAGGATTAGATACAACTAAAAAAGTTAATATGGATAAATTAGTTACGAGAAAAATACCACAACCAGTGAGTAATGTGAATGAATATTATCAAGACCCCAACGAGTTTGATAGGGTTTGGAGTGAAGTATGGAAGAACGAAAAGTAGAATATACTGATTTCATCGGTCATTTTCAAAATTGGTTTAAACCAGAACACATAGAAGACTTTATAAACTACTATAAGTTTTGTGAATCAGTAAGAGCAGTTGGTACAAGACAAGAAAATGATGATGGTACTAAATTGCAAAAAGCTGACACCTCTACTTGTTTTAATCATATGCAACCAGCTGTACCAAGTAAAGATGATGAAATAATGGGTGATGATAAATTTCATGATTTTTTAAAGTATATAAATGGTGATATCTTAGAATGTTACATGAAAGAGTATCCAGGCTTTGATAGACCAATGGCAATTGATTGTAAAATACAAAAAACTCAACCAGGCGAAGGATATCATGTGTGGCATTGTGAACAATCACCTAGTAATTCTACAAGAGTCCTTGCATGGATGTTGTATCTTAATGATATTGAAGAGGGTGGAGAAACAGAATTTTTGAATCAAAAATTAAGATATCCACCAAAAAAGGGTGATTTCTTAGTGTGGCCTGCACACTATACACATATCCATAGAGGAAATCCACCAATTAGTGAAACTAAATATGTTGTCACTGGTTGGTATGAATGGATAGATTTAAACAACAATTTTAGACACATTGCACCATGAAACTATTACATAAAGACCATCCACTATTAAGAACTAAAACAAAATTTTTTGATTTTGATAAACCACTTAAAGACCCTATTGAATTAAGAAATGAATTAATAGATGAAATGTTTGATAATGGTGGTGTAGGATTATCTGCAAATCAAGTTGGGTATGACTGTTCAGTATTTGTAATGAAAGGTGCAAACAAAGAACAATCTATGTTCATTGCAAATCCAGAGATACTAGAAGTATCAGAAGATACTGTATTAATGGAAGAAGGATGTCTTACTCCAGGCTGTGATGGAATTTTTGCACATATCTCCAGACCTAGTTGGATTCGTGCAAGGTGGCAAGATGAACATGGAGAATTAAAAGAATTAGAATTTAGTGGTATGACATGTAGATGTTTTCAACATGAGTATGACCACTTACAAGGTGTTCTGTTTATAGATTATCTTTCTAGATTAAAATTAGAAAGAGCAATGAAAAAGAAACAGAAAAGAGAAAAGCAATATGCAAGAGCAAGAGAACAATTTATACAAATTGCCAGAGAACATTATCGCAACAATCCCAAACTGCCTGACGAAGGAACAGTGCAAGAAACTGATACAGTATCACAAGATTAATTTTAATCTAGTTACACACGATGATGCAGCTGAACAATACAATGGTCGTAGGATACCTATGGTCAGTATTCGTAATTTAGAAGTCAAAAGAATCCTTGCAGAATATCAATACAAAGCAATATCAGAAATCTGGAAAGTCTATGGTCAAAGAGCATATCCAGAACAATCAGAACTTATGTGGTGGCCATCTGGTAAAGGTCAAGAAATGCATATTGATGTCATGGCAAAACCATTATATGAAGTTCCAATAGAAACAAGAAAAGGAACTCCTTTAGAGTTTATGGAGAATGAAGAGGATGTTATTAATGTAGTTCCATTTACAGATTTTGCATCTATCTTGTATCTTAACGACAACTTTGAAGGTGGTGAGACATATTTTGAAGATGGTACAGTTTTAAAACCAGAACAAGGAACATGTGTAATATTTGAAAGTATGAAACATTTTCATGGTGTCAAACCAGCAAATGTAGATGGAACTAGAGAAGATAGGTATACTGCACCAATATGGTATACAACTCAAGCAGAAGAAATGGAACTACAATCCCATGGTACGCAAGGTACTAATAAAGAAGGTGGATGGAGAGATTTAATACCTAATCCAGACCCATCAACAACTAATACTACAGCATCATCTGAACCAGTTAGACAGTGGTGGGCAAACTATTTTAATATAGAAAAAATTGACTCATAGGTACATAATTTCATATAATATTCTATCGTGTGATTGAACTCCTCGTTGTGTTGGTAGGTTGGTTGAGAGGAGAAAAAACGAAGTGAGGATATCGTTTAAAATCTGTAAAATGACAAGACTCCAGCAGATATCCCCATAGTTTGAAATGATTCCATGAAATCCATTAGTAGTGGTGGGATTGGGTTAAAACGAAGTCACATTATGGTCACTGCCTATTGACCTAGATAAAATTGAGGTAAGGCCTCACTAGAAGGACTCGGTGATAGAATAGGGTGTTACCCTAGAACAAATGGAGATAATTCTACTAAATAATGATGGTCTCTTAGTTCATCGGTAAGAATACTGCCTTGTCACGGCAGAGAGAGGAGTTCGATTCTCCTAGAGACCGCCATTGACTTATAGGTACATTTTTTCATATAATACTTACATGAGGTCGAATACAGAAATACTTAGAACAAGAAAAGACTCACTTGCAAGATTACTTGCAACTGAGGATTTAATTATAGAACATAAAAAAGTTCCTACTGCATATTTCGAACCAGATACTAGAAAATTAGTTTGTCCTATTCTTAAAGACGATATGTCTAATCAACTATATGACTTATTCATGGGTCATGAAGTTGGTCATGCACTTATTACTCCAGCTGATGGATGGCACGATGCAGTATGTGAAAAAGGTGCAACTTACAAAGGATATCTTAATGTTTTAGAAGATATCAGAATAGAAAAACATATCAAGAACAAATATGCTGGTCTTAGAAGAATCTTCTACGATGCATACAAAGAATTACATGTCGACCTTGATTTCTTTGGGGTCAAAAACTATGATGTAAACAAACTTGCATTCATAGACAGAATTAATCTTTATTTCAAAATTGGTCACAAACTTATGGTTGAGTTCTCTCCAGAGGAACAAAAACTTGTAACCATGATGGATACTAAAATGGATACTTGGGAAAAAGTTGTCAAGATGGCAGACTATCTTTATGAGTTATCTAAGTTAGAAGATTTACAACCACAAACAGATACTTCTGCACAAAGTGTAGAAACCTCAGAAGGTGATGGTGATTCAATGCCTCAAGACTTCGATGAACAAGAACAAGAAGGTGATGCAGAAGATTCAATTGGTGGTGACATGGAATCAGAAGAAGAGTCTGAGGAAAAGGGTGAAGAAGATAGTACAAAAGGTGGTGAACAATCTGACGATGAAGATGCAGAAGGTGAGAACGAATCAGAAGAACTTGGTGAAGGTGAAGAAGAAAAAGGTAGAAATCTAAAAGGTGGTGAAGGTGAAGGTGGTCAAAGTGGTAATGCAGAAGACAAACCTAATGAGTCTATCACTGATAAGAATTTCAGAAACAACGAAGACAAACTTCACAAAGATTTGGATAATTGGGAAAGAGAACCTGCTTACATAGAGTTCAATTCTAAAGAAATCAAATTCAAAGATTTAGTTCTTCCTTACAAAAGAGTGATGAGTGAAATTACTAGTTCATTTACAAAAGAAAAATCTGAATATTGTGATACTCTTGCAAACTCTAGAGAGTATACTCAAAAGTTCTTTGACTTCAATAAGAACATAATCAACTACATGGCAAAAGAATTTGATATGAGAAAAGCTGCAGATGCATACAAGAAGTCAATGTCTGCAAAAACTGGTGAAATTGATATGTCAAGAATCCACCAGTATTTACTCAAAGATGATATATTCAAAAGAGCAACTGTAATTCCTGATGGTAAAAACCATGGTGTTATCATGTTGGTTGACTGGTCTGGGTCTATGTACGATGTAATCAGAGAGACTTATGAACAAACAATAGTTCTTACAATGTTCTGTAGAAGAGTTGGTATTCCCCACAGAGTCTATGCATTTACTGATGCATATAGAGGTGCTGGATATAATGCTGCTGAACAAGAATTAGGAGAACTAATTGCAAAAAAAGAATATGATAGATACAAGTTTCATCCTAAGACTTCCTTCAAACTTATCGAGTTATTCTCTGACAAGATGAACAAAAAAGATTTCTTTGAGGGTGCAGTAGTTATGAATGCACAACTTGAATCAATGTGTAATGGAAGAAGTTATTACTACCATGGTGCTGGTAAAGGTGACAGATTCCAAGCAGATTATGGTCAAAATTACGACTATTCTTTAGGTGGCACACCACTTGACGATTCATTGATGGTAATCAGAGACTACATTGCAGATTTCAAACACAACTATGGAATTGACAAACTACAATTTGTGACTCTTACCGATGGTCAAAGTTTTCAACTAGGTTGTTTTCCATACAGTGATGATAAATTCTTCCACGATAGAAGAACTAAAAACACCTATGCATATTGTAAAAAAGGTAGTAGAAGAGGTACAGATAATCTTCTAAAATGGATTGAACAAACTACTGGTGTTGATACTGTTGGGTTCTTTATTTGTAAGAACTCTCACAGAGACTTCGATAGTGCAGTTGACATGTTTAGTGGTGAGTATCAAGACTGGGATACAAAACAAGATGGATACAAAGTATTCAGAAAAGAAGGTGGATACTCAGTTCCAACTACTGAGAAAAGTGGATACAAAGAGTTCTACATTCTAAACAAAAGAAAAATGGGTATAGTATCAGAAGATGACACTTTAGATGTACAAGCTGGTGCAAGTAAACAAGCATTGAAGGGTGCAATGAAAAGAATGGGTAACAACAAAATGTCCCAAAGAAAAATTCTTCAACACTTCGTTAAGAAGGTTGCATGATGGGTACATATTTTAGTATAATACACATATGGTAAAAAAAGTTCAAAAAAGTGAGGTAAATATGAATTTGAATGCAAATCATTATAGGTTCTTGGATGCATGT
>CEPJ01027144.1_pt1 | contig 14929 bp, 13 predicted proteins | sample 530561 | NCBI WGS metagenome assembly CEPJ01 (sample SAMEA2620404, study PRJEB7988) | marine metagenome | biome: marine biome (ENVO:00000447); feature: surface water layer (ENVO:00002042); material: "saline water (ENVO:00002010), including plankton (ENVO:xxxxxxxx)" | depth 5 m
TGAAATTATTGAAGAATTGATGAATAAAATTCCAGAACCAATCGCTGATCCAAGCATAATTCCAACGTACTACTTATCTCAACAGGTATCAAAAAGTACCAAATCTGTAATTACTGGTGATGGTGCCGACGAGCTTTTTGGTGGTTACGATTGGTATAGAGCATCAAGGATTAAAAAATTTATTCCAAGTAAAAGCATATTACAAATAATCAAATTAATTAGTCCTAATCTTAGAGGATCATCAAATATTGGCTTGAATGAAAAAATTGACCGTTTTGCTAAAGGATATGACAAGCCTTACTTAATAGATATTCTTTTTTGGCAGAATAATACAGATTTGTTTTCTGAGGATTTTGTTAATAAAAAATATGATGAATATATTAGTAAATTAAATTTAGAAACAAAAGATAACGACCTAAACATCATTCGAGATTTAGATTTAGTTAATTACCTATACTCAAATATTCTTAAGAAATCAGATACTGCATCAATGTTAAATGGTTTAGAAATAAGACCTGTTTTTTTAGATAATAGAATTGTTAATTATGCTATGAATATTAATTTAAATAAAAATGTGAATTTATTTAGTGGAAAAATTAATTTAAGAAAAATATTAAATTCTCACTTGTCAAAAATTTCAAGAAAATCCAAACAAGGATTTTCTCATGAATTTGGTATCTGGACAGATGAAGTAGGAATTCCATTTATTAACCAATATAAAAATGATTTCGAATTTGTTTCTAGATTTCAGTTAAATTATGAAAATTACAATAACCAATACTTAAAATCAAGAACTGCATGGTCCATATATTCAATATTGAAATGGATTCAAATTAATAATGTAAGAGTTAAATGACCTGAACTATTTAAGTAAATTTATAAATACCACTCATTATATTTTTTCATTACAGCTTTTTTTTTATTACCCAACACATAATTAAAATGTATAATTTTAGGATTTAAGTTCATACTATTTTCATAAAAATAAGGGCCATTTGGAAATAGGTCTAATGGCAACTTTTCATAGTTAAGAGATTTCTTATTATTGTTGATATAGCCTTGATCGTGCAAGCCTTCCATAAGTTCTTTGTTATCAATTTTTGATGTATCAAAAAAATTTAAAGTCTTATTATTACTTTTAATCATCATAAATCCTGCACACAAATATTCGATATCGGGTTTTTCAGGATTTCGATCATTTTGTATCAATAAATCAAGGGAACCCATTGATTTAACGAGATAATCAGTAATTTCATTCTTAATTACAATATCGCCATCTAAATAAAGTACATATTCAAAATTTTTTAAGTATGAATGAATCATATTAAGTTTTACAATCATATATTCCCCAAATTTTTTAGAGTCTTGACGTAAAAATTTTTTCCTATCAGATTCAGTAATTAAATTTGTTTTTTGCTGTTTTCTATCAAAAAAATTTTTTGAATAATTATCCATTGTGCAAATATCTAAATTGATGTTTACATTATTTTTTGTAATTGAGGTCACAAGATTGTCAGTAAATTCAACATATCCTTTATTTGTTAATGTTATTGCTTTAATATCTATCATTTTCGTATTTATTTCAACAGTTTTATGATAACGTAGGTTTTAATAATAAGATTTAAAGTTATTTAGATTTCAAATCTAATTTTAGGAAATGATAAATTTGATTTTATTAATATTTGAAAACATAGTATTTTATTTTGTAATTTTTGTTGTTAAGTACAGATATTATCCAACAATTATCACTGATTACTTTTCGAATTATCAAATTCTTTCACAAATAAGTCTTCAAAATCAAATAATCATTTTTTCTTTTATTCTAGGAATTTTTCACTTCTTAATTTATGAAATAGTGATTAAAAAAATTGTAACAAAATCAAATCAAATTAATTATATGAGAATATTTATAACACCAGCTTTATTTTATGGAATTAAGCTTTTTAATATTTCAAGAATTTTGCTTGGTCTAACAATAATTGTTTGGGTTTTTTTTGAATTCTTCTTACACTCTAAAATTAAAATATATGTTCCCATCCTTTGCATTGTTTTATTGATAGCAATTATACAAATAAATATCTTCTCTCAATCTGAATTAAACAGCTCTCCAGTAATTAACGAACAAACAACTACCACCTTGAGACCACCTCCTCCAGATCACTTAACAAGTCAATATATACAAAATTGTTTAAATACGTTCTCGACTTCTGACAAAAGTAGCTTTTCGAAATCTAAATTACTTAATAATTTTTACATTGTTGGTCACGCATATGGAGCACACAACAGTACCAATAAAGGATTACAAAATAGTTTGTTAGAATATTTTGAAAATCAAAATCTAGATAAAGCTAGCTTATTTTTAACAGGCGATGTAGTAAAGGAAAGTTCTTTTGAAAATCTAAATCTTGCAAAAAACCAAATAGAAAGATATTTTGATAAGTATTACATTTCTATTGGTAATCATGATATTGGACATGGTACGTCAACAGATTTTTACAAGATATTTAAGGAAGATCTACATATGATAAATTATGAAAATCTTTCAATAGTAGTGGCTAATTTCAGTACATATAACTGGCAACCTACACTTAAAGATAAAGTAAAAATTAACAATTTTATAAAAAAAACTCAAAATAAAAATGTGATTATCTTATCTCATCCTGTATTTTGGTACAATCTAACTTTAAACAAACCTATTAGAAATGGAGATGATATGCTTAAAGTCGAATTAGGTTTGGATACGCTTGACTGGTTAGAGCAAAATGATAAAAATATAACATTCATATCAGGTGATTACGGTTCAAACGTTCCAGAGACTTTTTGTGAATATGATTCTCAGAAAAATATTCTTTATATAGCTAGTGGTATTTACGATCAAATTGAAGATAGATTGATAGTTATTACAGAGATCTCAGATGGATTTTATCTTGAAGAAAAGCTTTTAAATAACTAGTAATTTTCATTTATTAAATTTAATTTTTCAACAGAGTCTACATATTTAGAAAATTTTTCTGGATTACCAAATAGTTTATTTTCAATAGATATACGTTCTGAAAACATTAACTTATTAAAAATATAACTTTCTTTTAGTTTTTGAGAATCATCTAATTTAAACTCTATGATTACATTATTTGAATTGTAAAATTTATTACTTTTTTTGATTCCTGTCCTATAAATAATATTTGTATCATAAGTTATTCTTGAATTATTTTTAAGAAAATATTGTCTTGTATAAGAGACAAAACTTTTTGGATAATATTGATCACCTTCAAAATACAAACTACCAATTTCATCAAAATTTTTATAATTTGTACTTTCAGAAGTTTTAAATTTTCCTTCTCTACTATTTTTTTTTATTTCTTTGAAGATCTCTTCAGGTGTCTCTTTATAATTTCGAAACCTTATTTTAAACCTATCTGTGTCGTCAAAAACTGAGTTTTTATAAAGAGAAAAGTCAAGAGTATCATAATACATTGACTGAACAGTTCTTTTAGGAAAAAGTAGTACAGAATTTTTTGTTATCCAATCTAAATATTTACCCGAATTCTGAATATCAGTTACAAATTTGTATTCTTTTCTAAAATTATTCTTCAAAATAACTTGATCCCTCCTGTATAAAATCTTCGGTCACCCCTATACAATTTCTATCAGCTATCTGAATTCTTACAGGGCCAAATTCCTGTTTTTTTCTATAAGCATTAACACAACTCTTAACATTTTCACCATAAAAATTGGTAATAACAGCATTAGAGCTATCTTTTACTGCAATAGCTATTTCGCTTTCTTTAATTTGTATATTCTTTATTTCAACGTAAGATTCTTCTCCAATAGAAAGGGCTTTGTCTTTACAATTTAATAACTCAAGGTAAATCATATTGTAATTTCCAGCAGATACATCTAAACAATCATTCCCAGCATTATTTATTGTTGTCGTTAAAACTCGTAAATCTGAAAAATCTAGATCTAAAGCGTCACTTGAGGCATTATTAATTTCAATCCTATCAATTGAACCAGTCGCAGATATAAAATTGACTGCATCTTCACAATGAGCATTATCACTTAGAATTTTTATATTTTCTACTTTAGTTTCATAGAAAGTGAGGCAACCTGTTAATAAATTTTCATCACTTCGGGAATCAGAAATCTCATCAATATTAAGAGATTTTATTCTAAATTCCCAGTCATTTATTTTTTCTAAACTTTTTATTAAAACTTTTGATTTTTTATTTTGTAAGATGAATGACATTACTTTTTTATTTCTTTCAAGTTCAAATTCAACTTCATCAACAAACTCCAGCCGAATTTGGTCAACGACTATTTCATTTGATTCTTTGAAATTGATATCATTTAGTATATTTTCCTTACTGAATCCAATTAGGTATGTGTTGTTACCTTGATAAATTAAATCGTTGTTAAATAGCTCTGTAATGTCTGGTTCATTAATCATGAAACAGTTATCTAAGTACTGATCGCAAACCTCAAAAATAGATTTTTCAAAATTAGTGAATAGAAACCAAGCATTGCTGTTACGTTTTAATTTAAGAGAATCTTTTGAATTTATAAAATCTTTATCGTTACTCTCTAAGCTAGCAATTAATGATAAATTAGTATAAAATTTTTCAATTATATATTCTGTATATTCTAACGACCAATCTATTCCATTTTTAGCTATCAATTTGTTTATTGATTTTGCATCCAAGCTAGTTGATAGCATAGACTCTGCTGCTTGAATAATTAAAGAGTATTTACTGTAAAATTCTTCATCTATTAAATATGGCCCATCAGCAAAAAAGAATTGTATGTTTGTATCGTAGGAAATTGGGATAAATTCATTATTTAGTTTATTAAAAAAGAATTTTCTATTGTGAGTATTTTCGACTGCATGAAAACCTCTTAATGCCCATAAGCTTGCTTCAAATTTGTATATATTTTCATAATTATCACCCAGCATTTTATTATTTAGTTCTCTGGAGGTGTTTGCAGTAAAAATAGCTTTATTATATTTCTCAAGAGCTTCGAGTGAGAGAATATAATTTTCATAACTCCTTAATGCCCAATTTCTATTTAGAAGTTTTCCAAATTCAAGTGCAGATTTTCCATCTTGGGGATTAGTTCTTACATAATTGTTATCGATACTGTCTTTCCATACATATTTTTCGTTTGTTTCAAGGATTGGACCTTCTCTATATTTGTTATTTTCTATAAATTCCTTAGTAATTTTTTCTTGAAATAAAAAATTAGAAGAATTTCCTGAATTAACAGATGCTTGAACATAAAAAGTTCTTGGACTCAAAAAACCAAGAGACCTCATCATTACAGAACCAAAAATTTCACCATCAGCAGCGGTTTCACTGTTTGTTCCAAAATCTACATACTTACCTATTGATCGAGTTTGTGGAATAAACAATTTAAATTTAGTTATTCCAAAGATATTGTCATTAACTAATTTAACATCAAGTGAAGAAGTAAAAGGTGGAATAATGTGATCTTTAAAATCTCCGTGAATTCTAACTTCTGCTTGACTTACACAGTTAATATCATTTTTAAACTTAAAAGTTATATTTGCATCAAAGTATTTTTTAAATTTAGAATTTATATAATTTCCAGTAATTTCAGCTTTATATAAGTTTTCATACCAACCTCTGCTATCTGGTGTCTCAATCTCAATAATTTCAAGATCATTTGAGGTTAGTTTGGACGCAATCTCAAAAGGTAAACCATTACAGTAAGGTTGAATAGAGTCCTGATTATTTAAATTTTTAGGTTGGGGGTTATCAGAAAAAAATATAATAAAAACAATACAAAATATAAGAACTAATATTTTTTTTGAATTCACTAGTGTTTTTCAAAGAAATATGAAATTATATTTTCTTTGTTTAACATATTAACGATATTATTGAGATCTTCTTCTGAATTTGATTTAAATGAATAACTGTACTGATTATTTTCAAATGAACTTGAACTTAACATTTTGTTCGATGAAAACTCATCAACTGGTTTTTTGATTGTTATAAACAAATAATTTTTTTTGTCACTTTCTTCTAAAACACTAGTAAAAAAATCAAATTTTAAAAAAGTAAAATTTGATATTTCAATAATAAATGAAATTATTACAGTGGCAAAAAATAAATTAAGAGCAAGGCTTGGATTTACACTTGTAGTAATTCCTAATGTTAGAAGCAAAAAGTAACTTACTAGCTCATAAGGGTTTTTTACTGGTGATCTAAATCTAACAATTGAAAGAGCTCCAACCATACCTAGAGAGAGAGCTATATTTCCAGAGATTACTTTTGTAATTACAAAACCAATAGATGGGAGTGCTGCAAAAATTAATTGTTGACTTTTGGTTCTTACCCAGTCTTGATTATGTAAAACGGATAGGTTTAAACGAATCAATGAACCAACTATTGCACAGAAAAAGAAAAGCTTTAAAAAATCAAGATCAAATACAAAGTTAAATCCAAATAATCCGTATGTTGTGAGCATAAATTAATAATAATCTAATAAAATTTAATAAAATAGAAATATATTAAATATTGGGATTGCAACTACATCAAATGTTCTATTCCCTTTGGAAGTTTGCTTTTATCAATATTATGAATTTTTTTTATTTTTTCTCCACTTTTAAAGATATCTTTATTCCTCTCTATCGCTTTTTCAAGATAATTAGGATTTTTAAACTCATCTAAATCATTCTCTGTATGTACAAGATTTTCTATTTTGTTAATTATTTTTTCAACCCCTCCAAAATATGAAAAATGCCAGCCTCCATTTTTGATTATGTTCCTATTAAACCTAAATTTTAAAATCTCTCTATAATCAAGAACTACTCGAACTTCTTGAGGTGTTGAGTTAAATTTATTGACATAAGTCTCATAATTTAATACTTTGGAAAGTCTCCATTTCTTTTTTAATTTGTTATGCAGATTGTAATAATAAAAATCTTGTTCCAATGAATATACCCAATTGACGGGAAGCTTTTTCTTGAGGGTTTCAACATTTGGTATCTCATCTAAATCAGACAAAATTATTTGATCATTATTTTTCAAATCAAACTTTAATAAACCATTATTTAAATAATTTCTTTGGTGAGTATCTCTTATCCACGGGTCATCAACTTTATTAGGGTCTAATTTAGGCATCTCAGTATCAATTAGATGAACAATTTTATGATTATACTTTCTAAATCTATCTTTATTTTCTTCAAAGTATAATGGCTTCTCTTTTCCCCTATGTGTTAGGTGTGATTCACATAGTATAAAATAATCTACAAAATCGTTAAGTTCTTCAAACCTTACATGTAAAGTATCTAATTCATTGTAGAAGGTAAAACAATCAAAAACTTTAAAATTTTTCATTATTAATCAGAATTACTCTTATATTTACTTGATGTTAGAAATAATATGCTTCCATCTTTACACTTTATGAAAGCATTTGGATAAGGATCTTGTAATGAATTAATTTTGTTACTTAACTCATTAGCACTTAAAGATTGAAAGTCCTCAATAGTAATTTCACTTTGTTCAGGAATCCTTCGTTTAAATGTAGTTGCTTCATCTTGTTTTTGCTCTTTTAATTTAAGATTCTTATCGTTTAACACATCTTTAATAAGAAGTTTGAAACCTTTAGTTCCAATTTTTATAATATTCTGAAAAACATCTTTTAAGTCTAGATTTTCTAGATTAAATGATTCTTGAAAATATACAGGGCCCGTATCAATGCCTTCATTCATTTTAAATATTGTTACACCACTTTGTTTTTCTAAGTTAATCATTTGATGTTGAATAGGACTTCCACCTCTATATTTTGGAAGAAGTGAAGGATGTAGACAAAAACACATATTTTTATCAACAATATTTTTTGAAATTATTTCACTCCATCCTATAAATAGAAATAAATCAACTTTTGTTTCGTCTTTGATTAATTGATTAAATTCATCTTTATTTTTAATTTTTATGAATTTTGCTAATTTATCAAATTCACTTAACAGGTAATCAGATATATTTTCAGACCATTCTCTATATGAACATATAACAATTGTTTTCAATGAATCAATCTATCCAACGTATAATTTGAAATGCTTCTGCAAAATCAAATCCGCTTTGCATCCCCCTGAGTTTTGCAAGGGTTCTTAAAATTTCTGGACTCCTGTGTCCTCTAACTTGAGATTCGAGAAGTTTATATGATTCTATTTTATTTTCTATATCTAATTCCTTATAATAATTTGGCTTAAAAGACCCCGAAATATTATGGTTATAATCCCATAAGAAGCTATGAGGCTGTTCAAAAACTAAAACCTTTTTCACAAAATGATTCATATCGTGATGCCTTAAACTAACTAAAGCTGCATCATAGACAGAACGGTGATCTTGATTGTAAGAGGGGTATGGAATCAGCACCAAACTTGGCTGTATTCTATTAAGCACTTCTTCGTAACTATCAATTAAGTTTTTTATTTCAAAATTATTTACTTTGTTATTAAGTACTTCATAATTAAAACCACAATGAATCGCTAGTTTATCTAATTCATCCAATCTTTCATCTTTATTTACTACATGAAATTCATCTACCCCTGTTTCAACTACAGTAGTATCACTATTTAAAAAACTAAATGACCCAAGTAATTCGTCATCTACATGAGGTGATATGATTAAATTTTTTGATTTAGACATCAGATGTAATTTTATTAACTAAAAATCTTTTATACCAACAAAAAAATTAATAATTTTTGATTTTAGATTTGAATAAGATATTTTGTTAAAAAGACTTTTTGTAGATGCTGAGGAAACATGAATTTTTTTTAGTTCTTTATCAGAATGGTAAGAAACAATTAAAGTTGGCTCTGCCCAATATGAATTTATACCAATTTTTCTAAATAGTTCATTCATCCACATATCGGGAGCATGATTAAAAGGTAGAAAATTTTCATATAATTGCCTTGCAGCTTTTAAATTTACCATGTAAAACTGAGCAGATTTTGTACCACCATGAACAATTACTTCATTATTCTGATCTCTTGTTATTTCATTTGATTTTTTGTAAACAATTTTTTCAGGAATTACCTCTTCTTCATCAATGTCTTGGTAACTAATCCAATCGGAGTTATATACAATATCCCAGTCCTCAGGAAGCTGTTTTAAATATAGGTTTAATCTATTAGGAATATTTTCTACAAAACGTCCTACGTTGTCTTCAATTATTACTCCATATGGGTAGGAATTTTCAACTATATCTTTAAGTGCAAGATAGTGCTTATAGGATACAGCAATCCATCCATCGGCAATTTTTATTCCCTTTTGAACAGCTTTTTTTTTAATTTTGTATGTTAAATCTTTCTTATTTGGATAGTTGATAAATGTCACATCATCCATATTCACACCATTGCTGGTTAGTTCAGACGTAATTCGATCTTTTCTATATTTTTCAAGGTTATGAATTACATAATATTTAAACATAGGATAATTTTAAATTGCTATTTCCTAAATTATCTTAATTGAAGTATTTAATTTATTTCAGGAATCTATTTATTAAATAAAAGTTTTATTTTAAGTAAACAAAATATAATATTTATACTTGAAATGATGAAGCAATTAAAAAAACTTATTAGCGACATTCTATACGTTTCTAAACTGACAAAAACGAACAATAAAAAAATAATTATTTTGATTGCTGTTGTGTTATCACAATTAACGGCAGTGATTGATATCATTATAATTGTACTTTTCGCAACTTTTATAACAGGAAGTGTATATGACAATCCTCTTCTATCTTCTTTAGTTGATTATGTCTTAGTTTATAAATTTCTCTTTCCAGTACTAGTTTTATTGAGATTCTTATTTATATACCTACAATCAATGAGCCTTAAAAATTTAGAACTCTCGATCCAAAAAAATCTAAAAGTTTATCTTGTTAACGAGGTATTTGAAAAAAGGAACTATTCCGTGGCAGATGCGTATTTTTATATAAATATCTTATCTGGCCATGTATCATTTTTTTACTCTAACGTCGCAGGTTTTCTAAATAGCTTGTTGCAAATTGTTGCATATTCGGTTTATTTATTTTTGTCAGACTCACGTACAATACTCACATTTGGTTTAGGAGCGTTAATTCTTTTTTACCCAACAAAATTTCTTATAAAAAAATCAAAAGAGTTTATGCATGAAACATATATATTTGGAAAAATAACGAATGAAGAAGTTCAAAGAATTGTTGACAATATGTTTTTAATTAAAATTTTAAAGAAAGACAACGAAGAAATAGAGAGATTTAGTAAAACCATAGAAAAACATAATTTTAACGAATACAATAATCATAAATTTGGTACTGTAAACTCTTTCCTTCCAACATTAATTACTATGTTCGTATTTTCAATTTTGATTATTATTGGAGATTTTGCTAAATCCATAAGCCTTGATTTCATTGGTGTTACTCTAAGACTTTTTCAGTCTTTAGGATCTTTAGCCAACTCTTTCAACAAAATTATAAACTCACATGTTCATATTGAAAAATTTTATGAGATGGATAAAAATAAAATTTTAATTAACAGAGAAAATTTTGAAACAAGAAATGATGAATCCAAAAATGCAATAGAAATAGAAAACCTACAATTTAAATACTTCAATAGTGATGAGTTTATTTTTGAAAATTTAAATTTAGTTATAAAAAAGAACTCCCATAACATATTAACTGGTCCAAATGGTTCTGGTAAAAGTACACTACTTGGTTTAGTAGCCGGTGTTTTTTATTCTCAAGATGGAAAAGTTATTTCATACTCAAAGAACTACGGATATATCGGGGCAGTCCCTTTAATCTTTAGTGCCTCACTTAAAGAAAATATTCTTTATGGAAACAGCAAAGAAGTAGAGGACGATGAGATTATAGGTTTTCTTAAAGATTTTGACACATTTAAAGAAGAATCAAGTTATGACATAAATAGACAAATTGATAATAAAAGTTTATCTTCCGGCCAAATGCAAAAAATTGCGTTTGTTAGAGCACTGTTATCAGATTTAGAAATTTTACTACTTGATGAGTCAACGGCGAATTTAGATGATAATTCTAGGGATTATATCTTCAAAATTTTACGTTCTAAAAAGGTAACTATACTCAATTCAACACATGATCCAGAAAAATTTCTTGATGTTGATTCTCATTTCCATATAGAAATTGAGAATGAAAAGAGAAAGATTATACAAAAAAATTAACATATGAAAAAAGTTTTAGTCGTTCATAACAAATATCAAAATATAGGCGGCGAAGACATTTCAGTATATGAGGAGATAAAACTTCTTAGTAAATTTTATAATGTCGAAACAATTTATTTTGAAAACAGAGTGGATAATATATTCAGTCTTTTATTAACTTTTATATTCTCTAATAATCCAAGAAGTAACAGAATTTTTAAAAATAAAATTAGAGAATTCAACCCAGATATTATTTATATTCACAATACTTGGTTTAAAGCCTCTCTTGGGATATTCAAAATTTCAAAAAAAAATCAAATTAAAACTGTCCTGAAGATTCATAACTTTCGTTATCATTGTACAAAATCACACTCTTCGAAAAAACATATTGGTAAAAATAAATGCTGCGAGGCATGTGGCTTTGATGGAGAAAAATATAAAATTTATAACAAATATTTTAATGATTCATATTTGAAGTCTTTTTTTGTGAACCTATACGGTAAACGATATATCAAAATAATTAATGATGATGCATTGGCAGTAATTCTTTTAACATCATTTCATAAAAATTTTATGAAAAATAATAACTATAAAAACAAACAGCTTTATGTTGTACCAAATTATATTCTGCCGACTACAAAAATTGAACGAAATGACACAAATTATATTGTTTATGCCGGACGTATATCTAAAGAAAAAGGTGTAGAAGAATTAATTGGTACATTCTTAAGTCATGATTCTGAACTAATTTTGAAAATAATTGGGAATGGGCCTCTTTTAAATTCCCTCAAGGAGAGATATAGAGATAAAAATATAGAATTTCTTGGTGAGTTAAGTAATAATGAAACTTTAAAAATTATTGTGAACTCAAGAGCGGTTGTAACTGCAACTAAATTATATGAAGGTCAACCAACATTATTATGTGAAGCTACAGCTTTAGGAATACCCTCTGTATTTCCAGAAACAGGAGGTATAGCAGAGTTTTTTCCAAAAAATTATGCTTTAAGTTTTGAACAGCATAATTATGATGAATTATCAAAAATATTAACTGAATTAGACGATATTGAAAATATGAAAAGAATTGGTGAAGAAAATAAAGCGTTCTACCTCAAAAATTTCAATTCAGATAACTACATTAATAAAATGGAGAAAATTTTTGATGAAAGATAGAGAAAAAGTATCAGTATTGATGAGTTGTTACAATTCACAAGAAACACTTAAAGACTCTATTAAGAGTATTTTGATTCAAACTTATGAAAATTTTGAGTTTTTAATCATTGATGATAATTCAAGCGATGAGACACTTAAAATATTAAAAGATTTTGAACGTTCTGATGAAAGAGTAAAAGTTTATAAAAACCCTGTAAATATAGGATTAACAAAATCCTTAAATATTTTAATTGAAAAATCTACTGGCTATTATATTGCAAGACAAGATACTGATGATATTAGTAAACCTGAAAGATTTGAAATACAATATAATTTTTTAAAAAATAGTAATTTTCAGTGCTGTACCTCAAGAGCAATAATTAAATACTCAAATAAAAAGATTCCTAAGTTATCACATATTTTCCCAAACAAATTTGTTATAAAATATAAAAATCCTTTTATTCACGGAACACTCTTTGTTGAAAAAGAAGTTCTTCATAATCTAGGTGGATATTCAGAAGAATTTAAGTATGCACAAGACTATAAGTTATTTTACGATATGATCTCAAAAAATTACAAAATAAAAATTTTAAAAAATCCACTGTATGAACTTAATATGGAAAATAACATTAGTTCAAACAAGAAATATGAGCAAGAATTCTTTGCAAATCATGTTAAAAAAGGAACTATACCTAACTAATAATTAGCTTAACTTATACATCTTAAGATAAGTTCATTAAAGTCCATTGACGTTTTCCATCCAAAATGACTTTCTATTTTTGAGGGATTTGATACCTTTACTTCTGCATCCCCCTTGCGTAAAAGCTCCTCATTTATTTCAAGATAATTTTCCCAATTAAGGTTGTAATAATTAAATACAATTTTGACTATATCTAGAATTTTTGATCCAATACCAGATCCAATAACGTAACTTCCTTTTGCATTATTTTCTACAAGTGTATAAGCTCCATTAACAATATCCCCTGCAAAACTCCAATCTCTTACATAGTCAACACTTCCTAATTGCAGTTTAGAATTTTTTTTGTTTTTTATTTCCTTAGCTGAAGTAATTATTTTTTTAATTAAGTATGAGTCATCTCTGAATTCAGATTCATGATTAAACATGATACCTGAAACAATATTCCAGTTATATTCTTCCGATAATTTCAAAACCTTTTTATGGTTTTCATACTTTCCAACAGCATATGGCGAATTCGGTACCATTTTTGTATTTTCATCAATCGCGTTATTTGAGATATTTTCATACATTTCTGATGAGGATGCCTGAAAAAAGTTACAAAAATTGTTTTGTTCAATTAATGAATCTGATAAATTATCAAATATATTTTTTATTGTTGTGGAGGATTCTTTCTTATCAACTAAAGATTTATACACAGAGCTTGGTCCAGAAAAATTATATATAGCTTGAGGTTTCACTTTTTTCAACAAATCAAAAACGTGTGTTTTATTATTTAAATCAATGTTGACCATGTTTAAATTGTCTAAAGATTTTACCTCTAGACTTTTTAGATTTTGGTAAAAAGATTCTAAATTTTTTGATCTTGAAATTCCGAATACAGTCTTATCTTCTTTTCTATCCAAATATTTTTTTGTAAGAAATAGGCCATCTTGTCCAGTTATACCTGTAATAAGTACATTTTTCATATAAGTTAGTTTAAATGAGTATATACTATTGTTTTTGAAGTTGTGATTTCATTAATATGAAAATTTATACAAACAAATTAAAAGAATCCTGGATCATTGATAGAGTTACTGAAGAGTGGAATCAGAACAACCCCAATCTTATTACAAATAAAATTAAAGATGCAGATATTATTTGGATTATTGCAAGTTGGGTTTGGAAAAAAGTACCAAAAAAATACTTACAAAATAAAAAAGTTGTTGTTTCAATTTATCACATTGATTTTGACAATTTTGATAAAGATCAAGAAAAAAATTTTTATGAGCTAGATGAATACGTTCATACATATCATGTAATTTCCTTAAAAACAAAAGAACAATTAAGACGGCTTACAAACAAGAAAATAATCTCTGTACCTTTCTGGATTAATCAAAAAAATTATTATTACATTGATGAAAAAAAAGATTTAAGAGAAACGCTTGGTTTTTCTGAGTCAGAATTTCTAGTTGGCAGTTTTCAAAGAGATACTGAGGGACACGACCTAAAATCTCCAAAACTTATAAAGGGACCTGATATATTTTTGAATATTATCACGGAAATGAGTAAAGAATTTAAAAATTTAAGTGTTGTGCTTGCTGGTACACGTCGACAATATTTAATAAACGAGCTAAACAAATTAGATATAAGTTACAAATACTTTGAAATGGCGAACCTAGATTTATTAAATAAATTATATAATATATTAGACCTCTACTTAGTAACTTCAAGATTAGAAGGCGGTCCTCAAGCCATTTTAGAATCAGCAATTACAAGGACTCCAATAATCTCAACAGATGTTGGTGTTGCATCCGAAATTTTACACAAAGATTCAATTTTTGAACCACGATTATTTCGAAATGCTAGACCTGACACAGAGTATGCTTTTAAAAAGAGTAGCGAATATATAATTCCAGAA
>CEPJ01136595.1_pt1 | contig 14888 bp, 9 predicted proteins | sample 530561 | NCBI WGS metagenome assembly CEPJ01 (sample SAMEA2620404, study PRJEB7988) | marine metagenome | biome: marine biome (ENVO:00000447); feature: surface water layer (ENVO:00002042); material: "saline water (ENVO:00002010), including plankton (ENVO:xxxxxxxx)" | depth 5 m
TTGGGGAACGGCGCTCGGGGGAATTCTGGGAATGATCTTTGGCATTCCCCTGACCGCATTCTTCATCATCGCCTGGCGCTTGGTCTGCAAGAAGTATTTCAATCGCTCCCCATGTTGAGGTCTTTTTCGTCAAAGCTCTCTATTTCGTAATAGACGATGAATTTGATGTACCTGTATCTCGCCTTGGCTCCCGCCTTGGCCTTGGCCTTGTACGTCTATTGGAGGGATAAGTATGAAAAAGAGCCGATTGGAGTCTTGGTTGTTTGCTTTGTAATGGGATCTTTATGTTGCCTGCCAGCCGGGTTTTTCAATGTAATTGGAGCCGAAGTTCTTGGTTTTGATTTCGACGGAAAAAATGGACTTGCGGTTTCTTTCTTCATGGCATTTTGCGTTGTAGGATTAGGCGAAGAGCTCTGTAAATATATTGTTCTTGTCTTGTATGCCCTGCGGAAACCAAGCTTCAATGAGCCTTTTGACGGGATTGTCTATGCGGTGATGATCAGTCTTGGTTTTGCGGCTTTAGAGAATGTGTTTTATGTCCAGGATGGAGGGGTGGGGGTTGCGTTAGCAAGGATGTTCACTGCAGTTCCGATGCATGCAGCTTGTGGAGTTCTGATGGGCTATCAGGTGGGGTTAGCTAAATTTATGAACGAGTCCGTTCGAACGAATATATCCTTAAAAGGATTGTTTCTGGCAGCCTTTTTTCACGGAGCCTATGATTTCGTTTTGTTTCAGAATTCCTCGGTTTTGCTCACCTTTTTGGTTTTTCCGATCATGATTTGGACCTTAGTTCTGAGCCGAAAAGCGATGCGCTTGCATTCGAAAAACTCTCCCTTTGGTAAGTAGATAAAACTTTTTCGGGACGAACGTGCGCAAGATTACCTTGTAACCGAGCTTGTGATTTTCGATGAATGGAGGTCGATTTTTTAAAGATGACCACCCAAGACAAGGATTTCGTTCATTTGCACGTTCATTCGGACTTTAGTTTGCTGGACGGCTGCTGCCGCATGGATCGATTGATGGAACGGGCTGTGGAATTGGGTATGTCAGCCATGGCTCTGACTGATCACGGGAATCTTTTCGGGACCGTTTCCTTCGTTAAGCAAGCGGAGAAACATGGCATCAAGCCAATCATTGGTTGTGAGGGTTACCTCGTCACCGATCACAAGAATGACGAGAAGCCCGGTAGGGAAAACCACAAATCCTACCATCTCGGCTTGCTGGCAAAAAACTATGAAGGATACCGTAACCTTTCCAAGGTCGTTTCGGATGCTCACGTCGACGGTTTTTATTACCGACCCCGAACAGACCTCGAGACTTTGGCCGAGCATGCCAAGGGTCTCATCGGTTTCACCGGATGCATGCAGGGTTGGATTCCTCAATTGATCTTGCATGGAAAGGAGGGCGAAGCGGAGAATGCGATGGGGCAAATGATCGATATTTTCGGTAAGGACAATTATTTCGTAGAACTGCACAACCATGGGATCGAGGAGCAGGTCAAACTTGTTCCTGAACTACTTAAGCTTGCCAAGAAGTTTGGTTTGAAGGTTGTGGCGTCCAATGACGTTCATTACGTCCGAGGCGAGGATTGGGCTCCGCATGATGCCTTGCTTTGCATCCAGACGGGTTCGAAAATTGATGACGTCAACCGGATGCGCTACGAGGCTCGAGAATTTTACCTCAAGTCGAGGGAAGAGATGAACGCTCTCTTTAAGGAAGCTCCCGAGGCGATTACCAATACCTTTGCGGTCGCTGAGATGTGCGAAGTGAAGCTTCCGTTCGGGGAAAACAACTATCCGGTTTTTACCATGCCTCCTGAAATTTCAACGGAGGTCAAAGACAATTCGGACTATTTGAAAAACCAATGCATCCGTGGAATGCATGAGCGTTACGAAATTGAATATCTTGATTCGAAGGCTCGTAGCGAAGATAGCGAAGAGAAAGCGATCGAGCTGAGTGAGAGGGTGGATTTCGAGTTGGGAATTATCGCCAAGACCGGTTTCAACGATTACTTCCTGATCGTTGCTGATTTCATGAGTTGGGCCCGGGGTGAAGGCATTCCCGTCGGTCCTGGAAGAGGTTCGGGGGCAGGTTGTCTGGTTGCATACCTTTTGGGGATTACGGATATCGACCCGCTGCGCTTTGGTTTGCTCTTTGAGCGCTTCCTCAACCCCGAACGAGTTTCACCCCCTGATTTCGACATTGATTTCTGCATGCGACGAAGGAGCGAGGTCATCGAGTACGTGCGGGAGAAGTACGGAAGGGATTGTGTGGCCAACATCATAACCTTTGGAACCTTTGGGGCCAAGATGGTCATGAGGGATGTCGCTCGGGTTAGGGATTTGCCCTATGCCGAAGCCGACAAACTGGCCAAGATGGTGCCGGATGACTTGAACATATCCTTGGATGAAGCTCTTGCAAAAAGTCCCGAATTCAACGCGGAATATGAAAGGAACCCGATCGCCAAACAAATTGTCGACACCGGTAAAGTCATCGAGGGCATGGTGAGAAACGTGGGAACTCATGCGGCGGGAGTGATAATCGCCGATCGTCCTCTCAAGGAGTTGGTTCCTCTTACCACCCAGGACGGAGTCCTGACCACTCAGTACCCCAAGGATCCGGTTGAGGATCTGGGTTTGCTGAAAATGGATTTCCTCGGTCTTAAGACTCTAACTGTGATTGCGGAGGCCGAAAGTCATATTCGCAAAAAGCAGGACTTGGAGGAATTCCGGGTAACTGATGCTCCCCTGGATGACGAGCGGACCTTCGCTCTCTTGAATGAGGCGCGCACCATTGGCGTTTTTCAGTTGGAATCCGATGGGATGCGCCGATTGTGCCGACAGATGACGATCTCCAACGTCGATGAGATCATTGCTCTGATCGCACTCTACAGACCGGGACCTATGGACTGGATTCCCGATTACATCAAAGGGAAGGAGGATCCTTCCACCATCCAATTTCCCCATCCTTTGCTTGAGGACATATGTTCGGAAACTTACGGTGTGATGGTCTATCAGGAGCAAGTCATGGAAGCCGCTCGTCGGATTGCCGGTTATACCTTGGGCGGAGCGGATATTTTACGCCGGGCGATGGGAAAGAAAAAACCCGAGGAGATGGCCAAGCAACGTGAGATTTTTGTCAAAGGGGCCAAGGAGACCAACGACATCGGGCCGAAGAAAGCCAACGACATTTTCAACATTCTTGAGAAATTCGCGGGTTATGGATTCAACAAGTCGCACTCTGCGGCCTATGGCATCATCAGTTATCAAACTGCTTATCTGAAAGCCAATCATCCGATTGACTTTATGGCTGGCGTACTCGCTTGCGAACTTGGAAATTCGGATAAGCTCTCCCATTTTATAGGGGAGTGCGCGGAGATGGGGATTTTGGTGTTGGGACCGGACGTGAATGAATCAGGTGAAAATTTCACGCCCGTCGAAGGAAGTGAGGACGTTTTGGGTTCCATCCGTTTTGGTCTTTCCGCAGTTAAGGGAGTCGGAGACGTCGCGGGCGGGATTATCGTGGAGGAGCGCAAGAAGAATGGACCTTTCAAAACGTTTACTGATTTGGTGGAGCGCGTGGATGGGAAGGCGGTTAACAAGAGGGTGCTGGAATGTTTGATCAAATCCGGAGGGTTTGACGCTTTGGAGGGAAACCGGGCGGCATTGCTTGCCGATTTGGATCGGGCGATGGGAGAGGCCCAACTGCGCAGAAAGGATCGCGAAGCAGGTCAGGTTAATTTATTCGATTTGATGGGAGGAGCGGAGGGTTCGGAAGATCGACCGGGCTCTTCAACTGATTTTTCCTCGAGCCCGAATCAGCCCGAAGTTCCGGAGATGGAAGAACTCGAAAAACTGAAGCTCGAAAAGGAATTGTTGGGATTTTTCCTGTCCGGTCATCCCGTGGATACTTTGTCCGGATTGGGACCACTCTTGGATACGATAAATTCGGATGAACTGGATAGTCTTGAAGGCAGGCGTTCCTTTCGCCTTTGCGGAATTCTTTCCGATTTGGAGCGCCGGTACACCAAAAAAGACGCCAAACCTTGGGCTCGATTTACCTTGATGAGCAAAGAGAAGGATTTTTCCTTGCCCATTTTTACCGAGGCTTACGAGCAATATGGCACGAAACTGGAGGAAGGGGCCATGGTTGTTGTCGAAGGGGAGGCATCGCATCGAGATGGCGAAACGAGAATGAGCGTGAAGAGCGTTCTTCCGGTGGATCAAGCACTCGTTAAATTGGTTCATGAGGTCACTTGGTTACTGGATCCTGATGATGACGACGCCGAGTCGTTTGCCTTGGATATTTTCAAACTCAGTAATCAGGGAATAGGAAACACGCTCATCCGCCTCGGATTCGCCCGTGAGGGAGAGGAGGACGGATTGGTTGTGGAAACCGATGATCGTTTTAAGATGCGCATGACCAGCCAATGCTTCCGTGAGTGGAGGCAAAGAAAATCGGTCAGGGGCGTAAGAGTCAAATTGCTCGAACCCGAACCTCCGGCAGAAAGAAAATACGGAGGTCGTTGACCGTGACCTTGGCAATCGGTGAGAGGTTCTTCCTCCTTGACCCGATGTTCAAAGACGTTACTTTAAAACTTTTTTTATTATGACGATCGAAATCAAATTACGTAAGGGTGAACCCATGGACCGAGCCATCCGTCGCTTGAAGAAGCGATTGGATCGCGAAGGAGTTATTCGTGACGTTCGGGCCAAGCGCTACTTCGAAAAGCCTTCCGACAAGAAGCGTAAGGCTCGTAAGGTTGCCGCCTTTACCCAAATGCTTCGCACTCGCTACGAGAAAATGTAATTTTATCCCTTTCGGGAGGGATTTTTTCTCGTAAGGTCGTTCCTCACGACCTAACCTTACGTAGGTCATGTCCCAGCTTACCAAACGCAGTACATTAAGTTTACGTAGAGAGTGGCGTTTGTTCGATCAGGAAAGAGCATCGCAAAAGCTTTTTCTTAAGTTGTGCGATCGGATGATTGAGGTGGGTGAATTTCTTCTGGCGCATGACGTGGCCCGGGCGGGTCTTCGCAAGCACAAGGCGGACAAGACTTTGAGCCAAAGAGCCGCTCATGCGCTTTGCAAAGCGGGTTCACCCAAACTGGCATCGAATCTTTTGGAGGAATTGGTTGCCAGTGGAGGTCGTGACGTTGAAACGCAAAGTCTTTTGGCAAGTTGCTACAAGGACTTGTGCGAGTACTCCACCAGTGAGGAGAGCAAGTTCAGATATGCGGATTTGGCCATTGCCCGTTATGAGGACGCATACAACGCGCAGCTTCAAAAAAGTTCCGGCAAGTTGGAGGATTTGGAGAAGCAGTACTATCCGTGCATCAACGTTGCGTTCATGCATTACGTATTTCATAATGAGGAAAAGGCGCAAGAATACGCCAAGGCCGCTCGTGAGATCTGTCGGAAAATCAGAGCGAAAGGCGCAGGGTCCTATTGGGTTCAGGCTACGGAGGCGGAAGCTTCCTTGATTCTTGGGCAGGTTGATGCGGCCTTGGAGGCCTATGCCAAGGCCGTTGGAATGGAGGATGCTCAGCCCGCTCACGTTGCAAGCACCCGGAAGCAAGCCCTGCAAATTGCCTCCCTCTTTGAGGATAGTGATGTGAAGGAAAAAGTGGAACGGGCATTTCCTTTGCTAGGAATCGTGGCATGCTCCGGTCACGTCATCGACAACCCGGGCCGAGATCGTAGGTTTCCGCCAGAAGCCGAAATGGTGGCCAAGGAAAAAATCGAACAGGCTTTGGATAAGTTGGGGGCAACTTGCGGCTTCAGTTCGGCTGCTTGCGGTACGGATATCCTTTTTTTGGAAACGATGGCTGAACGAGGTGGAGAAACTCATGTTTTTCTTCCTTTCGCAAAGGAAGAATTCATTGAGACCAGCGTTCGTAGAGCGGGAGGGAATTGGGTTTCACGATTTGAGAGCGTACTGGATCATGCGACTTCGGTTCACTACGTCACCAACGAGGGATATTATGGAGATGATTCGCTCTTTTCCCTTTGTAACCAAGTGATGTTGGGCTTTGCCGCGATGCGGGGCAGGGGCTTGGACGAGGACCCCAACTTGTTGGTGATCTGGGATGGTCAACCGGGTTCGACCGGAGGTACGGGGGAACTGGTCGAGGCCTGGCGGGGAGAATTCAACGAACCGGAGGTGATCGATCCGAGTGAAATTCTGCCATCGGTTTCGGGGGCTGGTTCGTCCCCAATCTATTCCGGGGAAACCCGTCCCGCGTTTCTTTCGGAACCGATGGGTTCCGAATCATCCGTTCGATCGATCAAAACCATGCTTTTCGCGGACGTTCAGGCATTTAGTCAGGTCATGGAGGAAAAAACCGCTGAATTCGTAGAGGTTTTCCATGGAGGAATCGCCAAGATGCTGGAACGTTTGCCAAGAGAACCCGCATTCGTAAACACTTGGGGTGATAGTTTCTTCGTAGTTTTTGACGAGTTGGAGGACGCCTTGAAATTGGCTTTGGAAATCAGGGATTACTTTAACTACGGTGAGTGGGGGGATCTTCTTTCGGAAGGTGTGATGGAAGTTCGAATTTCGATGCATGCCGGCCCCGTATACGAGGAATTCGATCCCATTCTCAAAAAAAGAAATTTCTTCGGACGGCATGTTAACCAAGCGGCGCGCATCGAGCCCATCGTCCTACCCGGATCCGTCTTCGTTTCGGAAACCGTTGCGGCCTTGATCTCCTTTGGGTATGACGATTACGATTTTGAATATGCCGGCAATTTGGAATTGGCCAAGGATTTCGGTTCCTATCCTATTTACATGCTCCAAAGAAGGGGCTATTCCGGCGAAAAGTCCGACTAAGTCGAGAGGAAACCGAATGATTTCATCCAAAGACGTACCGGAGCCTTTTGAATCCTATTCGGGAGATGGACCGTATGTCTTCGTCAGCTATGCCCACGCAGATAAGATCATGGTGTACGAGTCCATCCGCTACTTTCGTGATGCGGGGGTGAATCTCTGGTATGACGAGGGCATTCCCCCGGCAGGAGAATGGGTTGAGGAAATTGCCCATGCCATCAAGCGGTCGGTGCTTTTCGTGGTTTTTGTCTCTCCGCGCTCAGTGGATTCGCGTTTCGTAAAAAGTGAAGTCGGATACGCCCTCAGTGAGAACAAGGAAATTCTAACCATCTTTCTCGAAGATACGACCTTGCCAGCTGGCTTGTCCCTTTGCCTGCAACAATTTCAATCCATTCTCGTATCCGAAAAGGACTGGTGTGAACGCGCCTGTTCGACCATGCTGACCAAGCAAGACGAACCGAGTCCGAAAAAAGAAGAGAATGCCGTGGAAGAGCAGGATGAAATCTTCGATTATGGGGCTCAATTATGGAAATGCTGGGAACGGGCCATCCAGTCCCAATTGACAAGGTATGGCGATTCACCGAAAGGCAAGCCAAGCGAAGCTACCGAGAGAAAAGGGGAATCAGCGCCTCCCTTTGCCGGTCAGATGGAGGATTCGAACGATTTGAGCCAACTCCCCATCTCCGCGAGGTTGGAATTGGAATCCTACCCCAAAGGACGGACCCGTCACCCTTGGGCGGTTACCGTTGCGGTTGCCGACGACGAGGGCCGTTCGGACATTGAGCAAAAGCATGTTCACGAAGACCATTATGCGGGTAAGTTTTCATGGATTCCCGCAGGAGAAATATCAATCTGGGTTCCTTATGCCGAGGAACAAAGAGTCGTTCAGGTTCGCCATGGATTTTGGCTCGGTCAACTTCTGGTCACTCAAGAGGTCTACCGAAAGGTGATGGGAGGCAACCCAAGTTTTACGGATGGCGCTTTGGAGAACCGGGAGGAAAATTTGCCGGTGAATAACGTTTCCTGGTTGGATGCGGTTTCATTTTGCAAGGCTCTTACGATTATGGCTCGCAATCATGGTACCTTATCAAAGAACCACGAGTTTCGTTTGCCCAGTGAAGTCGAGTGGGAGTATGCCTGTCGCGCGGGTACTTCCACCGCCTACTATTTTGGAGATGATCCGAGTGAGCTTCATAACCACGCCTGGTTTCGCGGCAACAGTCGGAAGCGCATCCATCCGGTTGGCTTGAAAAGCCCGAATCCCTGGAAATTGTTCGATATGTACGGAAACGTTCGTGAATGGGTGGGCAATTCCTTCGTCAATACGCTCCTTGATGACAGTGAACAGGATGAGTTTCGAATCAGTCGGGGAGGTGGTTACATGAAATCAGCGGTGGAGTGCAAGTCTTCGTCTCGCTCGACTAATTCTCTTTACCATCGGTTTCGGAACTTGGGATTTCGGGTGGCTCTTGGAAAGACCCCCAACGCCTGACCGAAGAATTGGATTTTTTTCGGGTTTTCTGTTGTCTTAATTTACATTAATGAGCATTTTTTGACCTTCAAAATGAACGCAACCCCCTCCAATTCACCATCCGAGAATGTAACCCTCGACGGAAGTGACCAAGTCGCCGTGCGTCAGGACAAACTGGATCGCATGAGAGAAGCCGGTTTTGATCCCTTCCGGGCAAATTGGGATCAGACACACGTTTCCTCCGAAGCCCTCGCTCTTCTCCCCGAAGAGGATGAAGGGGAAGGGGGGCCTGAAGTTTCGGTTGCGGGAAGAATCGTGGCCTTCCGCCTAATGGGCAAGGCTTCCTTTCTTAAGATTTTGGACCGTGCGGGTAAGATTCAGTCCTATGTCCGACGTGATGAGATAGGCGAAGAGGAATACGCTTCCTTCAAGAAACTGGATTTGGGTGATTTTATTGGCATTCGGGGTCCTCTCTTCAGAACCAAGACTGGGGAGGTTACGATTCGGGCTAAGGAGTATAAGCTGGTTTCCAAGGCTTTGCGACCCTTGCCTGAGAAATGGCACGGCTTGACCGATAACGAACAAATTTACCGCCAAAGATATCTGGATTTGGTGGTGAACGACGAGTCCCGCAATCGTTTTCAGGCCCGCAGTCGAATTATCCGTGAAATCCGTGAATTTTTCTGGAGCCGGGACTTTCTGGAAGTGGAAACTCCAATGCTCCAATCGGTTTCCGGGGGTGCCGCGGCCCGTCCTTTTCGAACTCATTTCAATGCATTGGATTGTGAATTTTCCCTACGCATCGCTTTGGAACTTCATTTGAAGCGTTTGCTCGTCGGTGGATTTGACCGGGTATTTGAAGTCGGGCGGGTTTTTCGCAACGAAGGATTGTCCCGTCGGCACAACCCGGAATTCACGATGCTCGAAGCCTATCAGGCTTATACGGATTTTCGGGGGATGATGGAGCTTACCCAGTCGCTTATTCAACAAGTTGCGGAAAAGGCTCTGGGTACGCTGAGTATGGAGCGCGCCGAGGGTGAAGCGATCGATTTGTCGGGCAAGTGGAGGGAAGCGAAATACAAGGATTTGATCCTTGAGGCAGTGGGGCGGGATGACTGGTTCGAGATGCCGAAGGAGGCGAAGCTGGAAAAGACGCAAGCGATGGGTATTGAAGTGGATCCGAATTTGGAGGATTTCGAGGTGACCAACGACGTTTTCGAAAAAGTCATCGAACATACCTTGATCCAACCGACTTTCGTAACTCATATTCCGCGAGAACTTTGCCCATTGGCGAAGATTACCCAGACTGATTCTTCCACCATAGACGTTTTCGAACTTTGCATCAACGGACAGGAAATCGCTCCCGCTTATTCGGAGCAGAATGATCCTGCGGTACAAAGAGAGGCATTTATGAAACAGGTTGGTGAGGAAACGCAGGAATTGGATGAGGACTTTCTGATTGCCTTGGAGCATGGGATGCCCCCGGCGGGCGGAATGGGACTCGGGATTGATCGTTTGGTTATTTTTCTAACCGGCGCGGCCAACATTAGGGATACGATTCTTTTTCCAACGTTGCGGCCCGCCTGAGACAATGTCTTCGACCAAGCGGTTACTGCAGGATGAAGAAGAAAGCTAATCAGAAGATCCGATCTCGTTACACGATCATCAAACCGATCTGGTGGAGGCAGTTCGCCTTTTCGAGTTTTCTCTTGGTTTGCGCCATTTTCTTTGCCTTCGTCGAATCCTTTGGTCTTGTTGTCGGGTGGACTGGTATGATTCTTTTTCTGCTTTTGGCTCTTCTCAACTTTTTGGATCAAGCCTTTACCTGGTCAAGGTTGAGAATCGATCGCCATGGTTTTCATCTGCGATCCTGGTGGCATCGTAAAAAATACCAGCATCATGAGATTGAGGATTTCGAACTGGACGAATATGCGCGACGCAAATTGATCATAATTCGCTTGCGAGGGACAAAGGGCTTTTCCGAGAATTCTGAGGATGACCGGGTGCCCTTCCCATGCACCTTTGGAAGATCAGTCGAGGAAGTTTACAAGACGCTTCGATCGAACTTGCTCAAAGGGGGAGCCTCCAAGCCTTAGGCCAGCAGTTCAGAGTGTCCGAGTGGAACGGGTCGGAACACTCGCCAAAAGGACTGGCAGGTATGCCAATCCAATTATGAGAAGTTGGCTGCCAACGAAGAACATCAGAGGAATGAACGCTTTGTCCATGAATCCATAGGTATGTAAACCTACACCCAACATGTTGGTACCGAACCAAGACCATGCGGTGACCACGTTTCCGAAGATTGCCATGCAGGAAATACCCCGAATACGAGCCGTTCCCGCCCATCGGGCATGCAGAATGATGGCATTCCAAATCACAATCAGCAAAGCCCCATTTTCCTTGGCGTCCCAACCCCAGAACCTTCCCCATGACTGATCTGCCCAGATTCCCCCGAGCACGGTGCCGACCAGGCTGAAGAACAGGGAGAAGCAGGTCACGCCAAAGATCATCGAACCGATGGTTTTGGAGGTCTGTTTTTCGGAGGAAACAAGCTTGGCTCCCAATAGGTTGCTTGCACCCCAAGATCGGCCAAGCAAGTGAATAATAACGTATGCGATCCCTAGAAAACCGGCGAGGAAAGTGGTCGAGTATCCAATCGTCACGGTGACTACGTGGGTGGCTAACCAAAAGTTGGAGTCAAGCACCGCCCGCATCATTTCCATGGTATCCCCGGTCGGGTTGAGAGAGGAATCAAGGCTCAGGTTGTGCGCTATGATCAAACTGCCGCAGCCGATCATCGAACCCATTGCGGAGGCGATTCCCAATCGCACGTACTTTTCCGTAAAAAGACAAAGCAGAACCGATCCCCATCCGATGAAAAGAGCGGAAGAGTACAGGTTGGTGACGGGTGGTCTGCCCTCAATATACATCCTCCCAAGCAGGCCAAAGGTGTGGGCGAGCAACACGATCAGGGTAAGATAGTAGGCGCAATTGCGGTAAAACAGAACCGATCCAGCGGTTTGCCCATCGGAAGTGGTTTGCGCATTTAGTAACCATGAGATACTCGCCAGAAAGAAAATCGCAACGTAGGCGACTGAACTTCTGTAGAACGGTTCGAAGGAATTGTAAGTTTTTTCAAAGCCGATCTTGGCCAATGAATCGCCGGCTCGGACATTCGACTCGCTGAGGATGGCGGTTACGCTTTGATTAAAGTTGGGGATATCCCCGCTGGCGTAGGCCAGCCTCAGATTTTCATACTTTTTGAGGATTGGATCCACTTCTCTGCGGAGTTTGATTGCCTCGGCATACTGAGCGGCAAAAAGGGAAGTGGGATCCATTTTCTTAGTTTCCAGAATATCATTCAAACGATCTTGCAGGGAAGTTTGCTCGAGCCCAACGAGTTCCCTGAGCAAAGAGGAGAACCGAGCTGGGTCCAAGTTTCGCTTTTCGGAGGAATCAATGGGCTCCTTGCCCACGAGGGATTCGCCTACGCTCCTCCATTTTTTGTCAGAGTCACCGGATTCCGGGGGAATCGGGTAAAATTCCGACCAAAGGTTGGCCCGCGAATAATGATCAACGAAATAGACCACTTTGGAGAAGGCATCGCTACCCATTGCGATCAGGGAAGGATCCTCAACCAGTTCGGAAGTCAGTGAGCGGAACCTTGCATACTCCTCGGTTTGGTCGGAGTCGGTAAGCGGATTGTAAAACAATTCGTCCGCTCCCAGATCCGCGAGCATTTTCGATTCGACGGGCGGTTTTTCTGGGGAGAGGGTGAATTTAAGCTTTCGATAGAGCAAGAGACTTCGGTACAATTCGATGACATTCTGATCAAAACTATCACGGAGTTCCTGCTCGACTTCACCGGCTTCCCGGGCGCTTGAATCAATTTGGGAAAGGTAGGGTTCGAGTTCTGAGTAGGAGTAGAACTTGCCGTCTACGGCAAGCTTTCGGTCGATCAAACCGAGCAATTGATCATGATCCACAAGAAAGGATTTCAATCGGTCGGCGGCCGAATGATCAAACAGGACCTTGGCCAACCATTCGATGGCCGGAACCTTTTGATCATTTTGGTCCAGAGCGGTTCGTTTGTTACGAAGAACCAGCAGAGCATTTCTGGCAACACTGTCCAATGGCTTGACTCTACCTCCACGAAGAACCGGAATTCTTGAGAATCCATCCATATCCAAAACTTCGGCGCTTTGTTGGGATGGAGAGGAAAAGAAGTCGAAGACCGAAGACCGATTGCCTCCGATCGGAAAAAACACCATCACAACTCCAGCTCCCAAGAGAGCATACCCGATTGGTTTCGAGGAAAAGAACCAGAAAAAGCGTCCTAGCAAGAAGTCCAGTTTCATGAAACTTTCGGTTTTGGATTGTTTTTGCGGAGGAAATTAAGCAGATGAAAACTGAACTGCCAAAGCAAGCCGAGCGATACGAGGATGCATGCAATGTAGGGAACCAACCAACTCGGGTTTCGAATAACCTGAAAAACGGTGTAGTCGGCGGCTTTGTTCATTTGATACTGATAAAAGGTTTTGCCCGCATGACGGAGAGGTGTGTTCATGTAAACAAGAGCTTTCCGGGTGTTGCCGTTTTCCAGTTCCAAATCGACGTCACTTTCGAAATTGAAGGGAATTTCAGTGCCCTGATAGAACTCGTTTTCAATGCCGTTCAATTTGATCGAAAAGGGAAGGTATTCGCGTTCATGCCTGAGACTGATGCCCCAAAGGCGGTTGTCATGCCTGAAAGGCTGAAATGCAAAGTCGGCAAGGCGCTCGTCCAGAAGCGGCCACCAATGATTGCCGGCGGGATGAGCGAGAGCGAACCACGTGCCAAGACTTTCAGCTCCGTCCAAAAGCTCAAACGTCGAATAGGCATAATTTTGCGCTTCGTTGGAAAAATCCTCATCCATTGGCATGACCGAAAGTTTACCGTTGGCGGCGACTCCACGGTCGACTGCCGCGACGACCTCTCCGACCGGCTTGTCCGGGGATGCAAAATCGAAGTTGCAGTTGGGACCGAATTTTTGAACGCGTATTTTAAAAGGAAGTTCGGAAGTTCGGAAGATTCCCCCTTCTTCGAGCAGGGACTGCGGAATGGTTACCACCTTGCTTTGGTTTTCGTCCGTCACGTCCTCGAAGACCAACTCCACTCCGTGGAACCGTTCGATGTAGTTTACTGATTCTCCCTTGTTGATCTGCATTCTCGATTCCACCTGCATGGCTTGGGTGAACAACTGACCGGCAAGCAAGAGAATGATCCCGAGATGAATGATTTGAATGCCCATCTTTCGATAGGTCCATTTGAAGCGGGTCAGGTAGGCGGCGATAAGATTCAGTATCAGCAATCCACCGAGAAGATAACCACCCGGAATGGGAATGGGAAAAACATTCAGGAAGGAACCTCCCCAGAATTGTTCCGGGTAGCGCCAAACCCCGAAGAATGATTCGAAGAATTCGGCTTGAGCCCCGCGTATTCCAATGCGAACCTGCTCCAACGTAGCCACGAAAACAAGGATCATGGAAAGGCTCAGCAGGGTGAGGGTCAGTTTGACTGAGGCGAGGGGAGAGAGCCAAGCGAAGAGAGATCTCCGTTGAGGGGAGCGTTCGGATTCGGTTGGTTGACTGGAGTCAGTGCTCATCTACGGTGAAGGGTCATTAGAATCAATCAGTGGTCATGAAAGCAAAAGCTATTCAACAAATTCAGAAAATTGTTTTTTTCAACCTTGGCCAAGGCGGTATCACCCATGATTTTGAAGAACCATGAGGATTCGCCGCCGAAATACATCGCGGCGTAAAGGCTTTGTTCGTCGTTTTCGGCAACCATCAATTGAGCGGATTTCCCATCGATCTTAATGGGGGAGAGGTAATTTCGAAGCCCATCCTGATCGACCTTTTCCAAGCCCACCTGTTCGAGCCATCGATTGACGTTGGCCATAAGACCACCCACGTCACCGGGAAACGTGGTGATTGAAAAATCCAGGCTTTCACCATCCGAACCCCGAACCGTGTAACTGCCAATCCGCATCGATGATTGTTTGCCCGCCACCCAATGTTCGGGCGTTTCCCAGGTCGGTTGGGGAGCGTCACGGTCATGACTGGGAGCCGGCGAAGCTTGGGGTCCAGGCGTGGCGCGCGCCCGAATCGGTTTTTTTCCCGCCCTCACAATCACGGATTTAAGAAATTCGGAATAGTTTGTCATTTCCTTGTTAGCCAATTCCTGATCGGCAATGAAGGGGAAGAGCCAGGTTTCGGAATCTTGGCGAAGCAAAGCAAGAGTGACCAGCCGTGGGTTTTCCGAAGAAAGCTGTTCTTCCATGCGGATCCATTCGAACTCTCTTTCTCCGATTCTCTTTTTGCGGATGATCTGGTCGAGGTCCTCCTCGCCCAAAAGTTCGTAACCGAGTTCCCGGGCGAACATGTTTGCGATATCCAGGGAGGAAACCGCCTCTCGGAAGGGCATCACCCCAATGTTTCCCCTCGGTCCGGCTTCCGTGACCACGTGAAATGATCCGGCCAGCGGACCGGACAGGTTCGGGTTTTCGCCCCAGCCATCGGGAACTTTCCAGGTGACTACGGGACCCTC
>CEPJ01040977.1_pt1 | contig 14547 bp, 13 predicted proteins | sample 530561 | NCBI WGS metagenome assembly CEPJ01 (sample SAMEA2620404, study PRJEB7988) | marine metagenome | biome: marine biome (ENVO:00000447); feature: surface water layer (ENVO:00002042); material: "saline water (ENVO:00002010), including plankton (ENVO:xxxxxxxx)" | depth 5 m
ATTAAAAAGCATTGCTTTTTTACTAACTCTATTTAATCCTACCCATTCATGTTCCATAAATGGTGTGATAACTACGTTTTTTTCTTTTTTAGAATCAACAAAATCAGAATCCAGCTCAATTGAATATTCTAATTCCATGTTCTCATACTCCTTCTCAGAAATTACTTTTAATTCAATTAGTTTCTTAGTATATATTTCTTTAGGATTAGGATGATTTGATATTGACTTATATAGTTTAGGTTGAGTAAATCTAGGCTCATCCCCTTCATTATGCCCATACCTTCTATAACCTAATAGATCAATAAAAACATCTCTTTTAAACTTCATCCTGTATTCTAAAGCGAAGTTAGCTGCATGAATTACAGCTTCAACATCATCAGCATTTACATGAAGAATAGGACATAAATTCACTTTACCTATATCAGTACAATAAGTAGATGATCTTCCATCAATATAATTAGTTGTAAATCCAACCTGATTATTCACAACAATATGAATGGTTCCGGATGTTGAATAACCTTTAAGTCTTTCCATCTGAGCCACTTCATAAACAACCCCTTGTGCTGCTATAGCTGCATCTCCATGAATAATTAATGGTAGCACATTTTCTTTAGAATCTTCAAAATATTTGTCTTGCTTAGCTCTTGCAATTCCTTGAACAACTGGACCAACAGACTCCAAATGAGATGGATTTGGAGCAATATTTAAATAAATTCCAATTCCTTTATCAGATTTTCTTTTGGATGTCCAACCAAGATGATACTTTACATCTCCGTCAAAAACTTGATCTTCATAATCTTTTCCATCGAATTCACTGAAAATTTCTTTAGCTGGTTTGCCAAAAATATTAGACAATGTATTTAATCTTCCACGGTGAGCCATTCCTACTACAAATTCCTTTACACCCTTTTCAGCGGCTCTTTCAAAAATCAAATCAAGAGCAGGTATTAATGTTTCTCCTCCTTCCAACGAAAATCTCTTTTGACCAACATATTTTTTATGTAAAAAACTTTCAAAGTTATTCGCTTGAATTAGCTTCCTCAAAATATGAACTCTTTCATCATTAGAAAGGATAGGCTTATTGTCATTATTGTTCAAGTAGTCCTGAATCCATTTAATTCTTTCAGGTGTTCTAATATACATGTACTCAATTCCAATTGAAGTACAGTATATCCTTTCTAGATGAATAATAATATTCTGTAAAGAAGTTCTCCCAATTCCTATAATTTCACCAGCATCAAATTCTTCAAAAAGATCATCTTCAGAAAGTTCAAAATTTGTAAAATCTAAATTCGGCGTATATGTTCTTCGTTGTCTAACTGGATTTGTGTTAGTGAATAAGTGTCCACGTGTTCTGTAACCATTGATAAGCTTTACAACTTTAAATTCCTTTAGTATATTTTCGGGAATATGAAACTCTCCTTTATCAACCTTATCAATTCCAAACTCAAATCCTTGAAAAAAAGCCCTCCATGATGGCTCAACAGCTTCTGGATTAATCAGATATTGGTCATAAAGCTCTGCAAAATATGCTGTATGCGCTGTATTAAGAAACGAATAAGGATCCATCAATTTTTGTTAAATCAAAATTACAACTTATTAGTTATTTGGTAATATTTTTTTAGTTTTTATCTCCCATAATCATCAGAGATTCTTACAATATCATTTTCATCTGAAGGATAATCGGGATCTGTGTGCTGCCATATTTCAGAAACCACTGCGAAATCATCTAAGCCAATTAGTCTGTGTCTTTCTCCCTTTTTTAATTTAATTTGATCTTTTTCATTTAGAATTTTTAAAGGTTTTTCTATGTTATCAAAACTTTTTGATATACCAACCTTTCCTTTAAAAACTCTCCAAACTTCCGCTCTTCTATGATGATATTGCCACGATAGTTTTGAATCAGGGCTTACAATCAAAATTTTTGGACTAAGTTTTCCTCCAATTTTTAGAGTTTCAATATCAATGCCATCAAAAAAGGTATTTGCAAAATCCTGAGCTTGAGATTCATCAATCACTAAAAATCCTCCCCATGGTCTTTCAAAATCTTTAGAAATAATTTTAAAACCTTTTGCTATTATTTCATTTTCTATTTTCTTGAAATAATTCACACTTTAAAAATATTTAAAATTTAACATTTTAAGCATTGAATTAAGTACTAATTACATGTAATTTTAAATTAATGTTTGCACTTATAGATTGTAACAATTTTTATGTCTCATGTGAAAGAGTTTTTAATCCGAGTCTTGAAAAAAAGCCTGTTGTTGTATTATCAAATAATGATGGTTGTGCAATATCAAGAAGTAATGAAGCAAAAGCATTAGGAATACCTATGGGGGCTCCAGCATTCAAATTTGAAAAAATATTTAGAAAACATAAAGTAGAAGTATTTTCTTCAAATTTTCCACTCTACGGAGACATGAGCTCTAGAGTTATGAATATTTTATCAAGATTTACTCCAAATATTGAAATATATAGTATTGATGAAGCATTTTTAAAGTTCGAAGGATTTGAAAATTATGATTTAGAATCCTACTGCCAAAACATAAAAGATATGGTATTTAAATGGACAGGAATACCAATCAGTATAGGAATTGCACCAACAAAAGCACTGGCAAAAGTTTCCAATCGAATTGCTAAAAAATTTCCAAATAAAACAAAAGGAGTTTATTTTATAAACTCAGAACAAAAAAGAGTTAAAGCTTTAAAATGGTTAAAGATTAAAGATGTTTGGGGGATAGGTTTTAGACATGCAGAAAGATTAAGAAATATTGACATAACTACAGCCTATAATTTTATAAATCTTGAAGATAATTGGGTAAGAAGAAATATGAGTGTAGTAGGTTTGAGATTAAAAAAAGAGCTTGAGGGTGAACCTATATTAAATTTAGAAGAAGTACGCTCGCCCAAAAAAGCCATAGCTACAACTAGAAGTTTTGAAGGAACAATTAACGATTATGAAAAAATAAAAGAACGAATATCAACATTTGCTATTTGCTGTGCTGAAAAACTAAGGGCTCAAAATAGTAATTGTAATTCCATATATGTATTTATCAGAAGTAATAAATTTCAAAAAAATAAAATGCAATATAGAAACGGAATAATGATGACTATTCCATTTTCTACAAATTCTAATATAATAATTAGTAAATATGCAGTTAAGGGGCTTAAGAGAATATTTAGAAAAGGAATTGATTATAAAAAAGCAGGAACTATAGTAATGGGTTTAGATTCATCTGAAAATCATCAACTTAACTTATTTGAAAATGAAAATCCTAAACATAAATATTTAATGAAAACTCTAGATTACATTCAAAAAAAAGAAGGTCAAAGCAAAATTAAGCTAGCCTCTCAAGATTTAAGAAAAAGATGGAAAATGAAGCAAGAAAAATTAAGTCCAAACTATACATGCAAAATAAGTGATATTATAAAAATAAAATGAAAAAAGAAAAGCTTAAATTTCTAAAACCAAAAAAAGGAAATTCAATAGGTCAGTGGTTAGTTGAACAAGGAATTTCAGCAGGATTTCCATCACCAGCAGATGATTTTAAAGAAGTTAGAATAAGTCTTGACAAGGAGTTAGTAAAAAATAAAGAAGCAACTTTTTATGCAAGAGTTAGTGGAAATTCAATGGAAGGAGCTGGATTAAACGACGGTGATTTAATTATAATAGACAGAAGTTTGAATCCAGAAAATAAAAAGATAGCAGTCTGTTATTTGGATAGCGAGTTTACTGTGAAGAGAATATTAAAAAAAGGAAATAAGCTATTTTTAAAACCTGAAAATTCAAGATATAAAAATATTGAAATAAAAGATGGTAATGAACTGATTATATGGGGAATCGTAACCTATGTAATAAAGTCTATTTAAAGTATTCTTTTAATTCATTAGGTAATTTAGGAAGATTGTGAAATGAATTTAAAATAATTTTAGACTTTGGAAATAGAACTACATATGCTGTCAAAATAATTAATTTAAAATCGACAATAAAAGATTTATTATATAAATACCATAACTCCAAATCACCCTTAAATGGAGCTATAACTCTTTTGTAAAAATTTTGAGGTGGTTCATTTCTTGGAATAGACATAATAAATTCCTCGTCCCTAAAAAAAATTGATCCAATACCAGTTAATCCCGGTTTTGAATCATAGATTAATTTTTTTGTTGGTTCTGGATAATCGTCAAAGGTTTTTTTAACTAAAGGTCTAGGGCCAACAAAACTAATATCACCCAAAAAAATATTAAATATTTGAGGCAACTCATTGATTTTTGTTTTCCTGAGAATTCTTCCAGGTTTCGTGACTCTAAAATCATTTCTTAATGTAATTGTTCCAGAACCTATATTTTCAGAATTTTTGAGCATTGTTGCAAATTTTACAATTGAAAAAATTTTATTATTGAATCCAACTCTATTTTGAAAATAAAATATTTCTCCCTCTGCAGAAAATTTTAAAATAAGAGATACTATTAAAAAAAAAGGTAAAAAGATTAAAATGCAAATTAAGCTAAAAAAAACATCAAAAAATCTCTTAATGTATTTATACATTAAACTAAAATTCTTTTTTAATACAATCAACTACTCTTAATAATTCCTCTTCACTTATATTAGTTGAACATGGTATGCTTAGCGCAGTATTATAAATAAGATTTGAGATGTTTTTTTTTGTTATGTACAAATTATCTTTAAACATTGGTAATTTATTCATTGGAATCCAAAAAGGTCTTGATTGTAACTTATTATTATTTAATGATTCTAACAATAATTTTTGTTTTTTTGATCTAATAGTAAATAACCACCAGTTGGAGAAAACATCATCATTAACTACTTGATATTTAATGTCTCCAATTTGTTTTAAGCTATTGATATAAAAATTCTTTATAGAGTGTTTTTTTCGAACAAATTTATCTAATTGTTCCATTTGAGCCAATCCAATTGCTGCTGAAACATTTGTTAATCTATAGTTATAGCCAATCTCATCATGAAAATATTCAAAACTGTCTGCTTTAGCTTGAGTTGAAAGATGTTTTGCCTTCTTTGCAATTTCTTCATCATTTGTAACAATCATACCGCCACCTCCACATGTTATAATTTTATTTCCATTGAAACTAAAGCATCCTATTTTACCAAATGTACCCGAATGTTTATTCTTAAATTTAGATCCCAAGGATTCAGCTGCATCCTCAATTAACAATATATTATATTCTTCACAAATTTTCACTAATCTTATCATGTCGCACATGTTTCCTAAGACATGAACGGCAACAATTGCCTTAATAATTTTACCATCATCATTAAGTCTACATTTGCCATTAATTTGCTTAGTTTTACTAGTTAAAAATTCCTCCAATAAATCTAAGTTGATTTGCCAAGTATTCTCATCAACATCTAATAAAATCGGGGTTGCGTTTGTATATTTAATTGCATTTAATGTTGCTATGAATGTTAGATTTGGAGCAATTACATAGTCATCTTTACAAACATCTATTATTCTAAGTGATAAATGAAGTGCTGTTGTTCCACTAGACATGGCTACAGCATATTTAGATCCAACATATCTTGATACAGATCTTTCCAAATCGCTTACATATGAACCAACAGAAGAAACCCAGCCAGTATCAATACAATCTTTAACATATTTCAACTCATTACCTGAAAGATTAGGACCTGAAAGTAATACCATATATTAAATGTTTTTAAATTTACCAGAGTAACAATCTGAAATGACTCCTGACTCCACGATTTTTTTTATTTCCTTGATACCATCAGGAACTGTTTTTGAAATTTGAAATCCTAGCTCATTTTTTATTTTTGAAAAGTCTACTCTATAGTCCCTAGGATCCTCATCTAAATCTACATATTTAATTTTTCCACTTATCAATTTATTAATTTCTCTAATAATCATTCCTTTTTGATAATTTTCTGATGTATCACCAACTCCAAATACTTTTGATTTAACCTTATGATCTGCGGATTCTAAAACCAAAACTGTAGCTCTACATAAATCATCTACATGAGCATATGGTCTCCAAAACTGTTCACCCCATATTTCTTGAAAATTTTCAATAACCATATTTCTTGTAAACTCATTAACTGTTAAATCAAATCTTATTCTCGGGGAAAAACCATAAACAGTAGAAAATCTTAGGGCAGTAGAACATATATTTGATTCTTTTTTACTTTCAAGTAAAAATTTTTCAAACTTGACTTTTAATTCTGCGTATAATGATACAGGATTTAATTCTGAGTCTTCATTTACATAACCATCATTATCTTTCATCTTTCCATAATTACTACAGGTAGATGCAAATACGAATTTTTTAACTCCTCTTCTTTCAGACTCCTCAAATAGGCTGACCGAAGCATTCCAATTTGTTTCACTGGCTTCATCCGGAAATTTTTTACATGCCGGATCACCTACTATGGCTGCAAGATGAATTACAGAATCTATATCAACTATAGATTTTTTAATATCAGAAATATTTCTAATATCACCTTTTATAAGCTCAAAATTACTATTAGTCATAACATCAAAAAGAGATTCACCTCCCCATTTTAAAGAATCAAGAACTCTTACATAATAGCCCTTGTCTAATAGTTGTCTCACTAACACAGAGCCAATATACCCAGCTCCACCGGTTATTAAAATTTTATTCATTTTATATTAAATTAGTTATTTCCTCACCAATAGCAAAACATGCTGTAGCAGCTGGAGAGGGAGCATTACAAACATTTATAACTTTTCCATTTTTTGTTATTAAGAAATCATCAACCATATCTCCATTTCTTTTTATGGCCTGAGCTCTCACACCAGAACCTCCCTTTTCAATATCATCAATTGATATAGTTGGTATCAATTTTTGCATTGACTTTAAATATGCTTTTTTATTAATAGATCTATATATTTCCTTGAGGCCGTCTTTCCAAAATCTAAAAGCTATTTTAATAAATCCAGAGTAAAATATTGATTCTATAAACTCCTTAATTTTAAAATCATAAAAATTATACCCTTCTCTACTAAATGCAAATACAGCATTTGGTCCAGATTCAATTTTTCCACTAACTGTTCTAGTAAAATGAACACCTAGAAAAGGAAAATTTGGATTAGGAACTGGATAAATTAGATTTTTAACTAAATGACTTGCAGTAGGTTTTAAATCATAATACTCACCTCTAAATGGAACTATTTTATGTTGAATTTTAGTAGTCAATTTTGCCAATTTGTCTGAATATAAACCCGCTATATTAATGACATAATTTGACTCTATTATCTTATTATTTTTGTCTAAAACTTTTATTTCATTTTTATTTTGAATTAAATCTTTTACTTCGTAATTGAAATAAAACTTTACATTTTTATTAATTAGAATATCATATATTTTCTTTGAAACCAGCTTGTAATCAGTTATTCCAGCTTGAGGAACATGTATTGCTTTAAACCCACTGACATTTGGTTCATGTTTCTTTATCTCGTCTTTATTTAAAATTTTTAAATTTTGCAAACCATTTAATTTTCCATTTTTAAAAATTTTCATTAATTCAAGTTCTTCACTTTCATTGATAGCAACTATTAATTTTCCACAAATGTCATAAGGAAGTTTATTTTCTTTTAAAAAATCTAATAATAAAGTATATCCCTTTTTACAATTTAATGCCTTTTTTGAATTTGGTTTGTAGTAAATTCCTGAATGAATTACATTACTATTATTTCCTGATTGATGCATACAGTAGGAGTTTTCTTTTTCAACAACTGCTATTCTGGATTTAGGATATTTATTTTTTAGGCTGTAAGCTGTTGATAACCCTAATATACCTGCACCAACTATTAAATAGTCATACATATAATTTTAAATTTTAGAAATAAATTTTGCAGGATTTCCATAATACAATCCCTCTTTAAATATACTTTTAGTAACAACACTTCCAGCTCCAATTACAACATTATCAACGATATTCAAATCATCTTGAATTACAGTTCCAGCACCGACAAAAACATTTTTGCCTATTTTAACGTTTCCACAAATGGTTGAGTTTGGGCCTAGAAAAAAATTATTTGCAATTACACAATCATGTTCAACAATAGAAGATGTATTTAAAATGGAGTGACTGCCAATTCGAGTATTTACATTAACAACAACATGCTCATAAATTAATGTACCCACACCAATAAAAACATTTTTTGATATAATAGAAGATCTAGATTTAACAATTGGAAAAAGACATTTTTTTGTTGAAAAATCACTTATTAATTTCAGCCTCAAACTTCTATCTTTTGGCGTTTTTAAATAAGAAAGGCCTATTATTACATTTTTTTTGCTCATATCAATCGTATCTTCTTTTCCTATATATGGGATTCCCAAGATATCACCTTTATCTTCAACATCGGTATAGCCAATAATTTTTAAATCTTCAATTTTATCACATATTTCAATCAAAACTGAGGAATTACCACCTCCTCCAATAATTATAGTGTCATTAACATTTTTTTTCATATTCAGTTAGTTTTATAAAACTATCTTTCGTTTTTACAATAATTGAATTATCCTGCGAAAAAGCAATTTTCTCACCAGGTCTATAATTTTTTCCATGTCTATATGAATCAATAATTTCAGATTTAAATATTTTATAAGTTTCCGATTCTATGGTTCCAATAGCACATGGATAAGGAGTTGAAATAGCTCTTATTAAATTATAAATTTCAATTGACTTAGAATTCCAATTAATTATTGAATCTTTTTCAGTTCTTAATCGTCTAAAATTACCAATATTTTTATTCTGTTTTTCCCTGGGATTTTTATTTTTTATAATCATAGGGAAGTACACTTTTATCAATGATTTGGTAGCATAGTCAACTTTGTCAAGAATATCATTAATATAATCATTTGTATCTATTTTAATTAGTTCTTGAGCAATAATATCTCCGCCATCCGGTATATCATTATAATAAAACATTGTTAAAGCAGTTTCTTTATAACCTTCAAGAATTTGCCAGGCAATTACAGATCTTCCTTTATCATAAGGAAGCTTTGAAGGATGAAATCCAACAACTCCCATCTTCGGAATATTTAAAATTTTATTTTTTATAATTTCTGACCAACCTGCTACTAAAATTAAATCTGGGTTTAAGTTAATTATTTTTGATTCAAGCCCCCTTAAAGTACCGCTTTTAATGATTTTAGAAGAACTTGGAAAATTGATATGTCTAGGTTTATTAACATCATCCTTATAAGTAATTGATAATACTAGATCTACACTTTTATAACTATTGAGATAATTAAATACTATTTTTCCATTTGTTAATCCCCCAATAAAAATTACTTTAATTCTGCCCACAAAATTATTCTCTAAAAATTTCTTTTACAAGCATAAAAGATTCAGCATATTCAACATTAATTTGGCTTCCTCTATATCTGTTATATGCTTCCATTGTGCTAATGCTTCTTGTAAATGGTTTTTCTAGAATTTCTGATTTAAATATTTTTAAAATATTTATTTTTTGTTTATAAAAATTAGTAATATCAACAAAAACATTTGGAATAAAACAATTTTCTGGAAGATTTGGAGAAAAATCAGTTTCTGAAATAATTTCCATCATTAAAATTTTTTCCAGAGATGGGTATCTAAAAGATTTTATGCATGCTTGACATGCCTCAAAAGTTTTTCTATGATCAGAGTGAGGATCTGAACGATTTGGCAGGTATAGTATATTTGGTTTAAATTCATTAAATACTTTTGATATTTTTGGGATTATTACACTAAGTGAAATATCGTCTAATAATATTTCAGGAAATTTAAGCCTATAAAAATTATCAAAATTGTATAATTTATTTAGTTCTTTAATTTTTCTCTTTTGAAATTTATTTCCATCAGTAATATACATACAAGCAACTTCAAATCCATCACTTTTATATTTTAATATAGTTCCACCACAGCCGATGGTTTCATCATCGGGGTGAACAGAAACAACCAATACTTTTTTGTTTTTCATCCCAAATGTTTACAACGATTTAATTACATTTTATAAATTAAATCTAAGTAATCTTTTGCTAATTTATTAATTTGTCTATTTTGAATTATCCATTTTCTTCCATTTTTACCCATTTTTAATAATCGATTAGCAGGCAACTTGGAATATTCTAAAATTTTATTTTTTAATTGATTTAAATTTTCAGACTCAACAAAATCTCCACATTTAGCCTCATTCAACATTGACCGGTGACCACTGTATGAGGCAATTATTGGTTTTCCGGCAAGCATGTAATCTACTATTTTGTTGGGGGACCAACCGTAATCCCATACTTTACTTTTTAATGATGCAAAATAAAGAACATCAAACTTTTCGATATAAAATTTTACTTGTGATTTTTCAACTTTTGGAAAGAATAAAACATTAGAGCAATCCTTTAATTCAAATTTATAATTTACCTTATTTGCTCCATCTCCTAAAAAAACAAAACCAATAGAACTTAGTTTATTAAATTCTTTTATAGTTTTTACAAATGTATCTAGACCATTTGTTAGTCCAATACTACCAACATGAGCAACAATAAATCGATTGTTGAAAAATTCTTTATGTTTTTCAAAAATATGATTTTCAGTTTTTTTGTAACTGTTGTATTCTTTTAAACTAAAACCAAATGGAATGCACTTAGTTATATGATTTTTATGGCCTAAAACATTTGTTACATGGTCAGATAAGTTTGGCATTGTTCCAATAATTAAATCAGCGAACCTGTAGCCTATTTTCTCAACAATTGATAATAATATTACTAATGGATTATACCTGCTGTAATTTCCCTCCTCTATCAACGTTAAAGGCCAAATATCTCTTACTTCAAATACCAATTTAGAATTGTATTTGTATTTTAAAATTATTCCATTTAAAATAGTCAATAAGGATAATGACGAAACTATAATAACGTCTGGTTTCTCAAATAAAGAATTTTTGTTGATAAAAAATAATTTTAATTCAAAATCAATCCAACTTAAAACTCTTCGGATTGAAGCAGTTTTTGAGTATTTGAAAGTTTTAATGCATATTATTTTTAGGCCTCCACATTTTATCTTGTTATATATTTTTTTAAAATTTTCATAACTAGCAAAATGATTTGAATCTGAGGTGATAATATTTACATCGTTTCCAAGATCTATCATGTTTCTTGCAATATTCGAGATTCTTGATTCAAAACCAAAACTTCTTGAGGAAGCATATTTAGAAATAATAAGAATTTTTTTCAATGTCAGTTTTTGTATAATTTTTTGGCACAATTAATCTTTGTAATTACATTACAAAAATCAAGGCCAACTGCTTCTAAGTACCATACAATATTTTGGTATCGAGGCTTGTTTTCAATTTCTACAAGTTCTAATGCTTTTTCCCGAGAAATTTGACCTTCTCTAATTTGATTACTTCTAAATGTATCATGTTCTGATAAACCTGAAAGAGTGTAATATATATAATTGTAAAATGCAGCAGTACCATCTCCAATTCTCCAGGTTGTAGTTGTATCAGGTGCCTTTTCAAAGCCATAATCCTCAATGATAGTTTTATTTATTACATTTTCATCCCACACGTGGTAATCAAAAATGTGAAAGTAATCTTTCTTTTTTAAAAAACTCCTATAATATTCTCCTCGTAAAGTATCAAAAATTGTTGAGTTAAAATAAGAGGGACTATTTAGCATAGATTTAAACCTCAGAGAATGGTATTTCAATTGTTTTATCCATCCATTTGAATATACCTTATCCTCCTCAAAATCAGGCTTAACCCCCATAAATCCAGATTTAAAATGGGTTACCTCCATTGGATTTACGCTCCAAAGATCTATGGGAATTCCGGTTTGTTTTTTTATATCCTGAACATGTCGAAAAAAATGTTTGTCTCCAGCAGTAAAAATATTTACCATGCCTAAATCAGGATATTTTAGCCAAGCCTTTATATTTTTTCTAACATTTTTTCTTTTCCATTCAATGTTATCAGCTACTATTATATTTTCAACACCTAGTTGAGAACAAAACCTACTAATATTTCTTCTTGCTAGGTCTGTTACCATTCCCCAATCATAAGTATATGTAATTGGTTTCATACCTAATTTTTTAACAGCAAGGTGAAGCCCAAAACAACTGTCTCTACCACCACTAAATGGGATAATACAATCATTCCCTACCTTTTTTCTGTAGGGTTCTACAAGTTTTTCCAAAACATTAAATGGTTTTGGATTATTTCTAATTTTGTAATTATTACAATAATTACAAACACCCTTATCATCAAAAGTTATGAAAGGCATGGTTTCAGGTAAAATACATTTAGTACATCTTTTTAAATTAGGCTTTTTATATTCTAATAATTTTTCATTTCCATTCAAAATTCCTAGGGAGGGAATTAAATCTAAATTTCTAGTGTTTTTTTCATCAATAATTATTTTAGCCTGTTTAATTTGATTAATATAACTCAGGTCATAAATAACTGGTTTAAATACTTTATTAATATTATGGCATTCCATTTCCTTTAGCGGATATTCTTCAGATGCAAAAAACAAAGCATCATTCTTTAAGCCTGTATATAAACTTCCATTATTTGAAAATAAAATCAATTTATTATCATCATTTGAATAAATTACACATGAGATAGTTCCAATACAATCTTCAAATATTTTATTAATAGTGTCTTTAACAGACATCTTATTTGAATTACAGTCATTAAATATTGAAATAATGGCTTCACTATCAATTTTAAATTTTCTATTTAAATTATTTTTTTTGAAAACCTCTTCATGATTCACAATTATTCCATTATGTACTAAAATATTTTTATTTAAAATAACTGGTTGATTATCTTTTAATCCATTTGTTATTAACCTACTATGACCAAAACAAAAAGGTGTATTTTTTACTGCTTTATAATTTAATACCTTAATTAAAGGAATATCTCTCTTAATAATTTTAATTTTTTTATTTTGTAAAGTAACATAACCGCTAGAGTCTCTTCCTCTTCTCTGAGATGCTATTAAAAATTGGTCGAATTTTTTTTTCGAAATAACATCTCGAATTATTTTATTTTCATGAGGCACTATACCAAAAATTCCGCACATATCTGATATTTTATATTTCTCTTAGTTTACTTACTAGCTCAATTGCTTTGTATGTGTCCTTCAAACTAAAGGATTGATTATTAAGTATTTTCTCATAACTTTGAGTATGTAAGTCTGTAAAACCAGTTGAAAATTCTATTTCATCATCCCCAATTTTTAAACTTCTATATGTTCTTAATCCTTCATCCTTCACGTCTTTGGGGATATTTTCATAATCTACACTCAAAAACCAATTTACTTTTGCTTTTTCTAAAACTATTACACCTTTTGCTGTTGATTTATCTTCAAATTCTTTTTTTAAGTCTATAACATCTCCAAATATCCAAATTAACATATCAAAAAAATGAATTCCAATATTTGATAATATTCCTCCTGATTTATCATAATCTCCTTTCCAACTATGATGATACCATTTTCCTCTAGATGTAATGTATTTTAGATCAATATTAAAAATCTTGTCACTGCTTGACTTAATTATTCTGTCTTTTAAGCTGATTATACTAGGGTGAAGTCTTAATTGTAAGATTGCATGAACTTTATTAGAGCTTTCTTTTTCTACTTGAATTAATGAATTAATATTCCAAGGATTTAAAACAATTGGTTTCTCACAAATTACATCACAACCAAGCTTTAATCCAAACCTAATATGAGCATCATGAAGATAATTAGGGCTACATACACATACATAGTCGATTTGTTGTCCATTCCTCTTTATCATATCAAGATACCTATCAAATCTCTCAAATTCTGTGAAAAAACTAGCTTCAGGGAAAAATGAATCCATTATTCCTATACCGTCATAAGGGTCAAAAGCTGCAATTAAATTGTTTCCAGTTTCTTTTATTGCTTTCATGTGTCGTGGAGCAATATATCCAGAGGCTCCAATTATTATAAAATTTTTCATCTATTAATTATTTTTTTATAAATAATATTTAATTTTTTTTCTTGTTGTTCCCAACTTAATTTTGATAAATTACTGAACTTAAAATTATAATTATGATTTTCAAGTTCTTTTATTTTAGATTTAATTGAATTTTCATCTCTAACACTACAAGTAACACCAATGTTGTGTTTTTTTATAATTCTTTTTATTTCAGGAAAATTTGAGCCAATTATTGGAATTCCAGCAAATGTATATTCAAAAAGTTTGTTTGGCAAACAAAAATAATCACTTAAAGAAATATTTTCAATTAAACATAAACCAAAATCAGCGTATTTAATAAAACTTACTAATTTATCATGTCTAATTGGCGGATGAAAATGAATATTATTATTGACGCTTTCATATTCTTTTATTAACTTTTCCAAATTTCCAAATCCAATAAAAACCACATGAGATTTAATAGATTCCTTTGAAAAAACATTTAAAATTTTTTCAATAGATCTACCTTTACTAAATAATCCAACATATAAAAAAACTTTAGATTTTTCTGGAATTTGATATTTCATTCTAAA
>CEPJ01142675.1_pt1 | contig 14507 bp, 11 predicted proteins | sample 530561 | NCBI WGS metagenome assembly CEPJ01 (sample SAMEA2620404, study PRJEB7988) | marine metagenome | biome: marine biome (ENVO:00000447); feature: surface water layer (ENVO:00002042); material: "saline water (ENVO:00002010), including plankton (ENVO:xxxxxxxx)" | depth 5 m
GAATAAATTAAGAAAAAAGCGAAAGTTGCAACTTAAAGCAATGTTATTTCTTATGATTTTTACAGGGTTTTCTGAGATGATATCCCTTGGCTTATTATTTCCTTTTCTAGCAATTCTTATTGATCAATCATCAATTTGGGATAATAACTTTTTTTCATCAATTTTAAGTTTCTTTAGATTTAATAAGGACTCAAACATAATGTTGCTCATTACAATATGTTTTTCATTAGCAAGCATAATTGCTAACGGACTAAGGCTTTTGAATCTCTGGCTTAATGTAAGGATTTCGCAAATGATAGGTAACGACCTTAACTATGAAGCATTTTATCGAACTTTGAATCAACCTTACTTAATTCACAAAAATAGAAATAGTGATGTTGTTATAGTTGCTTTGACAAACCATATAAAACTTATAATTGACTCTGTTGAATATATACTCTTATTTTTATCATCTTCACTAATTCTTACTTTTCTACTTTTCACTTTACTTTCAATTAATCCTTTATTAGCTTTTAATTCTTTACTAGTACTTATATTTTCATACCTTTTTATAGCTTCAAAATTTAAAGATCAATTATTGATTAACGGTAAAAAGATTGCGTTCTTTAGTCAAAAACAAATTAATATAATACAGGAAAGTCTTGGAGGTATAAGGGAAATAATTATTAATGATAAGGCTAATTATTACAGTAACTTATTTAAAGAAATTGATATGCCATTAAGAAAGATTGGTTCTCAAAGCTCATTCATAGGAGGATTTCCAAGATATTTAATGGAAGCAATTGCTATGACACTCATTGCATTTTTATCATACATAATGCTAAAGAATACAGGTTCAGCTTCCAACATCATTCCATTTTTAGGTGTACTCGCTCTCTCGGCTCAAAAGATGCTTCCTGCTTTACAGCAAATTTTTAAGTCATGGTCTTGTCTACAAAGTACGCATAAGCCAATACTTGAATTTTTAAATCTAATCAATCAACCAATTGCAGAAAAAAGATTTCAAAAAAGGATAAAACCACTAAAATTTGTTGATTGCATTTCTTTTCAAAATGTTTCTTTTAGATATGAATCAAAAGGGAAATTAGTATTAAATAATATAAGTTTCAAAATAAACAAAGGAGAAAAAGTAGGCATAATTGGGAAAACTGGCAGTGGCAAAAGCACCTTGATTGATTTGATTATGGGGCTTCTTGAACCAAATCAAGGTTTAATAACTGTAGATGGAAAAAACTTAAATAATAGTAGAAAAAGCAAACTAATTTCATCATGGCAAAAAAACATAGCGCACGTACCTCAGAATATCTATATTTCTGATGCATCATTTGCAGAAAATATAGCTTTTGGAATAAAAAAAGAAGAAATTGAAATAAAAAAATTGTTCGAAGCTTCAGAAAAAGCGAATATAAGAGAATTTATTGAATCTACGCCTAATAAATATGAGACAAAATTAGGTGAAAGAGGTGCAAAAATAAGTGGTGGTCAGAGACAAAGGATTGCTATTGCGAGAGCTCTTTATCAAGATAAGAAAGTATTAATTCTTGACGAAGCAACAAGCTCTCTTGATTCCAAAACAGAATCTTCTGTAATGGAATCTTTAGAGAAACTTCCAGTTGATATTACTATAATAATGATTTCTCATAGAAGGAGCACTTTAAAAAATTGCGACCAGATTATATCTTTAAAGAGTGGGATAATTACTAGTACTAATTCTTAGATTGGCCTATAAAATATAAATGTTTTTTATAGCATTCTTGATAATTTTTTTCGGCGACTTTATCTATTATTGCATTTGGATATTGGTATCTAAATACAATAAACATACTATCTTTTGATGTCTTATTACCATATGAGCAATGGATAGAATTTATAAAATGATAAGAGGCATCTCCACACTTCAAGTCAAAATAAACATATTCTTTATTTATTTTATTAAAAATATCTTTATCGATGAATGCAGAAAAATTTTGAATTTTAGAAGGAGAATGTTTCAATACAGGTTGATCAATTTTTGTATTTACAAAAACAAGCCCTCCATTATCTATTGATAAATCTTGTAATGGAACTAATATTTTTAAACCTTTATCATAATCTATACAATGATAGAAATTATCTTGATGCGGTGGAATGGGTTGGCAATAAGATCTTTGAATATGAAGCTCTATAGAGGATAATTCAGGATTATTTACTTTCAAAAGTTGTGAAATTTTTTGATGAATATTTTCATTTATAAGTAAACCTACATTTTTACTATATTTGGAAATATCTGAAGAATAATTTTTAACTGACCTATTTTTCGCGATAAAATCTAAGCACTCTTCTCGTACAATTTTAAGTGTATTTGTATCAACTAAATTTTTTATTGCACCTTGAGATTTCATTAATTATTTATAACTAAAATTAATTATAGCAATTTTAATTTTTCTAAAAAACTGATAAATTTTTATATTTTTTAAATTTCGATTGTATTGGTGGGTCAAAGAAATATGATGTTCTTATAGCAATTACTTTTGCACCATGTTCTAAAGCAATATTGACAAGAGAAGATTGTGAAAAGATACATATATCTGATTTTCTTATTGATTCTTCAATACTTTCATTATTTCCATTTATAAATTTAAAATTTAAGTATTGCGAATAAACATTTTCTTTTAATCTTTCAATTTGATTTAAAGCATCACTAATTGATAGTAATGGATGTAGTCTTATATGGAAAACACTCTTCTTTAAAAGAATCTTTGAAGATTTATATTTTTCGAAAAACCTAAAAATCATAATAAAAAATTCATCTTGGTTAGCATGAGCAAAAAAGGTAAAATCCCTTTTTTCACTTTTTAAATAATCTATTCCTTCAAGTTTGTTTTTTGCAGACTTAGATCTTTTTAAAGATTTTCTTGCTACTTGGGATGTAAATTCAATGGAAAACTTATTTAAAAGATTATTTATTTCATTCTTAGAACCAATATCTTGAAGCATAAAATTATTTTTACACCATAATTTATATTTTAACTCTATTCTTGTAGGTACCAAGTGTGGCCAATAATCTAAAGAAAAAAATGTGATTCCCAAGTATGTATAAATTGTTAAATCAATTAATTGCAAATCTTTTTCAATTTTTAGTATTGATAATGATAAAGCCCGATGTTGAAATTGATTTTCGTGCCATAAATATAATTTAGAAGGTTTTATATCTTTGATAATTTTTGGAAATATATGATATATCAATAATGAAAAAAATCTCCTATTTATCAATTTTAAAGAGTTTGCGATTGCAATAATATCTCCATAAGTAAAGTTTCTTCTATAAAAAATATCAGCATAATAAAGGTATATAAGATCATTAATAGTTTTGAATAAATCTTTTATATTTACAAAATCAAAATGATTTATTAAATCTGGATATTTATAGAAACTTAAAATTCCATTCATTAAAAATCTACATCTTGAAACCATGCTAACAAAAGCTTTTTTATCCTTTCTTAAAAAATAGTCAGGGAAATAATGAGTAATAGAATTCATTTTCCTATCATTCCAGTAGAAAAATGTATAAAGTTCTTTACATGAAATATTTTTTTTCTTTTGCTTTTTAAAATTTTCAAAATTATTAATTAAAGCTTTTATTAATGTATAAAAAATTATTAAAAATAAATCAATTAATGATAAACAAGATTTAAAAACCCATTCAAATATATAAATTAATATACTTTTGATATCTTTAATATTTAAAAAACTATTGAAATTCAATGATTTTCCTATCTTGAAAACTAAATATTGATTTTTACTTAAGGTTCCTATAAGATCTTTTGATAATTTCAGATCATATTTACCAAGCATAAAAACGGCATCTATATTGCAAGTTTCTGATGAAAATATATCTCTTTCAAATATTGTTGTTAATAAAAATAAAATATTCTTTTTAATTAATTTTTCATTTTTTATTTGTATTAGCTTTTTTCTCCTGTCAAAGAGAAGATACATTCTTTTTGCCTGCCCAATAGTTAACTTGCTTTTAATTTTTTTTATTTTTAAAAACATTATTACTGAAAACTATTAATAATATTACCCATATCTCTGAAAATTTTTGGATGATAGTAAGCATATTTATCACAAAATTCTATCCTTTGTTTTTGAACTTTTTCAGTAAACCACCAATCATCAATCTGATCAAAAATATAATTTAAATGATTAGAGGCATTAATTGGACTATCATGAAAAATGCCTACTTCTTTCAAATTTTCTAAATCTTTTAAATTATCATTATTTACTTTCCAATAATTTTGATTCCAAAAAATTAATGTTGGGATATTTGCAGCCAATAGTTCCACAAATGCCCTTCCAATATAAGTACATACTACTAAACTAGAATTTGACACTTCACTAGAGTAATTCTTATTATTATTCGCTAATTTAATTTCTCTACAATTATTCTTCCAATATTTTTCTTGTTCCCATCCTTGATCATATTTATATAATCTTAAACGTAATTTCTCCTTTACATTAGAATTTAAATTATTAAAGAATTTAAATTGATCATTAAAATAATAATTCATCTGTTCACCAAGAGGATATGAAGCAAGATCTCTTGGAAATTTAGAATTTATAGTAGGTACTAACAAAATATTCCCTTTCGAATTGTGGATTCCATATTTTAGGGTATTCCAATATTGGCCAATTTTTATAGAGTTAGTATATTTTTTTGTTTGATCACCAGTTACTAAATAATAATCAGATATTTCAAACTCATAATCAATATGCATATGATACTTAACTAAAAAACCACCCACATGTGAGGCTACAATCAATCTTGATCCTTTATTAATAAACTTTGATGCCCAAATTTTAAAAATATCATCATGAAAATGATCATAAGATGTAAAAATAAAATCAGGATTCTTTAGATCTTTTAAAATTTCAGGAACTTCGATATTTTGAAAACCCTCTAAGAAAACTAATGGTATCCATTTTGGAATCAAATCTTTTAATATTTTTTCAAATTTATTATCTGAAATTTCATTTTCCAATTTCCAATCTCTCAAACTCTCATTTATAAAAAGATTTTTTGGGAATTCAAATTTAGGTTCAAAATATGTTTTACCGTTAATAAAAAATCTAATCTTTAAAAATTTAATAAAATTAAAATCTGATCCACAAAAAACAAAAGATTTATTTCCCTTTTTAAGATTTTTTGTTAAAAAATGAAAGCAAAAAAATAAAACATTTTTAAAGTTTTTAATTAGTACTTTTCTAAATCTATATTCTTTTTCTTTTTGAAATTTTGGATAAACTTTTTGTGAATCTTTCTTTATTACTTTTATATCAGGGAAATAGTCTATTAAGTTGTTTATAAAAATATAATTCCACTTTTTATCTTCAAAATCTAATCTAGCTTGAAAAGTATCATGCGGGATAAATTTTTTTCTATCGAAATTGGTATAGTAAGTTATTAAATTATTATTTTTTTCATTTGCCTTTTTAAGCATATAGTATCTATCGTATGAAACAATTATGAACGATGTTAACCAATTTCCAACAACTAGATTCCATGCTTTTAGTGAAAGATCAGTATTATGTATATCATTTAATTTATTAGCTAATTGATTTAACAATTTTTTCTTCAGATTACTTAAATAAATATAATCTTTTTCAGCTTTCGATTTATCATTCCAATGATAAGGTAAAGAATTACTATTACTAATATTTTCTATATCTTGAGATTTAGAATAATCTGCTAAAAATAAAACTTCTGAATTATTTATAAATTTCGCCTGATAGGGAGAAACAATTAAGTTTTTTTTAACCATTTAATTATATAAATAATAAAATTTACACATATCTATTTCCTATGAAACTAGTCAATAATATCATTCCATTTAAGTATGTAATCTTCCTGTAATGCATATTTAACTTTTTTCCCAATAATTTCATCCCAAAAAACTGGACTTATTCCAGTTCCAGGCCTTTTGTAAGTTAAATCATTTTCTTTTATGATTTCATTAGCAGATAAATTCTTTTTTAAAACGATACTTCTTCTCGCATTTTTTCTGGATAATAATTCATTATCTATTGGCCTTTTGATTGATTCTTTACCTAAAAGTATGGAAATTTTATCTAAAATTTTATTTAAATTTTTCAAATCATTTATATCCATAGCATGATAGTGATCATTACCCTTTAATTCTTTATTGAAAGTAAAGTGTTTTTCTATAACCTCTGCCCCTAAAATGAAGGATGAAACTACTGCAGTCATAGCAGAATCAGGAATAGTATGATCAGAGTATCCAATTATACATTGTGGGAATGAACGTTTTAAATGTTTAATCATTATCAAATTGGCATCTTCATTACTAGTCGGATAACAAAGAATACAATGCATTAATGAAGGAGGAGTGCCACTTATTTCTTCAATTGTTCTAACTGCAAGATCAATTTCGGCAAGAGTTGCAGCTCCAGTTGATAATATTATGGGTTTATTTTTTTGCGCTACTTTTCTCAAAAAAGGAATATTTGTCAAATCTGCTGAGGCAATTTTAAAAAAAGGTACTATTGGATCTAAAAAGTCTATAGATTTATCATCAAATGGAGTAGAAAGGAAATCTATTCCAATTTTTTCGCAATGTCTCGCTAAAGAAATATATTCTTGCTCATCAAAAGAATCATACTTTTTAAATAATTCATATTGACTTAGGGTGGGTTCTAAATTTGTATCCCAATAACTTGGTGAATTTTTTGAAGCTAAAGTCTTAGCTTTATAACTTTGAAACTTAGCAGCGTCAGCGCCACCTTCTTTTGCTAGGTTAATTAGCTCAATTGCTTTATCAAAAGAACCTTCATGATTTACTCCAATTTCAGCAATTAAATATGGCTTGGAATTCTGATTTTTTTTTTGATTGAAATTAATTATTCTTTTATTCATGCTCATTTCATCTTATAAAGAAATAACAATGTATATCACCAAGTTTAAAAAAATCTATCATTTTAAACAATAAAACATATATAGCTTTAATAAAAGAATACCTTTGTATGCAATATCTCAAAGATTTTTCAATAAATATATTTCTTCTAATAGCAAAAGGATTTTTTCCTCTTGATATGTTACTAGTAGTCCAATACGTTTCACATTTAAAACCATAACGAGACATTTGACTTATCAAATAACTTTTTGAAGGAAATGCATAGTGTCCAGGTTCTAAAAACATATCCCATGGGTTATTTGAAAGATTGGATAAAAAACACGATAAAGAATTTGGATTTGGATAATAAATCAAAAAAGCTGAATTTTTTTTGGGTAAAATTTTCTCACAGCTTTTTAGAAAATCCATTGGGTTTTTAAAGTGCTCTATTACTCCTACCATACTTAAAGAGTTAAATTTTAATTTTTCTAAAGTCTCCAAATCACCAATATGAGCTTCAATATTATTCTTTTTTAATGAGGCAATTCCATTTGGATCTAAATCAACACCAATCACTTTTTTTACATAAGTCTTTATCTCTTTTGTAAAAAAGCCTGCTCCACATCCAAAATCAACTAATACATGATCTTTTATTTTATCCTCTAATGAATCAGGTATTAAATTATTGCTATATGGATAAAAAATAGCCGAGTTTCGTAAAGTTCTTTCTGATGCCTCATAACATAATGATTCGGAATAATTCTTTTGTTCTTGAATTGGATTACATAAAACACTTTTACAATAGTTGCATCTATAAACACATGATTTTACTTTATGAGCTCTATCTAAACCTTCTGGTATAACATTAATTTCTGAATTAAAAATTTTTGGTCTACTATTCAGAGGTTTTCCACAGACATAGCAATTAGTTATTCGCAGTTGATTATTCTCAGAAATCATAATTTATTTGTTAGTAATTAATCTGAAAAATATTTAACTTAAAAAATAAGTAGTAAAATTTTTAAAACATTGAGTTTTGAACTTAAAAGTCAAAAATAAATGAGAATTTTATTTTATCACGTTTTAGAAGTCCAACATCACTTGGATGAAAAGAGAAAATACTTAGATTCTGATTAATTTTTTTTAGTAAATTTTTATATTTCCAATTTGAGGAAAGAAAATCTTCATTATTTTTCCATAATTTTAAAAAAGATATATAATCTCCTTTCTCATCCAACATAAGTGAAACACATGGTCTAATAGATACATTGTGATTAAATTCTAAAATTTTAAATATCTCCTTTCTATCAAGAAACCAACTTAATGCATTGGTTTGTTCAGGATGATTACAAAAATCATCTATAAATAATAAACTTTCTAAATTAAATATTTCCGAGTTACATCCAAGTATTAAATCATCTGAATATATATAATCAAGATCATACTTGATCATATTTTTATATAAATTATCTATAGATTGCAAATCTCTAAATAAATCATCCCCTGTTACTCTAACTACATGCGTAAACTTTTTTTTGAGGCAAACATCAATCATTCGCCTTGCCAAATTCTCCTCATCACCTCTAAAAACTTCAAATCCTTTGCTCTTAATATATGAAGTCAAAATATCATCTTTTAAATTAGTACTTGTTGATAAAACGGTTTTTTCAATTCCAAAATAATCGGAAAATCTTTTTAATATTTTATAAACTACCGGTTCTCCATTTATTTCTAGCATTGCTTTACCCGGTAACCTAGTTGATGACATTCTGGCATGTACTATAACCCCAAGATTTCTAGATTGATTTTTAAATTTATTGTTATTTATTTCTTTATAATTAACTAGATTTGTGAGTAAAAAAAGTTTATTTCTCAAATATTTTTTTAAAATATAGATAAAATCATAAGAAAATTTTTTTTCTGGATCAAATTTATATATAACTCTCTCTAAATGTAAAGTATTGTTTTCGTGAAGGGATTTTTTTACAATATTTTCAGGAATAAGAATTATCTTTAAATTTGGAAATTTAGACTCTAACTTTAAAAAAAAATTTTTTATAAGACTAAAATTATTTGAATTTATACAAAAAAAAAGATTCGCCCTAAAACAGATTTTTTTAAATATCTTGAGAAGATTCCAAATATCCTTTATATAAGGTTGATTGGAAGAGATTATGAAATTATTTGATTTTAAAAAAAATGTTTTTCCAGAGTTTTCATTAAAAAAACCATTTTGATTTATAATGTTAAATTTATAAATTGTATTTAAATCTTTATCGTCTAACATTTCTAAAATTTTTAATTGATCTGATTTTTTACCATGCAGTGTATCCTCCATCAACAGATAAAACTGTCCCAGTTATATATTTTGAGGCATCAGAAGCAAGATAAATTAATGCATTGCTGATATCATCAACATCGCACATTTTTCCCAACATGATTTTATTTACATAATTACTATAAAACGGATCTTTATGATTATTAAAAACACCTGCTGGGGCTACAGCATTAACTCTTATATTATAACTACCCCAATAAGCTGCTAAGTACTTAGTCATGCCAATTAATGCAGATTTTGTAGCAGCATATGCAATACTTGAATTTAGTCCACTATCTCCATAAATTCTTTGATCGCATCCCGATATTCCATAAGTACTACTCATATTAATAATAGAACCACTTTTATTTTCTTCTAAATATTTTCCAAATATTTGGCAAATATTTAAAGCACCAGTCAGATTAACTTTTAAATTTTCATCCCAGACTTCTTGAGGAAATTCAGTAAACTCTACTAAACTTCCATTAAGAAACGTAACTTGTCCAGCCGCAGCATTATTTATTAATGTATTAGGGAGTAATTTTTTTAACTCTAAATCATCAAATATTTTAGATAATTCTTTTTTATTAGAAATATCAGTTTTATAGTAAAAAAAATTATTTTTCAATTTAACATTTAATTCATCAAATATAGGCGCATCATCTTTAATGTCAATTCCAATAACTATTGCATCATTATTTATGAAATCTTTAATAAAATCATTAGCAAGTTTTCCAGAAGCTCCAGTTATTAGAATAATTTTATTTTGAAGGGTAAATCTATTTTTAATCATTTTTTAAATCAAACTTTAATTATTTTCCCATTATTATCATTTGATTTCAAGCAAGCATTAGTAACTCGCATCAAATGATCAATTTCTTCAATGGTTGGGGATTTTGAACATTCTCCAGATAAAGCCTCCTTTATTGAAGCTATATATGTTTTATTAAAATCATAATTTTTAAAAGAGATAATCTCTTTTTCTCCAATTTTTAAACCATCATGAAAAGGTTCATAAGTGATAATTTCTTTTGATGTAGCTATTTCAATACTTCTTACATATTTTTTATAAAAGAAATTTAAATCTAAATTACTAATCGATCCATTTTCATGAAATAGACTTACTATTGCATGATCATTAGCATCAATTTTTAAAATTGTATTTCTCATTATACATGCGACACTCTCGACCTTTCCCATTAACCAAATAGCCAAATCAATTTCATGATGACTTGTAAGAAGTGGTCCGCCTCCTAACGTTTTTATAGCCTCATACCTTGTTCTATAGTCTTCCCATTTATGCAAATCAGGCAAATATTCACCGAAAATGCCTCTCAAGGAAATAAATTGATCAGAAGATAATTTTTTTAATTGAATTAATCCCGGATGAAAGCGCATGTTATAACCAGAAAAAATCCTAGCCCCAATTCTCAAACTAAATTCTTTTAATTTATTCCATTCAAGAAAAGAAACAGCTGCGGGGACTTCGGTATAAATAAATTTAACTTTAAGTTTCGGATAAAGATCCAAATTAATAGATCTTATGGAAGAAGGCGTTGCAAAAATTAACAGTTCAAAAGTTGATACATCATTTAATTGATCTATTGATATTTTTATTGCTTTATCAGATAAATTTAAAAATTCATCTCTAAACTTCTTTTCTGGAAACCTACTTACGACGAAAACATTCTTTTCAAAAAATTTAATTAAATTTTTAGCATGTCTTTCTCCTATTGATCCAGAACCAATAATTAAACAATTACTCATATTTTCTTTTTACCATGTTTAGATTTAAGTAGTTTTTCAAATTCATCTATATAAGATTTATTATTAGTCATATTATTATCATGTTTTCTATATCTATATAAAGGCAAATTAACATTATCTATGGTGTATTTTTTAGTAAATCTAATTCTAAGGTCCTCGTCTTCAAAACATCTAAATTTCTCATCATACATGCCAATAAGCTTTAGATTTTCTTTTCTGAACATTATTCCACACGCAATAGGTTTTTTCTTACTATCAACAACCTCAATAATTTCTTCGTCTTTATCTACAAGAATATAATCACAAGCTACTGCTGCAGTATCCTCATATATGTCAAGATAATAGCTTAGAACTGACAAGAAATTTATATTAACGTAGTCGTCTGAATCTACTCTTACTATATATTTCCCCCGAGAAGCTTTAATGCCTAAATTTATAGAATAAGGGAGGCCATGATTAATTTCATTTGTAATTATTTTTAAATGTTCATCTTTTGGTTTCTTAAAAAGTTCTAGAGCATAAGAAGTTTTATCATTACTACCATCATTAATAACAATGATTTCATATTTACTTTGGGGTAATGCTTGATTTAATAAAGACCTTAAACATCTGCCAATATATTTATCTTCGTTAAAAGTAGCAACTAAAACTGAAACTTTTATCATAATTTTTTTTAAATTATATTATCATCAATTACCTAATTATTAATCAATTACCTAATTATTGATTTAGGAAAGATAATTTCTTTAAAATTCTAAATTATAGGTTGGTTAAGTTTCTTAACTTAATTCAATTTGTATTTGCTTTTTTACTTGCTACGAAAATAAAATGCTATTTAATTTATTAGTATTTTATGCAAATAGTTTTAGTTGGACATGGATCAATTGGCAGTAGATATAAACAAAGTTTAATAAAACATTTAGGTCCAAATGATAATTTGTATATTGTAGATAATAATGATTCATTATTAGAATCCTTAAGGAAAGATGGCTTTAATTGTTTTAAATCAATATCTGAGATTACTTCAATCAGTAAGTCTATTTCTCATGGGATAGTAGCTAATTGGGGACCTGATCACGTCAAAACGGCTCATGAACTTATAGATATTGGATGCAAGAGATTAATAATTGAGAAACCAGTATCAAGCAGAATAGATGAATTGATTGATTTAAAAAAAAGATGTAATAAGGAAAATATCTTTGTAACAGTGCACCATCATTGGAATTACACAGACATTCTTAATATAATAAAAGAAAGTGAAAATAAATTTGATATAGGTGATCCTGTTGGAATTAGATTTATTGGAGGAGCTGTATGCTTAAGTACAAATGGGACTCATTATTTCGATTTAGGGTGCTCTATTCTTAAATCCATACCCAAACAAATTTCAGCTGATCTCGAATTAGATTACATTAATCCAAGGAGCGAAGATTTAGTAAATATTGGTGGAATGGCATCATATAAAATGAAGAATGGGACATTTATTCATGCTTCTTTTTCTAATCAAAATAGTCAAGCTTTTAGAACAGAAATTGTTTATAGGCATGCAATAATTGAAATATCTACAGAATTAAAGATCAAATGTTTCAAAAGAAAATCAGAAGATATTCTGAAATTTGGTGAAAAAATTACTAGATATGGAGATCTAGAGTTTTTATCAGATATCCACTATAAGGATATATCTACAATTGATTTGATTTTAGAAAACTTATTTAACGGCATTAGTCCAACAGTAAGTATTGAACATGCAGAAACTTCGCTTCTTATGGTTTTAGGAGCAATAGAAAGTCATTTATCAATGAATAAAGTACAATTTGATAAAGTTAAAGATACTGGAATTCTTATAAGTTAATGAAAATAGGATACATAGGTTCAGGACCAATTAGTAATTTCCATATACCAGCTATTAGAAATAATGAATTTATAATAGAGGCAATTGGCTCGAGAAAAGATTCAACTCGATGCAAAAATTTTGCATCACAATACCAAATAGAAGAAAAGTATTGTAGTGGAGGCTGGCAAGAAGTTTTATCTAAAGATCTTGATGCTTTCGTAATTTGTCTAGACGTCAAAGCTACTATTAGCGTCTTAGAAAAAGCATTAGTTACTAATAAACCAATATTTGTCGAAAAACCCATTTCATCAAATCCAAATACTTTAAAGAAATTTTTAAATCATCCAAACATTGATAATGTATTCGTTGGTTATAACAGAAGGTTTTATAAAACTACCAACAAACTAAAAGATTTGTGTTTAAATTCAAAAGGCGGGACAATATTTTTGAATATGCCGGAAAGTGATTATGGAATTAAACAATTCATAAATAATGGTTGTCATATGATAGATACTCTTAGGTATCTAATTGGAGATTTTAAAATAATTGGCAAAGTTAAAAAATTTGATCTCAAAAATAACGATCTGTTTTCTTTTTCTGCATTATGTAGGAATGAAAAATGGGATATTCTAATCAATGCCCATAGTCAAATACCTGCGAATTTTTCTATAACTGTAAATTCTGATAAAAGTGTTTTTGAACTTAAACCTATCGAAAAGTTATCTATTTATAATGGAATTGATATAATTGAGCCCTCTGAAAAGGAACCCATTCGCAAATATATGCCGCACTTACAGAATTATTATTTAGAAGATTGTAAGTTTAAACCAGGATTTGACTTAATGTATAAAAATTTCAAACTATTTGTAGAAGAAAAAGAATGCAATATTTGTGAATTTAAAGATGCTTATAATTCTATTAAAACCTGTTGGGATCTTATAGAAAGTGGAAGAACTAGAAATTCTTTGGTTAATAAATTGTGATCACAAATATATAATTATTTTTTAATCTCTATGAGTTCTGATTCCTCTAATTTTCTAACTATTTCTAGTATTTTCCACATTGGTTGATTTAAATAATCACTTATTTCTAGAATTGATTTCTTACCATCAGACCAAGTTAAGAAATCCATAATTAAGTTTGTTTTTTGATAGTCCTTTTTAGCTGATAAAGTTGGATATAATCCCCTTTTACCTAATTGAGGTTCGCATAAGACTTTCGTTATTGGATAACCATCATTTTCTAAAAGATTAAGACATTTATCAACCACTTTAAATCCCCCAAATAAACCATCAGGTGTAACTACATTATCAAGATTATCTAAAGAGGTATGGTATTCAGGGTATTCACCATATTTAGTTCTCATTATTGAAGCTACGGGGAGATCGATACCTGGGGCACAATATTGTCTCTCATCACTTCCTCGCTCGCTCCAATCAAATGACTTATAGTTCGGATCTACAAAAGATAAAACATGTTTTATCACCTTATCACTTATTGAATTTCCCATTCGAGAAGGAAGATAAGAATAATTTCTTTCATCACCAATACAAGTCAAATTAAATCCGGCAAATATATTTTTTTTTAATTTTTCTAAATTTTGACTTAAGTATGTTATTGAACCTATAGTCTCAGGGATAAAAACAAATCTGTATGTATAGTAAATATTTTTTTTCAGTAAAATGCTTTTAGCAATATG